>SXGQ01787127.1_pt1 | contig 19633 bp, 16 predicted proteins | sample 3178371 | NCBI WGS metagenome assembly SXGQ01 (sample SAMN11356859, study PRJNA531348) | freshwater metagenome | isolation source: freshwater sample F1-20 | place: China: Fuxian Lake, Yuxi | collected 2017-12-25 | reverse complement strand
GAGATTTCTACGTCCGCACTCCGGTTAAAACGGGAGTGACGGATGACAAGTTTGTGGAAATTACCGATGGCCTCTACGCGGGCGACCAGATTGTGACGACGCCCGTCATGTCGCTGTGGATGGCGGAGCACTATCCCGACTCCCGCATCACCGCAATCTCCAACTCGCGTACGCAAAAACTCTTCATCGATGCCAAGGCGGCAGAACGCGGCCTCAAGAATCTCGAGATCATCACCTGCGATGTGAACCAGCTGAACTTCGGACCCGAGATCCGCTTCGATCGGGTGGTGTCCGTCGAAATGTTCGAACACATGCGCAACTACGAGTCGCTGCTTGCGCGCATCGCCGGATGGATGACGCCGGAAGCGACGCTATTTGTACACATTTTCACGCACCACCGCTTTGCCTACACCTTCGAAGTGCGTGACGACACAGACTGGATGGCGCGCTACTTTTTCACTGGCGGCATCATGCCGAGCGACGATCTGCTGCATTACTTCCAGCGCCATCTGCGTCTTGCCGATCACTGGCAGGTCGATGGTCGCCACTACCAGCTGACGGCGGAGGCGTGGCTGCAGAAGATGGACGCCAGCCGTACTGCGCTCATGCCGGTGCTTGCCAAGGGTTATGGCGACGATCAGGCACTCAAGTGGTGGGTGTACTGGCGAGTTTTCTTCATGTCATGCGCCGAGCTTTTCGGTTACCGAGGTGGACGCGAATGGCTGGTTTCCCACTATCTTTTCGAACGACGCTGATCGTCCTGTGCGCGTTCGTCGCGGCAGGAGCGTCGCCGGCGTACTCGTCGACCGACACGCCGACCGCCACGTCGAGCGGCTCGTCCGCCACCGCGTCCACGGAAGAACCGCTGCAGATTTTTGCGCGCTTCAAATCCGCTCTCGAAGCGAACGATCTCGATACCGCGATACAGCGCGCGCGTGAACTGGTTGCCATCAGCGAAACACGTCACGGCCCGCAGGCACGCGAACTCGTCAATCCGCTCACCAATCTCGGTACGGTACATTTTCGTCGAGGCGAGTTTGCGCAGGCGGAGGCTGTCTATCAGCGCGCCATCGGTCTCATCGAAGGACAGCTGTCCGGTGCGGATCGCATGCTCATCCGTCCACTCGAGGGTCTGGGTGAAACCTGGCTCGCCACGGGCCGTCCCGCCGAGGCTGCCATCGCACTCAAGCGCGCGGTAGACCTGTCGCGCAATCTCGATGGGCTCTATAACGCCGCACAGCTCGATGCCGTCGATGCGTTGATCGAGGCGTATGTGGCTGCAGGCCAGCCGAGTGACGCCGAACGCGAACACCAGAACGCCTTCCGCATTGCCGAGACGAGTTTCGGCAAGCGCGACCTGCGTCTCATTGAACCGCTCGATCGCTATGCACGCTGGTTCGAATCGGTGGGGCGCTATGCTACGGCACGCGGTCTGCATGCCCGCGCCTTGCAACTGGCCGAACAGCTCTCCAAAGAAAAGCCGGTGGTCGGCGTTCCAGGTCTGCGCGGCATGGCGCGCACCTGGCTGCTCGAAGCCATTTACGGTCCCGAGATCGAGGCGCAACCGGGGTTCGAGGTCAGCGAAAACACAGATCCTTTCATCGTCGGTAACAATCAGGCGAGACTCAATTCCGAGGGCATTCGCGCCCTGTCATTTGCCATCGACATCGTCCGCCGCAGCAATCCGATTGATCAAAAATTATTAGGCGAAACGCTTGCCCAACTCGGCGATTGGTACCTCGTCAGCGGTAATCAATCACGAGCGAACAGCGCTTATGCCGAGAGCTGGAAGGCCCTGGCCGCAGCGAGTCCATCGGCGACTGCGACACTCGCGACGCCGAGGGTACTCGTTTATCGCGCACCCTCGTCATCGGTCGCGCGGCTGCGCCCGCCAAACCCCGATGACTACGCGGTGCGCGAAGTTGATATGCGACTGAACGTCAGCCGCGACGGCAAAGTGACCGATGTGACGGTGGTTGGGTCAACTGCGCCTGAAAACTCCACACGAGCAGCGGTGCTGGCCGCACGCAAGACGCGCTTCGCGCCGCGCATCATCGATGGTGAACCTGCCGAAGCCGCGGGCGTCGTGCTGCGCGAGCAGATGTTGGTCAGGATTCAGGCGGAGAAACCGTCGCCGCAGGCGACGCAGGCTGAGTCACCGGCGGCATCGGCTTCCAGTCCGGAGTGATCCGCCGCGATACCCGGATCGGCAAAGCCTCGATGCTCATGCCCGCTGCAGCGAGCGCCTTGAGCGCGTCCTCTGCACTGACCTCGAGTCGCTTGCCTCCGGCGAGCGCTGCAGCGACCTGAGTCGCCGGAAACTGCGTGAGAAAGCGCGACGCCGCATCACGCATCGCCGCCTTGGTGGCTTCTTCCATCGGCCCGCTCGAACCGAGCGCATCGCTCATCGCTGTTCCGTAGCCGGTCAGCGTCAGCGAATCGTAGCGTTCGCCGTTCGGCGCGAAAACATTGATGCGATAGCGAATCGTCACCGCCACATACCCACCGCCGGTTTCCTGGGCGGTCGCGAATGAGTACTGTTCGGTAATCGGCTCAAAAACCGCCTGCAACTCGGCCGCGTTGCGGGCTGCATCGACATCGGCGAACTCGGTCACCTGATTGAAGGTGGCACCCAGAATGTCGCGTGCGAGCTGCTGTTGTCCTTGACCGAGCGTCACGCTCCAGGACACGCCGCCGCGCGTCTCGGTATGCACGAGATTGCGCTGCTCGGGCGAGATGACGAGCCCCACATTCGCAGGTACTTTTTCCACGAGAGCCCGCGGCAACTCCGGGGTCGGCGCAATCTGCACCCCGCCGCATCCGCCGAGTATCGTCAGCCCGAGAATTCCGACTGCTAATTGCCACCGACGCATGTGGTGACGCCTCCGATGTTCATGGTGAATGCACAACTTTTGGTGTTCGTGAGACCGACGAAGGTGCCATCGTTGCGCTCGCACATGGCCCGCATTAACGCCGAGAAACGGATATTTGTAAACGGCGTCATCCCCGGAGCCTCGGGAAAACCGACCGCATGGATACGAACCCGTCGACGACCACTCGAGTCAGGTCGATTGATGCGATCGACCGCGTCAAGCGCCCCCTGGATCGATTCGCCGGTGAACTCGTCCCCCAGCACATAAATGCTGATGCGCTTGTCGGTCGACCAATAATTCTTGATGGCAAGCTCGATCCCATCGGCAGGACTGGAATCACTGAAGGAGCGCCAACTGCGCATACGCTGCACGATGTCGGTGCGCAGCGCCGGCGAGTCGGTCAGCCAGCGGCCTCGGGTGCCACCGAAGAGCTCACGCCCGTTGTCATCGACGATCTGCACGCCTTTCAGACGAGGATAGATGTCGAGAATCTCCCGCATGACTTCGATGGCGGTCTCCCAATGGCCGCCCTGCATGCTGCCCGAGGTATCGATCAGGAAGATCACGTAGTCGCTGTCGACGGGAATGCCGCCCACGGCCTGAGTCTGGATTCTTTGACGCGTCCGTGACGTCTGCATCAGGCGCTTGTTCTCGGCCTCGAGCTCCTGAAAAGCCGAGAGAAGTTCGTTTTCGAGGATATTGCTGACCGCTGCATCCTGACGCGAGGCGTCGAACTGGCCGCGAATCGAGGAGACATCGCCGGCAACCTTGGCCAGATTGCGCCGCTCGCGCAACAGCAAATCGACTCGCCCCTGAAGTTCACGCTGCAAAATTTCGCTCTCGCCACGAATGGCGAACAACTCCTCCTGCAATTTTTTGATTTGCGACTGCAGGTCCTGGCGCGAACGTTCGATGACGATGGGCTGACCGAACTCCGACAAGACCAGCAGCAGAATGATGGCTCCGAAGCCGCAGCAAATCACGTCGAGAAACGACAGACTGTAGACCTCGGCATCGCGGCGCTTGAGTTTCATGGCCAATCCGGCGAGGGCATCACAAACGTGCCCTTGGTCATGCGGGCAAGTCCCCAGAATCGATGAGGTGCGGGCACATCGCCTTTCATCGGCAGTAGAATCACATCGACTGGCACGTTCTTGTCGAGACCGCGAATCGCCTCATCGAAGAGTTTCGCCCGGTCTCCCGCATCGACCAAACGTCGCAACACCGGCACCGTCGCGCCCTGCGTCGGCAGACCATCGGTAATCAGCACGATCTGATCCGGCGGAATTTTCATGTCGCGGATGGCGGCGAAAGCATTGATCAAGCTTGTGCCGCCCGTCGGCACCAGCTGACCTATGGCGTCGATGAAGCGCTCACGACGCGCCTGATCCTTGCCCGGGATCCATTCGCCTGCCGTACCATCGAGCAGCGGTGCAGCCGCAGTGTTGAATCCGTAGATTTGATACTGCGAATTCTCGGGGATCTCGCCGATGAGCCACTGCGTGATATCGGTGGCGCGTCGCCACTTTTCGGCGGCAAGCTGGGCAGAAGTCGGAGAATTGCGCAAACGGATGATGTTGACGAGATCCTCATCGAGCATGCTCGACGAACGATCGACTAGCACAAGAATTCTTCGGCCCTTCAGAGTGAGTCCGGTGATGTAGCGCCGACTCGCACGCGACTTGCCAGCGCCAGTGAGCTCGGTGCGAGGCGTTTCGACTTTGGCGCTCGCCTCGAGCCGCTGCGTGCTCGCCTCGAGAGCCTGGACATCCGCCTTGAGTTTTTCGATGCGCTCGCGTTTCGCCAGCGTCTCGGCATCGTAAATGAAGCTCTCCTCGCGCTTGCGCTGCAGCTCTTCGATGAGCTGCGTAGCGCGCGACGATGCAGAAACCGTCTCGCTCTCGGTTTTTTGCAGGGTGTTGCGCAGGACGACGAGATTCTTAGCGCCTGCGATCACCTCTTCCTCGAGTTTGGCCACCTGGGCGTTCAGGTCCTCGGCCTTGCGAGTTCGCTCGATGCCACTTTGGGCACTGATGATGGTGTAGAACAGGATGACGGCACCGAAGCCGCAGCAGATGACATCGAGGAAGGAGAGGCTGAAAACCTCAGTGTTGCGGCGACGCGCCATCGCGCAGGCCTCCCACCGCAATCAATTCGATGAGCACCCCGGGCGAACCAAGTCGCAGCCGATCGCCGGATATCACCCGCACACGTCCCTGTACCCGCTCGTCGTTGAGCCAGGTGGATTGCGCGGTATGCGGCACGAGCGTCACCTGCGATTCCTCGACACGTAGCGAACAGTGCAGACGCGACACCCCGGTGAGCCCCTCGGCCAGATGAATCCCGCCAGCCGCGGGGCTGCGACCGATCTCGAGTGAGCCTTGATGGGGCAGCGCCACGGCCCTGCCGTCCCATAAAACATGCGTAGGCGGCGTGTCTTTCACGGTCAGGCGTGCCAACTGCGCTACGTCACAGGCTGGCTCGAGCACGGTCGACAGCGTGCAGCCGCGCTGCAGCGTGACCGCGCCATCCGCATCCGCTTCGCCACGGGTCAGCGATACGGCACGCGCGATGAGTCCAGGCGCGTGCGTCAACAGACGACAACCGCGCAGCTCGGCCAGCTGCTCGAGCAGTCCGGGCAAGCGCAACAAAGATTCGTCGAACAACAGGTTTATACGCTGCCCCGCGGGACGCAGCTCATGCACGGCGCCGACGAGGCTACGCAAAACCTCTGCGGCCGCCTCGATGAAAAGATCACGACCCAGTTCGACGCGAGCGACTTCACCCGTCGTCGGCAGTTCGATCACGCAGCTGCCCGACTCGGCAGCCCTCGCTGCAGCGGACTCCAGCACATCAAAGAGCCGCTGCTCGCTCGCGCCGTCATGCAACGGATCGAAACGCGTCGCCAACACCATTGCCTCGCCGACCATGCGCAGCCAACGCTGCTGCAGCGCAAGCAGCCCGATGCCCCGTCTGACTACCGCCGCCCGACGCCGCGCCTCGCCATCGCTGCATTCGACACGCGTGACCGTGACGTGCGCGAGCCCCATCTCGAGAACCAGCGTGGTCGTCTGCAAACCGCTCGCGGCGACAGCAAGCGCGGCGGAATCATGCAGACCGCCGACGGTAATGCCCTCGAGACGAGCGATGGCCAGCAGCGTGCCGAGCGCACCATCATGCACTGCGGAGACCGCGCACTGCAGCGGATTTGCGCGCAGCGCGTCATCGACCCGTCGCGCAAGCTCTGCGCGGGCCACGTTGATCGCGGGGAGCGGCGCGCGCTGCCCCTCGCGAGCAATCGTCGCCCAGTGCTCGCTGCTCACGGAGCGCGGTGACAGTCGTGCGACATCCGTCGCCGGCTGACCGAGCAGTGTCGGGCGTGCTGGATCCGCATGTACCACGGACGCAGCACTCGACACGAGACTGCCGTCGCTCGCCACGGCGAGCGCCGCGTCGTGCCAATGCAGTCCCGTCACGCTCACGTTCGCGCCTGAAGATTACGAATGATTTTTTGATCGAGCCAGGTTTCGGTGTCGAGCACGCGACGCTCCTGAACACGCTGCAACTGCTGCATCAGAAACATCAGGAAAATCGACAGCAGCAGGGCGATTAGCGTCGAGTTGAAGGCGACGCCCAAACCTTCCGTCACCCCCGAGATATCGCCGGTGACTGCGCGGTGTGCCTGCGAGAGGGCATCGCCAATGCCGCGAACCGTACCGATGAAACCGATCGCCGGGATTGCCCAGGCGATGTAGCGCAACAAGGCAAGATCGGAGTCGAGTCGATCCGCCTCCGACTGGCAGATGCCATGTGCCACCGTCGAGGCATCCTGCACATTGCGCGTGGCGCCGAAGCGGGCGAGCGCAGCCTGAATGGCACGCGGCAACAGCAAGGCATGAGCTTCGGCGGGCAAACTGTCGAGCTGGCGCGCGTATTCCCGCGTGTCCTCGGGAAGGATCTTCATACCGTCGGGAAGGCGCAGCAGATCGGCATCGAGTGCCGCCTGCTCGCGCCGATGTGCCAGAGTCTTGTAGCCCATGATGGCAAGCGCCCAGAGCATCAGGATGATCTCCGCTTCCTGCTCATAATCTTTGAGCACTACTTCGAGCGAACGCTGCGGCGCATAGTCGGGGTCGGCCCGCATCCGCTCACGATCCGCCTGCAAGGTAGCCTCGGCGACCGGCCTGACGTGCAACACATAGACCGTATGAACGATGACGATCGAGAGCAACAAGGCCACGATCGTGAAGAGGAAATCGTTGGGAAGTTTTTTGTTCATGGTTCAGATATCGATGGGCAAACTGATGTTGTTGTCAGCGGAGTCGCGAAACTCCGGTGCTTCGTCGTCGGCAATCTTTGGCGGCGCGCGGCGACGCTGCACTTCTTCGGCTTCGTTCGAATCGATCACCGGCGACGGCTCTTGCGCAGGAGGCGCGGCGTCCTGAGCCACGGCGCGCAGCATGGCCAGCGACGCGCCCCAACAGAGCAAGGCTCCCGCCACCGTAATGCCGATCATTCGCCAGGTCGTACTGTTACTCTGCATAGCGTGCCACCCTGAAGCCGATGTCCTCTGCGCCTTCGTCCGCTCCCTCGCGCCAAGCGGCCCGCAGGTCGGCAAAAGAGACCGTCCGCCAATTGCTGCCCTTGATCACTCGTCGTGTGCCCGCCGCTGCGGGACCGAGCGGATCGGTGCCACCGGCATTCGCCTCGAACGAAACGTAGGCATCATGGACCCATTCGGAGACATTGCCCGTCATGTCGAAGATACCGAAGCCGTTCGCGCGAAACTTCCCAGGTGGCGCGACCACCTGATAATCATCCTGCCAACCGTCGAGCACTCGCGGCATTTCGTCCTTGGCCTCTGCGCCCGCGAGATTGCCGACCCCCGCCGGAGGCGGCAGGGCGTCACCCCACTCGTAGCGCTGCGTGCGTGCGTTCGCGCCGGCATGGCGCGAGACGAATTCCCACTCCGCTTCGGTCGGCAGGCGGTAGCCCGTGTTGACCGGCTCGAGGAGCGCCCAGCGACCGTCCTTTTTCTGATAGGCCGGAGGCAGCCCGTCCTGCACCGACAGCCAGTTGCAGTATTCGACGGCATCGTTCCAGCTCACTTTGCTGACTGGCTGTGCATCGAGGTCAAGCGTGCGTTTGCCGACGAATCCCGAAGCGTGCGCCGCCTTGAAAAGACGGAACTCCCCGTTGGTCACTTCGCGAGTCCCGAGGTAGAACGGTCGCTGCAGGGTGACCTTGCGCGGGAATTCATTGGACCGCCTGCCTTGCTCGCGTCGCTCGCTGCCCATCGTGAAGCTGCCGCCCGAGATCAGCCGCAGCAGCGTACCGCTTTGCGCACGCAACGCGACCGGCGGCGGTTGCCAGTCGCGCGCACGACCGACCGGCAGAAGCTTGTAGTCGATAGTCCGGGCGGCGGCGCTCGATAGGTCGACATCGATGCGCTCGGGCTGCATGCCATCTTTGCGCAACTCCAGCGTGTGTCGGCGCGCAGGTAGCTCAAAAGTGAGCGGCGTCTTGCCCTTGACCGTCTCGCCGATCAGCACCTCAGCACCTGCGGGCTCGCCCTGCACGGTGACACTGACGGGTATGGGCTGCAAAGCGACGGCCAGCACGAGATCCTGACCCGCGGCGGCAAACACGCGTCGATCAGCGTTGCGATAACCCTGCAGCGACACGGCGACATCATGCTCCGAACCCGCCGGCAGTTCGACCGTCGCCGGTGTTCGGCCACGGAATACGCCGGCCACGGTGATCTGTGCGCCGGCGGGAGTCGAAGTCACGCGCAAACGGGCGTCCGGTGCGCCAAGTTCGATCGGGCCGATGCGCTGCAGTTCGCCCGCCTTGAGCAGGACGGCACTCTGCCACTCACGGGCACCCTCGGCGCTGACGCGCAGCCGGTGCAGTCCGGCGGGCAGATCAATCTTTGATGGCAAGCTCACCGACGGCATACCCTCGATCGAAAGGATCGCACCGGGCGTGGTCGCGCTCACTTCGAGAGAGCCCCACGAGGGCTGCAGTCGCACACTGATCGGCTGGCGGATACCGCGCCCCTCGACCTCCAGTGTCTGTATGTAATCGAGGTGTCGTGCGGCGCGAATCGCGAGTGTGCGCGTGCCGCCGGGAACTTCCACGGCGCCCGGCGCTGCACCCGCATCGGCGCCGTCAATGAAAACACGCGCCGCCACACCCGCCGTGTCGATTTCCAGAACGCCGGCCTTTGGCACCAACTGCAATTCGAGGGACAGCGGTTGATCAGCGCGGACTTCGACCGTGCGCTCCGCGGGTTCGTAGCCTTCGAGTTCGGCGCGAATTCGTCGCTCACCGGGAAGCAGCAGCAACGTACTGGCCGATCGCCAACCGAAACCGGACCCGCTCAGCTCGGCCTCGGCAGGCCGCACCGTTACGCTCACTGTTTCGAGTCGCGATAACTGGAATGCGAATACCGCAAAAGCCACCAACAGCAGCACCGCAGCGGCGAGCATCGGCTGATTCCAGCCACTCCACGGCGCAGCGCGCGAGCCGTCGTTCGTGTGCTGCGGCGAGTCCGGCAATACCAAGCTCGCGACCGCGACCCGCTCATCGTTGACCGTCTCGACGAGGTCGCGAACCGAGGCCACCGCGGCGGGCACGACCGTCTCGTTGCCGATAAGATGCCGTAGCTCGAGTGTCGGCCCCGCGGGTAGATCATCAAAAATAAGACGTGCATCGCCGAAGGCCATCACATCGCCAGGACGCAGCGCCACGAACTCGGCCGCGGGCAAGATCTCGCCATTGAACACCGCGCCAGAACCCGCCGCGGTGATACCGAGCTGACCGTCGAGCACGTGTAACAGCAAGGTGGCGCTGCCGTGTTGTCCCGGCACGATCACATCGTCGCCGCTGCTGCTGCCGAGGCGACAGGGTAACGACACCATGCGCTCACCCATCGGCTCGCGTAGACGTAATTCGCGCAGGCTCGCGAAATCTGCGCTCACGACACGAGCTCCGTGCAGCGCACCGCGATCACCAGCATCGAATCACCCGGGGTGACCGTGAACTCGCGACGCACGTCGCGAAAGCCGGGTCGACTGCCGATTGCCACGTATCGTCCGGGCTTCAGCGACACCTCGCGCCGGGTGAAGGCGCCAAAGGAGCCGACCCGCTGCACGCTCACTACCGTGACACCGTCGGACTCGAGCACCGCGAGTACCGGTTGATCGTAAACCCGCAAAGTTTCGCGCAAACTGTCGGCCTGACGACGCAGCACTGGCGCAGCCGTCTTGATATCGACAGCCTCGGCGAGCAGCCGCTCGCCCTCGCGTCGTACTTCGGGTGCCGACAAGCGCGCAGGGTTTGCCAGCAAGGCATCGATACGCCGCGCAAGTTGTGCGCGAGGCGCAACCCGCGCACGACCCGTGCGCGCGAAGGCGAGCGTCGGATCGCGCGCCAGCAACGTGTCATAGCGCAGCAAAGCATCGCCCCATTGTTCGTCACTCTCGACCGCTTCGATCTCGGCGCGCACGACCTCGAGATCGCGTCGTTCACCGGTCGCCTCGATTTGCGCCAAGATGAGCGAAATTTCCGCCCCGTCGGGACGCAGACCACGCGCGCGCCCGAGCGCCGCCCTGGCCTCGGCGGTCTTTCCGGCACGCAGCGCCGAGAGTGCCTCGCCGATTTCACGCGCATATCGATCCGTACCGATGGCGGCACGAGCTTGCGCGACACCCTCGCGAGCAACCCGATTAAGCGGATCCGCGCGCAAAACTTCTTCATAGCGCGTCAGCGCTGCCAGATGATCCAGCGTGAGCGAGGCCGTCTCGGCCGCTACAAGCGAAGGCAGCACAGGGCCGAGCGCGGTGACGCGCGCGAGACCTCGACCGGCATCGGCGTTGGTCGGATCGATACGCTGCGCGAGCTCGAAGGACTGGCGTGCCGCTTCGAGGCGTCCGGATTCCAGTGACACCTCGGCATCTCGCAATTGTCGCGCCAGAGCCTGCGGTCGCTCTTCGGCGATACGCGAGAGCCGCTGATTGGCGACGCTGATGCGATCGAGCGCCAGCGCCCAGTCGCGTGCCGTCTCCGCATCGCTCGCCATGGCCCCGAGAGATTTCGCCGCGGCAAAGGTCGCCCCGCCCCAGACCCCTGCACCTTGGGTCTCGAGCTCCTCGAGCAACACGCGAAAGCGTTCATTGGCTTGCTCGAATTCATTGATGCGTTGTCTTTCCGCCTCGTTGTCCTGTGCAGAGGGCAGCGTCGTTTTCGGTACGCCTGGCTCTGCAGCGCCGCTGGCACTGGCCGAACCGACAACCGGTGTCGCGACCATTCCCGGCAGGAAAACGAATACGCCGACCAGTGCCAAGGCGAGCGCTGCCAGTCCGATCCACGCGGCAGCCGACGGAGGTGATGCCGCTGTATCGCGACTCTTTGCGACAGCAACATCGAGTGGCACGATCTTCGCCGCGACGACCGGGGTGAGCCGCTGCGCCTCGAGTTTTTCCAGATTACGGAAGATCTCGCGCAGATCCTGCGGACGATCTGCCGGGTTCGCAGCAAGCATCGACATCACGAGATCCACCAGCGCCTCCGGCATCGGCACGGAAGTCGCAAGGCGCGGCGGTGGCACTCCGGAACGTGCCCGCTCGGTGTCCGGAAAATTCGGCGGATAACCGCCGAGCAGCTCATAAGCCAGTGCGCCGAAGCCAAAGATATCGTCCGCGGGACTTGCCGGTTCTCCAGCATGCTGCTGCGGGCTCGCGCTGAATGGCGAGAGCAATCCCTGTACCGACATCTCACCGAAACGCGCTGCGCAGCCAAAGTCTGCAACGCGCGCCCGACCATCAAAACCGATGAGCACATTGGACGGCTTGAGATCGCGATGCACGATGCCGTTGGAGTGCAGCAAGGCAAGCGACTCGGCAACCTCGCGCAGCAATGGCATGGACTGCGTCCATGCCTTGGCGCGCAGTGATCGGGCGTCAGCGGCGGCGAGCTCCATCGGCAGCACCGCGATCGATCCATCGCCTAAAGGTCGGTCGTACTCGAGTACTCCCCGTCCAACGGCAGCGCGCGCCAGTGAATATTGGCTCTCGAGCCGCGGCAGCTCGGCCGCCGAAAGAATCTTCAGCGCAAGCTGCGCCGAGCGATGCTCATCAAGCGCACGCCAGACCTCAGCCTGCCCGCCGCGTCCCACGGGGTCGAGCAGAACGAAGCGGTCGAGGAGCCGCTGGCCTTTGGTGAACGCCGACACGAAGACTCAACTACCCGGATTCGAAGCCGGCACGGGCGCTGCGCTGCGCCCTGTTTCCTCGCGATAGAGATCGGCGAGCAACCGACGCCATTCGCGATACTGCTCCTCGGCAGTGCCGGTCAGCTTGAGCGATCGACCCTCGACTTCGATGACCTGCGCGCCCGCTTCACTCTCGAAACTGCTGGCGAGCTCCTTCACTTCCTGGGCGGCGGTTTTTGCGTCGGCGAACTTGCGGATACCGGACATCACCGCTGCGACACCGCCAGCGCCGCCGCCGTAACGCACCGCATCCTCGATACGCTGACAGTTGTAGTCGGTGGAACCACACTGACTGCTGACGAAGATGCTGGCGAGCACCGCCGCAGCACCGAGCACGGTACGGGTGGTTGCCTGCGCGCGCGCCTTGTCCTCTTTTTCGATGGCCTCGCGACTGGTGCGGCGATAACCGGCGTAGGACTCGAACAGCCCTTCAGACAACTGCTCGTTATAGCCATCGAGCGTATCAACCACCGCTGCATCACGCTCGCGGATGCGCTCGATGCGAGACAACGCCGGATCGTCCGTCGCCGGCAGTCGTGCGACGCGCAAACGTCCGCTCGAGTCGCTCTGCAGATATCCGTTGAACGAGCGCGGGTCGAGATCTTCTGCGAAGCGCAACTGCGCGACGCGGCGAATCTCGCGACGATCGTTACCGGCCAAGAGATCGCGAGCAGACAACAGATCGTTGGCGATCTGCACGTACACATTCTGGAACGGATCGCGAGCGCGCAGCGCCGCATCGGTTCGGTAGGAGCCAAGATCGGCATCACCGACATAGGTCTTGTCCTTGAGCCAGATGCGACCCGTGGCATCCACCGCATCGATCTCGAGTTCGAGCCGCGCACCCGAGGATTCAATGATGCGACCCGTGACCAGAACGTCGACGAATTTCACGCCTTCCGGGACCACTCGCACGGCACCCCACTGACCCGAGGATTCGAGTGTGGTCTTCAATCGCGCCGGCAATAGACGCGCTTCGGCCTTGCGGATATCGGGATAAATACGACGCTTGTCGAGTGCTTCCTCGTTGTCGGCGATCGCCGCGGGGATGTTCGGATCGAACGCCCGAATGCTGACATCGAGCAGCTCGGCCTCGGAGATTTGCTGCTTCGCTTGCACGGCCTGCAGCTTGGGTTGTGGCCGGGTTTCATTGACTACGCACCCGCCCAGCGACACCAATGCCAGCATGGCCAGCGCCATCAGCGGCCATCGGCGCGAATCGCGCATCCCGAGATCAGCCCCTGCCCTGAGCATTTCGCTTGTACTCCATGTATTCCTTCCAGAGCTTTTCCTTGAGCTCCGGATCCGTCTCCTGTTCCGCCGCACGACGCAGACGCCGCGCGACGATGTCATCGTCTTCGCCGGAGGGAATACTGCGATCGGGGGCACCGCTGCCGCCGCCGCTCACCGCGCCGCGATCCCGTCCACCGGACGAGGAATCACCCCCGGCGCCCTCGGCGCCCCCGGACTGCGCGGTACGTTCCGAGCGCAAGTCGCCCTCGCGACGGCCGAGACCACCTTCGCCACGCTGCTCATCGCTCGACCCGGCGGCCGTTCGACTTGCTTCCTGAGCATCGCGGGACGCCGCGGTACGTCGCTGCTCCTCGTCGAGTGTCTTGTCGAACTCGCCGAGCGAATCATCCAAAGATTTCTCTAGTGTGCCGCGCCGCTCTTCCGCGGTGGTCGCACCCTCATCCTCACCACCCGAGTCGGACGCTGCATCGTCATCGCTGCCTGAGTCGCCGCCGCCACCCGCATCATCACCGAGCACGATGCCACCCGGCATGCCGCCCCTGCCGCCGGAGGATCCGCCGGGCATGCCACCCGGCATGCTGCCAGGCATACCGCCAGGCATTTCACTGCTCGAGCCGCCACCGCTCGAAGTGGTCTCGCAGCCGCCGAGCATCAGCAACATCAGGAGCACAGCCAAGGTGAATATTTTGATGTTCATAGAATTACCGATCCGCCCGCGGCAACGATCGCGCTATTGCAACGCGGCATCGCCCTGAAAGAAAGAATGCAATTGATCTGCGAGCCGGTTGCAGGCGGTGTTCTGCACACGCGCGATGAAGGGCACCGGCACCACCGCGCCGACGATCGCCGAGGTGCCCGACACATTGGCGCCGATGATGCCCGCCGACTTGGCCTGCTTCAGGTCCCAGATCGTTGCCTCATAGTTTGATTCGTTTTCCCACCAACCGAAGCCGATGCAGCCCGCGGCTCCCGGCGCAGCACCGCAGGCGAGACTGCCGCCGCCGTCGACTTTGCGTGTGCCGCCATCGACCCAGACGAGATAGCGCACGCCAGAAGCCAGTACGCGCTCCCCTACGCCCGGGCGTGCCAACAACTGTGTGACCGCCTCGGGTCGTGATGGTGCCGTCGCCGGCTCGAACCACGGGAAAAGATCGTCGACGAAGCGGTTGTTGTCATGAACGCGAATGGGCTTCTGGCCCGAAGCCAGGCCCTTGCCCACGCAATCCATGAATTCGTCTTCGGCCGAAGCACCCTCGATCTGCGGTTTGGCCAAGATGACCACAGCCTCATCGGCGGCGATCTGCGTCGGCAGCTCGCGCGACTCTTCGAGCCGCGCACTCATGCAACCGCCGAGTGCGACGGCGACGAACACGCACAGCAGGGTGGAGCGAACGTTTCTGGCTTGCATGACGCGACTCCCGGGGATGGTCCGAGTATGCCACGCGGGCCCCTGCCAATTGACCGGAGCGCACACCTTTGGGTTCCCGACCGTGCCGGCTTTGCGGAACTTTGCAAAACTGTCAATGCATACAGGTCGACCGATCGCCGACCGCAGCCAGCCGGCTGTGCTCAGCAGCGATCGGGAAACCGATCGAGACGCCGCAGCTCGGGAAACAGCTTGAGATAGCCGGCCACCACCACGAGGCATGCGACCCCGCCAACAGTGACCGCTCGCACCGGCCCCCACCAGGAGGCGGTCAGTCCCGATTCGAACTCGCCGAGTTCATTCGAAGCACCGATGAACATTGCGCTGACTGCGCTGACACGCCCGCGAATCGCATCGGGCGTCTCGAGTTGCACGAGCAGATGGCGCACAAATACGGACACCATATCCCCGGCCCCGAGACAGAAGAGCGCGAAGACGGATAGCCAGAAAGACGTCGATAGACCGAACACCACCGTCGAGACGCCAAATACCGCAACGCCGCCGAACATCCAGGAGCCCGCATGGCGCGTAATCGGCCGACGCGCCAACCAGACCGCAGTCAGCGCCGCCCCGACTCCAGGCGCCGTGCGCAGAATACCGAGACCTTCGGGACCAACCTTGAGGATATCGGCGGCGAACATCGGCAGGAGTGCGGTCGCGCCGCCGAACAGCACGGCAAACAAGTCGAGCGAGATCGCGCCGAGGACGGTGCGGCGGCGAAACACGAAACGCAGACCTTCGGTGAGTTCGTGCCACGACGCCGGACGTGCATCCGGCGGTGGCGGACGTGGCGCAAGACTCCACATCAAAATCACCACGAGCACGATCAGCACGAGCGTAATCGCATAGACGAGCAAGGCGCCGGACATGTCGAAACCGGCCTCACCGACGGCATAGAAAATCCCGCCGAGTGCGGGGCCAGTAATCACTGCGACTTCGAACAAGGTCGAGTTGAAGGCCACGGCTGTCGGGAACACCCGCGCGGGCACGAGATTGACGACCATCGCCTGACCCGCCGGCATCCAGAGGGCCCGGCCCGCGCCGAACAAGCCCATCGCTGCGAACACCCAAATCACGTTGCGACTGCCGAGCCACGTGAACCAAAGCAGCATCACCACGCATATTGTTTCGATGAGATAGGCGGCGACCAACACGAGACGTCGGTCCTTGCGATCAGCGAGCTGGCCACCCGGCAATACGAGCACCACGAAGGGCAGAAACTGGGCGAGTCCCACGAGCCCGAGATCAAGCGGATCACGGGAAATGGCATAGACCTGCCAACCGACCGCCACACCGAGCATCTGCCACACGATCGTGGCAAGGAAACGCGCGAGGACGTAACGCCGAAAATCGCGATAACCGAGCGCCTCGCGCAGACCGCTTTTCGACGGACCCATCCTGTCGGTGGACTCGTCGGGGGAATCGGTCGATTGCGTCATGGCCCGGTGGTAAGTTTCGGCTCAGCAGGAGAGAGGGGAGTTTCGCATGTCCACCACGACCATCACCCGCCATTTTGCGTCGATCACTACCGGGCGTTGGGGCGCGCGGCAGGTTCACTATCGCCGTGCCGGTTCGGGTCCGGTGGTGATCCTGTTTCATCAGTCGCCGTTGTCGTCGGTCGACATGATCGCCACGATGCGTCGTTGGGCCGATCACTTCACCTGCATCGCACCGGACTCGCCGGGCTTCGGTCTGTCGGATGCAATGGGCGTGAAGCACGCCGAGATGCGCGACTTCGCCGACGCGGCGCTCGAATTCATGGACGCACTCGGAATCGATCGCGCAGCGGTATACGGGTTTCACACCGGCGCCATGATCTCCGGGGCAATCGCTGCTGCTTATCCAGCGCGCATCGTCTGCGCCGCAGGCAATGGCTACGTGATGATGGCGGAAGGCGAGAAGCTCGATATCGTCGAGAACTATCTGCCTGCCTTCGTTCCTGCCTGGGATGGCTCACACCTCACCTGGCTCTGGGCGCGCATGCGCGAGCAGACCATTTTCTTTCCGTGGTACGCGAAGTCGCTCGCTGCACGCTTGCGCGGCAACGTCCCGCCTGCAGCAACGCTGCACGCTGGTCTGCTCGATTTCATGCGCTCGGGCGACCACTACCGCGTCGGCTATCGCGCGGCATTCCTGATGCGCTCCGATCTCGCATTGCGCGACATGCGCGTACCGATGCTGGTGACGGCGTACGACACGGATGTGCTCGCCACGCACCTGCCGCGTATCCGTCACGCGAGCGACAGTGTCACCGTGCAGGCCGGTGGCACGGTCGAACAGACGCTTGATCTCTGCCGCGATTACATCAAGCGCCACAAGCCGCCAAAGGGACCAAAGATTTCTCCGCCTGCTGCTTTGCGCGGACGTCTACATCAGGACTACGTCACGCTCGAGAGCGGCCAGCTGCGCCTGCGGCGCAATGACGAGGGTCAGGGAAGAACCGCGCTCATACTGCACGATGCCCTCGGCTCGACCGATACGGTGGTAACGATCGCGGCAGGCTTCATAGGCCGAAGGCCCGTGGTGGCGCTCGAGCTACCCGGTCATGGTGAATCGGATGATCTGCTGAAATCCGGCAAGCCGAGCATTGTGGCCTACGCTAAAATCATTGATGCCGCACTCGAAGAACTCGATCTGTCTGATGTCGATGTGATCGGTCTCGGCGCAGGCGCAGTCATCGGCCTCGAACTCGCACTGCTCAATCGCGCGCGGGTGCATGCACTCGCCATGGTCGGCGTGGCGCACATCGACGCCGACCGTCTACCCGAGTTGCTCGAGAAAATCGCCCCGCCGATCGAACCCGACTGGTTCGGCGGCCACTTGCTGCAGGCCTGGTACGTGGTACGCGATCACGCGCTATTCTGGCCCTGGTACGAGCGCACCTCCGGCGGCGTCGTGCTGCAAGAACCTCAGGTCGAACCCGCTCGGCTGCAGCAACGCGTGCTCGAGTTGTTCCGCTCTCGCGGCAATTGGGGGCGCACGCTTCACGCCCAGTTTGCGTATCCGTTGCACGCCAAGCTCACACGAGCCTGTGGCCGTGCGGCGCTGCCGATCGTCTTCGCCGCCTCGGATCTCGATCCGCAACGTGACCAAACCTGGCGGGTCGCGGCGAGCGTTCCGCAAGCAGCGCGGCAGCAGTTGCCGGACGCCGAATCGAAGTGGGCTACAACGCTGCTCGCCTACTTCGACGGAATACGCTGAATGCCGCTCAAGTACTGCGGCGCGAAACGCCTGCTCGTCGCCTCGCTGGCGAGTGCAGCGCTCGCACTGCCATCGATGGCGCAAACGCCCCTGCCAGCGCCCAACCAAGGGCACGAGGTCACACAAATCGGCCCGGGGTACTACACGTTCCGTCATCTCGGCTTGCGTAATGTTTTTTTGATCACGCGCGCCGGGGTAATCGTCACGGATCCCATCGACCCGACCGCCGCCCGCGTGATGCGCGAGGAGATCCGCAAACTCACGCCTCTGCCCGTCAAGTACGTGATCTACAGTCATCAGCATTGGGATCACGTCCGCGGTGGGCGGATCTTTGCCGAAGAAGGCGCTATCTTCGTCAGTCATCGTAACTGCCTTGCGCACTTCAAAGATTTGCCCGAGCCAGAAATCGTCATGCCAACTCGCACGTTCAGCGGTGAGCGGCATGTCATAAGACTCGGTGAGCGGCGTCTGGAGCTGCGCTGGCTCGGCATCAATCATGGCGACTGCCTGATCGTGATGACGCCTGATCACGTGAATGTTCCGTTCATCGTCGATCTCGCCACGGCGGGCGGCATGCCGCTGCCGTTCATCGCCGATTATTCTTTGCATAACTGGGTACGCAGCCTGCGTGAACTCGAGCGCTGGCCGTTCGAGCAGTACGTCGGCGGTCACGGCATACCGCTCGCACCCAAGAGTCGTATCGCCGAGCGACGCGAATATCTCGAAGCGCTACTGCAGGAAACGCGCCGCGAACTCGATGCCGGCACGCCCCTCGAGCAGATTCCCGACGTCGTCGCAGGGCGACTGCGCGAGCGATTCGCCCATCTGCGCGGCTTCAACGGCATCGTCCGCGACAATGTGCGCCGTACCCTGACTTACTACGGGATGGGCTGGTGAAGCGGATCTGCGTGTTTTGCGGCGCGAATGCCGGCAAGGATCGCGTCTATCTCGACGCGGCCGCGGCGACCGGCAACGCCCTCGCCCGCGCCGGACTCGGCGTGGTCTACGGTGGTGCAGGCATCGGCCTGATGGGCGCAGTCGCTGATGCCGCACTCGCGGCGGGTGGCGAAGTCATCGGCATCATCCCGCGTAATCTCGTCGAACGCGAAGTCGCGCACCGCGGCGCCGTGGATCTGCGGATCGTCGAATCCATGCATGAACGCAAGGCGCTGATGGCCGATTTGTCGGCTGGCTTCATCGCCTTGCCGGGTGGTATCGGCACGCTGGAAGAACTCTTCGAAGTGTGGACCTGGGCGCATCTCGGCCTGCACCGCAAACCCTGTGCGCTGCTTGATACGGCGGGGTTCTATCGCGGCTTGGCCGATTTTCTCGGGCACGTCGATCGCGAAGGCTTTCTGCGCGGCGGCGTGCGCGACATGCTGCTGATCGACGATGATATCGAGCGACTGCTCGACCGCATGCGCGGTTACCGTGCACCAGCAGCGCCGTTGGTGTTGACCCGCGAGACGCGCTGAGCGCTGCGCCCGCGAGAAATCGCGACGGGTCTAGAGATGCTGCCTAGAGATGCTGATTGATCTCGGAGTAGATCCCGTCAAGATCGAACATCGACATCGAGCGTAAATGAATCACGCTCTTGCCGTCGTG
>SXGQ01438872.1_pt1 | contig 19636 bp, 20 predicted proteins | sample 3178371 | NCBI WGS metagenome assembly SXGQ01 (sample SAMN11356859, study PRJNA531348) | freshwater metagenome | isolation source: freshwater sample F1-20 | place: China: Fuxian Lake, Yuxi | collected 2017-12-25 | reverse complement strand
TTGGCGATTTCTGGGACGGCACGCGCAAGGAGCTGAACCTGCAGATGACCTTCCGCCCGCGGCCGGGCCTGTTCGCACAGGTCAGCTACGAACTCAACGATGTGTCGCTCGCCCAGGGCGACTTTGCCACGAAGCTCTACCGGGCCGACGTGCGCGCGCAGTTCAGCCCGTGGGTGTCGCTGGCCAACAACATCCAGTACGACACGGTCAGCCAGCTGCTGGGCTGGCAGATGCGGTTCCGCTGGATTGTGCGGCCAGGCAACGACTTCTTCCTGGTCTACACGCACAACTGGTCTGACAGCCTCGACAACCGGTTCCGCTCAATCGACAACCGGGCTGTCACCAAGGCGGTCTACACGCTGCGCTTCTGATCGGCGACAATACCCCGCATGTACGCCATCGCCATCGTCCGGTATCGCCGTCCGCTTGAGGAAGTCATTGCGCATCAGGAGCCGCATCGGGCCTACCTGCGCGACCTGAAGGCCCGGGGCACCCTGCTGGCCGCCGGCCCGCAGGATCCGCGCTACGGCGGCATCTTCCTGCTGCGCATCCCCGACGACCAGCCGCAGGCGGCACTCGATGCCATCCGCGACGGTGATCCGTTCTACCAACAGGGGGTGGCGCAGTACGAGCTGCTGCCGTGGAAGCCGGTGATCGGCGTCGACGATCTCGACCGGCTCTAGTCAGCGTCGGCGCTGCCGCAGGTACTCGCCGAGCGTCCAGGACGCCACCATCAGGCCGATCACAATCAGCAGGATGGGCAGCAGCACGCGGCCCATCAGGCGTCTCGCTGCGCCGTGCCTTCGGGGGCGGCGCCTCCGGTCAGGGCCGACACGACCACGCCCACGATGACGACAGCGACGGCGCCGATGAGGTTGTGCCAGAGGAAGCCGATGCTGGTCTGGCTGGCGACCCAGGCGACCGTGGCCATCCCCGACAGCAGCCCGACAAACGCGCCGTGACCGTTGGCGCGCGGCCAGAGGATGGCGAGGATGAACACGCCGAGGATCGACCCGTAGAAGAACGAGCCGAAGCGGTTGACCACCTCGATGAGCGAGCCCAGCTCTGAGGCCCAGATGGCCACGACAGACGCGAAGAGGGCCCAGGCGCCGGTGGCGACCCTCGACACCTGCAGCAGCTGTGCATCGGAGGCCGTGGCACCCGCGCCGAAGCGCCGGTAGAAGTCGATGACGGTCGCCGTCGACAGCGAGGCCAGCTCGGCAGAGATGGTCGACATGGCCGCCGCGAAGATGGCGGCCATCAGCAGGCCGATCAGCCCGACTGGCAGGTGCGTCATCACGAATGTCGGAAACACGTAGTTGACGTCGTTGTAGGTACGGTCACCCGACACGTCGCGCACGAGGCTGACAGCCTCCTGCCGCACATCCTTCACCGCTTCGTCTGCCTTGAGGAACGCCTCGGTGGCCCCGCGCGTGGCCACCTCGTCACCCGTCCTGCGTGCGGCCGTCACGGCCTGCGCCGCTACTCGCCGCGCGTCGACCGTCTGCCCGAACTGCTGCTCGAGTGCGAGATACTCGGCGCGCCGCCCGCTCTCGCGCACCTGCGTGTCGTGCACGGGATTGAAGAGCATCGGGGGCGGCGTGAAGATGTAGAACAGGAACATGAAGACGCCGATGATCAGCACCAGCGCCTGCAGCGGAATCTTCCAGTAGGCGCTCATGAGGAGCGACGTCCGCGCCTCGTCGATGCTGCGCGCCGTGAGGTAGCGCTGCACCTGGCTCTGGTCGGTGCCGAAGTACGAGAGGAAGAGGAACAGGGCCCCGATGGTGCCCGACCAGAAGGTGTAGCTCCGGTTGGGATCGACGCTGAAGTCCATCACCTGGAGCCGCCCGGTGGCGCCGGCCAGCGACAGGGCGTCGGACAGGCCCAGGCCGTCCGGCAGCCCCAGCACAAGCACCACGACCGCGGCCACCAGGCCAAAGACGATGAGGTACATCTGCTTCACGTCGGTCCAGGTGACGGCCTGGACGCCGCCGAACATGGTGTAGAGCGCCGTAGGCAGGCCGATGGCCAGGCACGTCGCGGACACATCGAGCCCCAGCATCACCGACAGCACGACCGCGGGCGCCGAGATGGCCGCCCCGGTCGACATGCCCCGCGACAGCAGGAAGAGCAGCGCGGTGAAGCTGCGCGTCTTCGCGTCGAAGCGCCGCTCGAGATATTCGTAGGCGGTGAAGACGCGGGCCTTGTGGAAGAACGGCACCAGCGTCACCGACAGGATGATCATCGCCAGCGGCAGCGCATAGTACTGCTGGAGCAGGCCCATGCCGTTCTGGTAGCCCTGCCCGGTGGTGCCGATCATCGTGATGGCCGACAGCTGCGTGGCCATGACCGACAGCCCCACCGCCCACCACGGAATGCTGCGGCTGGCGAGGAAGTAGCCCTCGAGTCCGTCTGCCTTCTCGGTCAGCCGGAGGCCATCCCAGACAATCCAGACCAGGTAGACGGCGATGATGGTCCAGTCAATCCAGTGCATGGGTCACTCGCAGACAGGGGGCGGATGGCGCCGGCTAGCTGAGCCCGAAGGCCCGCTGGAACAGATAGAGCGCGATCAGGGTGACGACCCACACCACCATGACGCGCACATAGGAACGGATCATGCGCCGAGCCCTTCCGACGCCGCACGCAGGGACGCGGCGGCCTCCTCGACCAGCGCCTGCCGCGCGGCCCACTGGTCGCGGTGGCGCGCCAGCAGGGTGCGCGAGGCCTCGAGCGCGCGCGTGGTCTCGGTCGGCGCCGGACCGCCGTGGGTCGTGCGCACGGCCACGAAGTGGGCCGGACTCAGGATGCCCTCGAGCTGCGCCTCGGTGTAGGGCAGTGTCCGGCCCAGCACCGAATGGCAGGCCGCGTCGAGGGCCACCACGGGCGACAGGGCCGGTTCGGCGGTGCGCGCACTCAGCAGGCGCGCCGCGATGCTGTGGGCGAAGCGGAACGGCAGGTCGTGATCGCGCACCAGCGTGTCGGCCAGCTCGGTCAGTGTCGTGCCTCCCACGGCCGCCCGCTCGGCCAGCCGGTCGCGGTTGAAGTCGGCGCTGCGGACGGCCGCGCCCACGAGCGTGACGGCCCGCGTGGCATCGCGGAACATCTGCGACGCCAGCGGCTGCAGGTCGTCCTCGGTGTCGTTGATGTCGCCGAAGGGCGTGTTGTGCACAGCCGTCACGACGGCCTGTGCCTGCCCCACGGCCTTGCTCGAGATGATGCGCGCGTGCTCGAGTGCCACCGGGTTGCGCTTCTGCGGCATGATGCTGCTGCCCTGGACGAAGCCATCGCCCAGCCGCACATAGCCGAACTCCATCGTGCACCACACCAGCAGGTCCTGAATGACGCGCCCCAGACCCACCATCAGCGTCTGCACGGCCCCCGCGCTCTCGAGCAGGTAGTCGATGGAGGCGATGCTGCCGTAGGTGTTGCCGGTCGGGCCCGAGAACCCGAGCAGCGCGCTGGTGCGTCCCCGGTCGATGGGAAACCCGGTGCCGGTGATGGCACAGGCGCCGAGCGGGTTGACGTTGGTGGTGTCATACGCCGCCAGCAGCCGCACGGAGTCGCGCTCGAGCTGCTCGATGACGGCCAGCAGGTAATGCGCCATGGTCGACGGCTGCGCCGGCTGCGTGTGCGTGTGCATGGCGAACACGCTGTCGCGGTGCCGCCACGCCAGATCGATGAGGCCCTCGCGCAGCGCCAGGACGCCCTGGGCCACCTGCCCGATGCGCGCCCGCTGCCACAGGCGATACATGGTCATGGCCAGGTCATTGCGGCTGCGGGCGGTGTGCAGGCGACCGGCCACGTCCGGCCCGACGCGCTCCTCGATGAGCCGCTCGACGTAGAAAAAGAGATCTTCGTAGGTGCCGTCGTACCGCACCTGCCGCACCTCGTGCAGGGGCACGGCGTCGAGTGCCTGTCGAAGGGTCCGCGCATCGGCCGGGCGCACGATGCCGCACTCGGCCAGCATCACCAGGTGCGCGTAGTTGATCGCCATGAGGGGTTCGAGGAGCAGCGTCTTCGCGTCCTCGAAGTTCTCGTTCAGCACGGCGGACACGTATTCCGGTGCAAATCGCATGTGCTGCGAGTATAGCAACGGCGCTCTCATCCCTTTCTCATCCATCTGCATTAGACTGGGCCCGCGCCTGTTCCCCGGGAGAGTGTCTGCCATGCGAGTCCTGTCTGTGTGTCTGCTGTCGGCATTTCTGTGCGGAGGCGGCGTCGCGCACGCGGATACCGCCGCATCGCTCTTCACCGAGTCCGGGGGCGAATGGGCCTTCGCCCTCGACGGTCGCGCACCCGAACCCATTGCGCCGCACGCCGTCTTCGAAGTCGCCACGCCGGGGCCGGATGACGAGCTGGCCCCCCGACTCGAGGCGCGGGCGCTGGTCACCGTCCCCACCGAAACGCTGCAGGGCGCCCCGCCGCTGAAGGCCATCGTCTACAGCGACGGCTACAACGTGCGGCTGAAGATTCACAAGTTCCTCTCGTGGGGCACGATTCCCCTCATGGTGGGCCAGGGCGTGGTGGGCCAGAAGCTCTACAACGGGTCGGGCGGTGGCACCCTCAAGAGCGTGCACAGCTCGCTGGCCGCCGCCACGGGCGTGCTCTTCGGCGTGAACACGGTCACCGGCGTCTGGAACCTGTGGGAGAGCCGCAATGACCCGAACGGCCGCAAGAAGCGCTGGATTCACAGCGTGCTGATGCTGGCCGCCGATGCGGCGTTCCTGGCGACTTCGGCCACAGCACCCGAATACGAGGATGGCGAACGGGAAGGCAACCGCGCGTTCCACCGCTCAGCGGCATTTGTGGGCTTCGGCAGCGCGTCGATCGCCTACGCCATGATGCTGATTGCGAAGTAGGCAGCCATGGTCGTCCCCGAGTCCCTGCTCGACCTGGTCCAGCCCTGGGCCACGCTCTACGGCGATGCCCAGGGCATTTCTCTGGCCGTGGTCTTCCTCCACCTGGCCGCCCTGATGGTCGGCGGAGGGCGGGCGCTGGCGGCCGACGGCGAAGTGCTGAGGGCGAGCGGACCCGACACCGCCCTGTTCTCGCATCTCGGTCGCGCGCACGGCGTGGTCATCCCCGCACTCGCGATCAGCGTCATCACCGGCGCCCTGATGACGGCGGCCGATCTTGAACACTTCGCCCAGTCGTCCGCCTATCAGCTGAAGCTGCTGTCTGTGCTGCTGCTGATGATGAACGGCCTGTGGATGCGCTTCAACGAACGGGAGGCGACGGCGATTGGCGGCGGCGGTGCCTTCGGACGGCTCAAGCTGTCGGCGTTCCTGTCGGCCACGCTCTGGCTGGCGACCCTGCTGGCCGGATGCTGGCTGCAGGTGGGAGGCTGACCCGCGCCATGTCGTGCCGCTCCTGCCCTCTTGTTGATCGCCGCGAGTTCCTGCTGACCTCGGTCACCGCCCTGGCCACCCTGACCCCAATCAGTGCCACCCAGCAGGACGCCCGGTATCCCATCCCCGCCGCCGATGGTGCCAGCATCGACATGCGCCGCCAGGTGATCCTGGTGCGCGACGCCGGCGCCGTGTATGCCTTCGCCCTCTCGTGTCCCCACGAGAACACGGCTCTCCGCTGGAAAGCCCGCGAGAAGCGCTTCCAGTGTCCGCGCCACGAGTCGCGCTACACCCCCGACGGCACATTCACCTCGGGGCGCGCCACGCGCAACATGGACCGCTTTCCGGTGTCACGTGCCGGCAACGAAGTGGTGGTCGACCTGACCAAGGTCTACCGGTCGGACGCCGATCCCTCCCACTGGAAGGCGGCTCAGATACCTGCCTGAACGGCCCTCACCGCCCGGGCATCGCGAGCAGGTCGCGGTGCCCGACGGTGACCCGCAACTCGCCGTGGCTGGCCTGCGTCCGTCGACGCGCGTCCCACGCACAAATCTCGACGCACCGGTCAGGGGCCATCTCGCAGGCGGCGCCCGCCCATCCCGCCACGAGCTGACGCTGCAGTTCGGCCGAGGAGGGCGTCAGCACCCAGTCGCTCGCAGGACACGCCTCGGGCGGCACCTGCAGCACCCGGGCCGCATGGGCCGCCGCATCGGGTCCCAGCGCGGGGCCAAGCCCCTTGTCGGTCTGCTGATGCCGATTGACCAGGGTCCGCACCTCTTCGTCCAGCGCCTCCGCCGGCTCGAGCTGCATGCGGCCGTCGTAGCTCAGCACGGCCAGCACCGCCATCGTCTGCCGCGCGCAGCAGGCCGCCCACCGGTCAATCCAGTCGGCAGACACCAGATCAAGGAAAGCCGCCGTGGTCAGCAGGTCGTGGCCGCCGAGCGGCAGCGCCTCGATATGCCGCAGGTCGAACACCTGCGTCTCCAGCGTCACGCCGGCCGCATCGGCCAGCGGCTGCAGCGACTGCCGGGCCACCGCCAGCAGCGCGGGATCATGGTCGACGAGCGTCCAGTGCGACACCTGCGGCAGGCGCGGCAGCAGATACCGGACATTCGAGCCCGACCCGCAGGCCAGGTCGATGGCGCGCGCGGGCCGGCCCAGGGTTCGCAGCCACTCGGCTGCCCTGCCCGTGAGCCCGGCGTCGCGCGCCGCATGATCCGCCGGCTCGCGCAGGGCCAGCCAGTCAGCGCTGAATGTTTCCATCGTGACTCCAGCGTTCCAGGGCATCGGCCATCAGGCGCACCGACGCCGACCACCGGGGCAGGGCCTCACGCCGTTGCCGTGCCCCTTCCGTAAGACTCGCACGCAGGTCATCGTCCGCGATGACCGCCCGCAGGGCATCCCGTAATCCGTCACCGTCACCGACCTCCACCAGTCGGCCCGAGTGCGCGTCGACCATGTCAGCGATGGCTCCGGTGCGGGTGCTGACAACCGGCAGTCCGTGGGCCACGGCCTCGGCCACGGCCATGCCATAGCCTTCGAAGAAGGTCGGCAGCACGAAGACATCGGCCTCGTCATAGGCACCAGCCAGCGCATCTGCAGACAGCTCGCCGAGGAACTCGACCCGATCTCCGAGGCAGGCATCGGTCACCTGCTGCCGCAGGACCCGCGCCGTCGACGCATCCATCTGTTCGTTGCCCGCAATGCGCAGCCACCACCGATTGGGACACTGCAGCTGCTGCAGGGCATCGATCAGCAGCCGATGGCCCTTGCGCGGTGTGATGCTGGCCACGCACAGCAGCATCACGGGTCGCTCGGCACGCATGACGGGGCCGACACCCCGCCACCCACGTGCCTCCGGGGCGGCATCCGTGCCCGGCGGCACCACCACGATGGAGGTCGCGGGCATTCCATACGGTTCGAGGGTGTGCACCGTGGCGTCGCTGGTCACCACCACACCCCTGGCGCAGCGCAGCGCACGCCGTTCGCTTGCGAACAGCGCGGCCGCCCTCGCCTCCGTGAGTCCGCTCTCGAGGGCCAGCGGATGGTGCACGAGCGCCACCAGGCGCAGCCGCGCCGCATGCCGTTCGGCTTCATCGGCCATGGCCCCGAACGCCAGGCCATCGGCCAGCACCAGCGCACCGTCAGGCAGCGCGTCCATCACCCGCGCAGTCGCTTGCCGTGCCTCATCCGTCGGCCAGGGATAGCTGGCATCAAGGCCGCACACATCCACCTGCCACCCGAGTCGACGCAAACCCTCGACCATCGCCCGGTCGTATCCGTAGCCCCCGGTGCGCATGTTGAGGTCGCCCGGCACCAGCAGCACGACACGGTGCGTTCCCTCCGCCGCAAGAGGCGCCGCAGAGTCAGCACGTGCCGGCTGGTATGCTTCAGCAGAGTCGTTCACGGGAGGCGTTCAGCATATCCCGGGACACACCGACCACCTGCACATGCCCGCGCCACCCGTGTCATCCCACCAGTCGCGTCAGCAGGCGCCGCCCATGGCACGCGGCCTCCTTGCAGCCACCATCGGACTCTGCTTCGTCGCGCTGTGCGCGCACGGGCTGCGCCCCTGGCTCGGGCAGGATGCCCGCTATCCGTGGCGCGTGGGCATCATCGCCGGCGTCGTGCTGACGCTGGCCCTCGCCGGCCTTCATCGTCATCACCCCTTTGCCCATCTCGGCCCTGCCAACCTGCTGACCGGTGGCCGCACACTCGTGATGGCGCTCATCGCGGGCATGGCGACGGCCCCCGCAGCGCCGTCGACAGGATGGGCGCTGATTGCGCTGGCCACCGTCGGCGCCGTAGCCGACCTGTTCGACGGGCCACTCGCCAGGCGCAGCGGCCTGGCCAGCGCATTCGGGGCGCGATTCGACATGGAGGTCGACGCGCTCCTGATCATGGCGTTGTCGGTGCTGGTGTGGCGCGCCGTGCCCGTGGGGCCGTGGATTCTCGCAGCGGGCCTGCTGCGCTATGCCTTCATCGCCGCCGGATGGGTGCTGCCCTGGATGAACGGCGCCCTGCCGCCGAGCCGCAGGCGCCAGACGATGTGCGTCGTGCAGATTGTTGCGCTGGTCGTGTGCCTCGGACCGCCCATTCCTGCGATGGTGGCCTCGGCGATCGCCGCGGCCTCGCTCGCGCTGCTGACCTGGTCATTCGCTGTCGATGTCCGCTGGTTGCATCGCGCCGCACGTTCGACATAATCACATCCTGAAGGAGTGCGTCCCATGCCGGTGATCGCCCGTCTGTCCCTCCGATTCGTCGCCACCCTGCTCTGCCTCGCGCTGCCGATCACGGCCCGTGCACAGACGCAGGCACCGGCACCACGCCCGATTACCTTCGTCGATGGCCTCAACCTGCCGTCGCTCCAGAATCCGCAGCTGTCGCCCGATGGCCGGCAGGTGGCATTCGTGATGGACGCTCCTGACTGGGCCGCCAACAGGCGCGTCGGCCACATTCACCGCATCGGCATCGACGGCACCGGCCTCGTGCAGCTGACGCGCGGCGAGCGCGGCGAGTCGTCGCCCCGGTGGTCGCCGGATGGCCGCCAGCTCGCTTTTCTGGCACGCCGCAACGGCGATGAGGTCACCCAGATCTACCTGCTCGACGCCGGCGGCGGCGAGGCCCGTCGCCTCACCACGCATCCCACCGCGGTCGGCGACATCACCTGGTCGCGCACCGGTCAGCGCCTCTACTTCATGGCCGACGATGAGAAGTCGGCCGAAGCGAAGAAGCGGGCGACCCTCAAAGACGACGTGTATGCATTCGAGGAGAACGACTTCCAGCAGCGGCACCTGTGGTCGACCGACCTGCAGGGCAAGACCACCCGCCTGACCTCTGGCGACTGGACGGTCAGCGAGTACAGCCTCTCCGACGATGAAGCGCGGGTGGTGATGGTACGGATGCCGTCGCCGAAGCTCGAGTTCCTCGACCGATCGGAAGTCTGGATCATGAACACGGCCGGCGGCGACGAGCGGCGGCTGACGGACAACCGCGTGCCTGAGGGCGGGGTCGACCTGTCGCCCGACGGGCGCACCGTGCTGTTCACGGCCAGTGCCAACGAGCAGTTCGACCTCTACTACAACGACAAGATTTTCCTTGTGCCTGCAGCGGGTGGGGCCGCGCGCGTGCTGCTGCCGCAGTTTGCCGGATCGGTGGAGCGGGCCGAGTGGTCGCGCGACGGCGCAGCCATCTACTTCACGGCCAACCTCGGCGTGCACAACGAGGTCATGCGGGTCGATGTGGCGTCGCGAGTCGTCACGACACTCACCACCGGCGAGCACTCGCTCGGCGGCTGGTCATTCTCGGAAGCCCACGGTCGCCACGTGTTCACCAGGAACACGGCGCAGCACCCGGCGGAAGTCTACACGGCCCCTCTCGGGGGCGGCGCCCTGACCCGCGTCACCTCGGTCTTCGACGAGGCGATGCGCACCTTCAAGGTGGCCCGCCAGGAGCGCATCACGTGGAAGGGCCAGGATGGGCAGGCCGTGGAAGGGCTGCTCTTCTATCCGGTCGACTATCAGGCCGGACAGCGCTATCCGCTGATCGTCTCGACACACGGCGGACCGGCCTCGTCTGATCGCTTCGGGTTCAGCGCCGACTTCCAGGCATACGCCGGGCGAGGCTATGCCGTGCTCAAGCCCAACTATCGCGGCAGCACAGGCTACGGTGACGCCTTCCTGCGCGACATGATTCGCGGTTACTTCAAGCAGGCACACCTCGACGTGATGACCGGCGCCGATGCGGTGATCGCCATGGGCGTGGCCGACCCCGACAAGCTCATCAAGATGGGCTGGAGCGCGGGCGGGCACATGACCAACAAGATCATCACCTTCACCACACGCTTCAAGGCCGCCAGCAGCGGTGCCGGCGCAGGCAACTGGATTTCCATGTATGCCCAGAGCGACCACCGCGAGTTCCGCACGCCGTGGTTCGGCGGGACACCCTGGCAGGCGAATGCCCCAATCGACCTCTACTGGGATCATTCGCCGCTCAAGTTCGTGTCGCAGGTGAAGACGCCCACCATCTTCCTCGTGGGCGAGGAAGACCCGCGCGTGCCGCTGCCACAATCTGTCGAGATGTTCCGGGCGCTCCAGTCGAACGGCGTGCCCACGCACCTTTACGTGGCGCCGCGCGAGGGCCACGGCTGGAGCGAGCTGCGCCACCGGCTGTTCAAGCTGCAGATCGAGCTCGAGTGGTTCGAGAAGTGGCTCTACAACCGTTCCTACACATGGGAAGAGGCACCGGCCCCCGCCACGCCCTGACCCGGCCCGCGGACGCGCCTAAAGATCGAAGCCCTGCAGGCCATAGCGGGCCTGCAGGATCGCCAGGTGATGCTGCGCATGCCCGGCCAGCATCCAGCACAGGGCGCGACCACTGACCATGCGGCCGCTGGCCTCGGTGGCCCGGTCGAGATCGGCGACATCGAGGCTGTCGACGAGGCTCAGCGTGGCCTCGCGCACGGCCAGCAGGTCGTGCACGACCTTCGCCATGGGCCGCCCGTGGTGCGGCGCAGACGCGGCCCACAGGTTCTCGTCGAAGCCGGCCAGCGGCGTGGCATCTGCGCGCGCGATGCGCAGCAGCCGATAGGCGAACACCCGCTCGGTGTCGGCCACATGGCCCAGCAGCTCCTTCACGCTCCACTTGCCCTCGGCATAGCGGTGCCCGGCCTCGTCCTCTGACAGCGTCGCGAGGCGATGGATGGCTCTGCGCTGCGCCTCGAGCGCCGCAATCGGCCCGGCGTCGTCAATGAGGGCGATGTAGCCGGCGTAGAACGGGGCATGCTCGGTGGGATTGGGACGCTGCATCATGACGGACCTCCGGGAAACAGGGCACCGGCAATGGTCTCGAGTGCGTCGAGGCCATGCACGTCCCTCGGCAACTGCGGTACGCGTCGTCGCACGCGCGACGCAAACCTGGTGTCGATCTCGCGCAGGTACTCGGCCTCCTGTGACTGCCGCGCCTGCAGGAACGGGTCGGGGCTGCCCGTCGGCAGCACCCGATTGACGATGAGCGCGCCGACGCTGATGCCGGCCTCCTCGAGCTGCGACAGCGCCCGCGCCGACTCCTCGATGGGCAGGCGCTCGGCCAGCAGCACCAGCACGAACGCGGTGACGCGCCCGCTGAGCAGCCGCGCCCGGAAGGCCTGCAGCCGGTCGAGGCGATCGGCGAGCGACACGAGGATGGGATCGGTGCGATCGTCCTGCTGGATGCCCAGCATGGCCCGCCGCGACCGCGTCAGCGCACGCAGCCAGCCATCCATCAGTTCGGGCATGCGCAGCAGGCGCAGCGTGTGGCCGGTCGGCGCCGTGTCGAACACGATCAGATCGGCGTGGTCCGCAGCGTCGACCACGATCGAGGCGATGCGGTCGAAGAGTGCCACCTCTTCCGCCGCCGGCATGCTCGCGGCCAGGTCAATCTGGCGGTAGGCTTCCTTGAGAATCGATTCGCCGAAGAGCGAGGCGACACGCGCCTTCACTTCGTCGACATACCGGGCCGACTCGCGGGTGGCGTCGATCTCAAGCGCGCGCAGGTTGAACGCGATGTCTACCGGATCGGGGCCCACCGGGCGTCCCAGCACATCACCCGAGTTATGGGCCGGGTCTGTGGAGACCAGCAGCACCCGCCTCCCTCGCCGACTGGCTGCCAGCGCCGTGGCGGCGGCCATCGTGGTCTTGCCCACGCCGCCCTTGCCGCCGAAGAAGAGCACCTGCCGATCGAGCAGCGCGTCGAGCGAGTCCATCAGCAGCAGGGCAGGTTGCCGAGCGGGGACCGATCCATGCCCATGCGGCGGTGCCACAGGTGGAACTGATCCAGCAGGTAGGGATACATGTCGAGCATGTAGAGCGTGGCCGGATTCGGCAGGCCCATCAGCTCCATGTAGCACAGCAGCAGGAACAGGTCATTGAGCTCATTCGCCTGGCGGCGCAGCTCGCGCTCGTAGTGGCTGTAGGCGATGCCGTGCACAAAGTCACGGATGTTGCTGCTGAGCGACATGGCGGCGTTCCAGCGCTGGCTCCTCTGCTCCGTTCCGCTACTGTGACAGCCAGCGCGCCAGGCGGGCACGCTGGTCCGTCGTCGCATCGGGCCGCACTTCGAGCCGCCACGGGCGTCCACCATCAGGGCCCAGGGTCACCGGAATCTCGACCAGCCGATCGCGGCGCGCCACCAGCACGGTAATTCGCTCGCCAGCCCGGTGCAGCTCGAGCCGCGCCGCCAGCCCCTCGGCCCGCACGCGCACGCCGTCGATGGCCAGGATCTCGTCGTCGACGTTCAGTCCGGCATCGAAGGCCGCCGTCCCGCGACGCACGCCGGTGATGACCAGGCGCCCCGCGTCATTGCGCGTCGTCACGCCCAGTGATGCACGACCAGGTTCGGCTCCGGACGCGGCGAACCGCAGCCCCAGGTAGTCGAGCGCCTGCGCATAGTCGAGCTCGTCGGTCGACTCAACCGCCTTCGTGAAGAACGGCCGGAGATCGGTGCCCGCCACCTCGCTCATCGTGGCGTAGAACTGCTCGGCCGTGTAGCCCTTCGCCCCCCCGTAGCGCTGCATGGCCAGGCGCATCGCGTCATCGAGCGTGCGCGCACCGCCCGAGGCCTCGCGGATGCGGGCGTCGAGCAGGAACGCCACCACGGCGCCCTTGGGGTAGTAGTTGACGGTGGTGTTCGCCGTGTTCTCGTCGGGGCGATACTGCTTGATCCAGGTGTCGTACGACGCCATGTCGACCGGCGTCATCAGGCGGCCCGGCGTGGTGTGCACGGCCTCGATCTGGCCCGACAGCGCGGTCAGGTAGCCGGCGTCGTTGGACAGGCCTGCACGCCGCACCAGCAGGTCGGCGTAGTAGTCGGTGAAGCCCTCCGCCACCCACAGCGTCTTGACGAAATTCTCGCGCTCATAGTCGAACGGGCCCAGCTCGACGGGCCGCAGGCGCTTCACGTTCCAGTTGTGGAAGTACTCGTGCGCCACGAGCGCCAGCCAGTTCTGGTAGGCACGCGGCGAGCGCGTCGTGAACCGGCCCGACATCGTCAGGAAGCTGTTCTTGTGCTCGAGGCCGCCGCCTGTATCGACGACCATGTTGAGGAAGTAATAGTGGGGATACGGCAGCGACCCCATGGCGGCGCGGCCGGCCTCCACAATCTTCTTCACGTCACCCACGGCCCGGTCGATGTCGAACTGCGACGGATCGCCCTCCAGCACCAGCACGTGGCGCTTGCCGTCCACCTGGAATTCGCGGGTCACCGGGCGGCCGGCGATGATGGGGCTGTCGACGAGCGTGTCGAAGTCTTCGGCCACATAGGCGTGCGGCGTGCCCGCCAGCGGCATGAGCGCCGAGGCCGTGCCCGTCCATCCCATCGGCAGCTCGAGCCGCACTTCGTGCGCACGGGGACGGCTGTCGACCAGCGTCAGGAACGTGGGCGCACCGTTGAGCATGGCAAAGTCGCGCTCGACCCAGTTGTTGCGCACGGTCATCTCGCGGCTGTAGACGCGGTAGCGCACCGTCACCGTGCGCGCACCGCCGGTCGTCACGCGCCACCGGTTCTTGGTCGACTTGACGATGACGGCCGGCTTGCCGTCGGCGGTGGCGGTCACGCCCTCGACGTGGCGCTGGTACTCGCGCACGAGGTACGACCCGGGCGTCCACACGGCCATGTAGAGCTCGACGGTGGGCTGCCCCCCGGTCGGGTAGGCCGCCTCGACGTCGACGTAATGGGTGCGGGCATCGGGGAAGCGCAGCGCGTAGCGGATGGGCTCGGGCGCCTGGGCGCCGAGTTCGGCAGTGGTCAGCATGGCAACAGCAACGACCGCGCAGGCCAGCGCGGAAAGGGCGGTGCGGGTCATTGGCGTATTGTAATGGCGTGACCCGCGCCCGGACAGTCGGCCTGCTCTATGTCGCCACGGCGCTGGGCTTCCTGCTGCTGGGTTTCCTGCTCATGCTGCTCATGCGGTGGCAACTGGCCTGGCCGGGTACCCCGCTTCCACCCGCCATCGGCTCGCTCCTGGGCACTGCCAACGCCCCCGGCGGCGTGCTGCTGCCCGAGTTCTATCAGCAGCTGGTGGCCATGCACGGCACCGTCATGGTCTTCCTGGCCGTGGTGCCGCTGGCTACCGGGGGCATCGGCACCCTGCTGGTGCCCCGCCTGATCGGCGCCGACGGCATGGCCCTGCCCCGCACAGGCGCACTGTCCTACGGCCTGTATCTCGCCGGGGGCCTGATCATGCTCGGCAGCTTCCTGGTGGAAGGCGGCGCGGCTTCGTCAGGCTGGACGTCGTATCCCCCGCTGGCCGTGCTGGCCACATCGGGCCAGTCGTGGTGGCTCGTGGGCATGGTGGCCGTCAGCAGCGCCTCGACCCTGTATGCCATCGGCATGATTGCCACGATCATCGGGGGGCGCGGCGCCGGGGTGTCGCTGGCGAAGCTGCCGTTCTTCGTGTGGGCACAGCTGGTGTCGGCAGTGCTACTGCTGCTGGCCTTCCCCGCTCTGCAGGCGGCGGCCCTGTTCCAGCTGATGGATCGCGTGACCGGCAGCAGCCTCTTCCTGCCCTCGGGCCTCGTGCTCGGCGGCATCCCGCTGCAGGCCTACGCCGGCGGCGGCAATCCGCTGCTGTGGCAGCACCTCTTCTGGTTCCTGGCACACCCCGAGGTCTACGTGCTGATCCTGCCGGCGATGGGCATCGTCGCCGAAGTCATCACATCACACACCGGCCGGCCGCTATGGGGCGAGCGTCCCATGACCATCGCCGTGCTGGCGCTGGGCGGGCTGTCGATGCTCGTCTGGGCCCACCACATGTTCCTCACCGAGATGGGCACTGTGATGAGTGACGTCTTTCAGGTGACCACGCTGCTCGTGTCGGTGCCGTCGGTGATCGTGGTGGGCAGCCTGGTGATGTCGCTCTGGGGCGGCGTCCGCAGGATGAGCCCGGCACTGCTCTTTGCCGTCGCGTTCCTGCCCATGTTCGGGCTGGGCGGGCTCACCGGTCTGCCGCTGGGCATGGCGGCCAGTGATGTCTCGCTGCACGACACCTATTACGTCGTCGGACACTTCCACTACATCGTGGCGCCGGGCACCGTGTTCGCACTGTTCGCCGCGATGTACCACTGGGCGCCCTCGGTGCTGGGACGCACGCTCAGCACCCGCCTGGGCCACTGGCACTTCTGGCCCACGTTCGTGCTGATGAACAGCATCTTTCTGCCGATGTTCCTCCTCGGGCTCGCGGGCGTGAACCGACGCCTCTACGACGCCGGGGCCCAGTATGCGCTGGCACGAGGGCTCGCGCATCTGCAGCAGCACATCACCTGGTCGGCCTTCGCGCTGGGTGTGGCCCAGCTGCCGTTCCTGCTGGCGCTCGTCACGGCCCGGCGTGTCGAGGCCACGGATGACCACGTGGCACCGCCGGCCATCGCCGAGGGTGATGCGCGCACGCATGCGTGGCCGCGCGCGGGTCAGGTGGCCCCGTGGCTCATCGTCGCGTGGCTGGTAATGCTGTTCGGCTCGCTGCTGTCAGGCTGGGTGCTGCTGCGCACGGGCCAGGCCGTGTGGCCGAAGACGGCTGACGCCATCTGGCTTGGCGGCGGTGCCCTGCTGATCAACGGCGCACTTCAGCTGCTGCGACCCTCGCGCACGTGGCTGGTGTGGGCCGGCCTGCTGACGCTCGGTACCACCCAGCTGGCCACGCGCGCGCTGTCGACGGCGTGGGCTGCCGGGCACGTGCCCGCAGCGCACAACGCGCATGCGTTGTGGTTCACCATCACCGGAGTGCTGACGGTACTGACGGCTGTCGCCTGCGGGGCCCTCATCTACACGGTGCGTACCGAGCCTTCGGATGACCGCGTGCAGGCCCTCCGTCCACCATTCGCCACCCTGTCGCTGCTATGGCTCGTGATCTCCTTCGTCTTCCTGGCCGGCTGATGCTGGCGTGCCCGGTATGCGCCACGCCCGAGGGTGTCGTCATGACTGACGGCGCCCGCAGCGGGGCCCTCGTGCTGATGGGTGTGACGATGCTGGTCGTGGTGCCGCTGGCCATCGCCGCAGTCCGCCTGTGGCGATACGAGGTACGTCGCACATGACGGGCACACTGCCCGAGGCCGCCTCGGCGCACGCCGCCACGCTCGACTCGGTGCTGACCCGCGTGCACGTGCACATCGGCGCGGTGTTCATCCTCTGGCTGGGCATCCTGCTGGTGGCGCTCTGGAAGGGCCATGCGAGGCACACGCCCGACGCGGCCCACACGACGGGCCCCCGCCGATGGCCGTGGGTGGCGATGGCCGCCGTGGTGGCCAGCGACATCCTGCTGCTCTTCGGCGAGGCCCTGCCGGCGTGGCACGCCCGCATGCAGCCGCCCTCGGGCAGCGGCCCTGCACCACTCGAGATTCACATCGAAGCCGAGCAGTATGTCTGGCACGTGCACTACGCCGGTCCCGATGGCCGCTTCGGCCGCACCGACCCGGCGCACATCGACGCCGGCAACGCCATGGGCCTCGACACGGCCGACCCGGCCGCGCAGGACGATGTGACGCTCTACAATGTGCTGGTGCTGCCCCTGGGCCGTGCGGTGGTGGTGCAGCTGAAGAGCCGCGACGTGATTCACGCGTTCACGCTGCCCGAAATGCGGGTGAAGCAGGATGTGACCCCGGGCCTCACCAGCCGCGCCTGGTTCACGCCCGTTCGCACCGGGACGTGGGACATCGTGTGTTCTCAGCTGTGCGGCGCGGGGCACTACCGCATGCGCGGCGAATACCGCGTGCTGACCGCCGAGGCCTGGGACGCCTGGCTGGCAGAGGAAGTGGCGCTCCTCACGCCGCCCTGACCGGCACGTCAGGGGCGCACGCCTACCCATCGCTCGCGGAAACGCCGCATCTCGTCGCTGAGCGGCTGCCCGGCCTGCTCGGCAGGCACCACGTCGATGCGCTGATCCTCGGCCAGCGTCACGGATGTCTCGAACCGTTCACCGCTGCGCCTGACGGCCCGCAGGGCCAGCTGATCGCCCGGACGATGCCGCGCGAGAATATCGGCCACCTGAGTGGGCTGTGTGAGCTCGACGCCGTCGAGAGCCACGAGGTGATCGTCCTGCGCCACGCCCGCACGCGCCAGCGGCGCATCGAAGGCCACCAGCGAGGCGACACGCACGCCGGCCGCGCCCGCCGACAGCTGGACGCTGCCCAGCGTGGGGCGTCCTTCCTGGGGCCGACGCACCATGAGGCCCGCCCGCTTCAGCAGTCGCGCATAGTCGAACAGCTCGCGGCCTTCCACATGGCGCGCGAAGAAATCTCGCGCAAAAGCCCGATCGCCCGACACCTGCGCCAGCACCGCCTCAAGATCGGCAATCGTGTAGGGCGTGGCCACCATGCCAGGCTCGGACGGCGTGCGCCCGAAGCGCTGCCACACCGCCCGCATGTAATCGTCGCCCGACACGGCGCCATCAGACCGATCCCGCAGGCTGAGGTCGAGCGCGAAGCCGATGGCCGAGCCGTAGGTGTAATACGAGATGAACAGGTTAGGCCACGCCGTCCGATCGATAGACGCGGCGGCGTCGACAAACGGTGCCAGCCGGCTCATGTCGATGGCCGACCGCAGCTGCCGGCCCGGGCTCAACGTGACGGCATTGATGATGCCGGCGACGTCGCCGAGCAGCTGCTCCTCGGTGAGCAGGCCCGCGCGGGCCAGGGCCACGCCGTCGAAGTACTTGGTGAAGCCCTCGCCGAACCACAGCTCGTCGGACATGTTCGCGTCCTCGTAGTTGAACGGCTCGATCGCGCGCGCGCGGATGCGCTCCATATTCCAGGCGTGGAAAAACTCGTGCGACACCGTGCCCAGTATCGATTGCCGCTGCGCCGGCTGCCGCAGGGCCCCTCGATTCGAGACGACGGTGCTGTTGCGGTGCTCCATGCCGTCACCATCCGCCCAGGGCAGGTAGTCGGCCAGGAAGGTGTAGGTGCCGCCGTCGAACTTCGGCAGTTCGCCGAAGATGCGCATCTGCTGGCGCACGATCTTCTCGACGTCTCGGGCGTACTCGTCGGCCTCAACATCAGTGCCGTCGTGATGCAGCGCGATGCGAATCGTCTGCGGGCCATGCACCCCATCGTCGATGGTGAAGGCGCGCCAGACAAAGCCGCTGAACTCGATGGGACTGTCCATCAGATAGTGCAGGTTCGGGGCCGTGAACGCCAGGGGATCGTCGGTGGGAAACAGCTGCGTGGCCACCTGCCAGGCGCACCCCGCGGGACGCTCGAACCGCACGCGCACCGGGCGCATGAGCGCCCCGCGCACGAACATGAAGGCCGCCGGTGCATTGATGTGCGCGTGGCCCGGATCGACGCTGAGGTACGTGCCGTCCGTGCGATCGCCAAATACCTTGTAGCGCACGACCACCGTGCCGTCGTGGCCGGCGACATCCCACTGGTGCAGGCTGGGACGGCGCGGCGCCAGCGGACGGCCCTGGCCATCGGTAACCTGCACGTCAAACACGTTCTTCGCAAACTCGTGCAGGGCATAGCGGCCGGGCGACACGCGGCTCATCCGGATTTCGGCAGGCCCGGCGGGCAGGCCGGGGAAGCGGGCCTCGACCTGCATCCAGCGCTGCTCGACGGCGGGAAACTGCACGCGGTACTCGAAGGCCAGGGGCACCGGCGACTGCGCCCGTACAGTGGTCGCCACAAGCGCGAGCCCCGCGCACAGCAGGCTCAGCGATGCCTGTCGGCTGAGGGCGGCTCGGAAATGCCTGATCATGTCGGGTCCTCCGTGGATGGTGCGACCGCTTCGTCAAGCACCAGCCGGATGCGCTCGGCCAGCTCGAGCGGAGTGAAGGGCTTTCGCATGAAATAGCGCTCGTGGTCGAGCGCCCCGTGCGCGCGATGACATCGTCGGTGTAGCCCGACATGTAGAGGGCCCGCAGGTTCGGGCGGAGGGCCCTGAGGGCCTCGGCGACGGCGGGTCCGCTCATGTCCCCGAGAATCACGTTGCAGACCAGCAGATCGATCTGACGGGTCTCGTCGCTGCCGAGCGCCAGGGCCGCGCGCCCCGACGAGGATTCGAGCACGCGGTATCCAATCGACTGCAGCGTCGACTTCACCAGCCGCCGCACGCCGGGGTCGTCCTCGACGAGCAGCACCTGCTCGGTGCTGCTCGGTTCCGCCCGGCAGCGGCTCGGCGTCGGCGGCCGCATGGTCGGCGTCCGTGCCTTCGACGCGCGGCAGGAACACGCGGAACGTGGTGCCGACGCCCGGCTCGCTGGCGAGGGTGATTTCGCCGTCGGCCTGCCGGATGATGCCGTAGACGGTCGACAGGCC
>SXGQ01088716.1_pt1 | contig 19640 bp, 20 predicted proteins | sample 3178371 | NCBI WGS metagenome assembly SXGQ01 (sample SAMN11356859, study PRJNA531348) | freshwater metagenome | isolation source: freshwater sample F1-20 | place: China: Fuxian Lake, Yuxi | collected 2017-12-25 | reverse complement strand
AATTATTGGGAAGAAAAAAATGTAGACTATAAATCTTTACCAGTTATAAGAGAAAGTGAATTATTTTTCAGTAAAGAAATTGATTCGAAACTGATAATTAAAAACCTGAAAGACATACAACCCGTATTTCGAAATATGTCACTAAGACAGCAAAATTACTCTGGTTATGATAATGCCGAGGGGCTTGCGCTATCTTATGTACTTAAATCATTAAATATCATATGAAGGTAATATTTGTTAATTGGACAAAACCATTTTTTCATAAACAAGATGCTCAAGGGTATAACAAATTAAAAATGTTTGATTTACCTGATGATGAATATGATATTGTTGATTATGAATTACTTATACAAGAAATTTCGGTCAGGAGAGCAAAAAAACATATCGGTAAAACAAAATTGTACACAGATTTAATTGGTTATGATTTCTATAAAAAAAAGAACATGTTAGATCTATGGGATGAGATTAATGTTGATGTATTAGAGAATTTTAATAAAACTCACCCAAATATTAAACCTGGTAGATTTTGGACAACAGGTAAATCAATAGTTATGGGTCAGGAACCAATACCATATCTATTTTTAGATTTAGATTTTATTGTCAGAAGCGAATTACCAAAATGGATCTGGGACTATGATTTAGTTCATACTCAATGGGAAATACAAAGAGGTGAATTTTTTGTTTTTAAACAACAAGTTGATGATATAGGTGGTATTGAAGACTTTGAACAAAACATGATGGTGCCCAATACATCTTTTATCTTTATGAACGACATTAAAATAAGGGATGAATATTTGAAAAAACATTTAGATATAATTAATAGAGAATATGAGTATGTGCCCGAATGGTTGTGGTTAATTGCTGACCAAGGTATATTAGGTTATACATTAAGAAAGTTCAATTCAAAAGTTGAAACGATTGAAAATAGATTGTACCTATCATACCCCGAATTACCTGTAGAAAAACCGGAGGTTGGTAAGGGGTTATTCTGGGTATTAGATCCCAATAGAGTCAATCATGTTGAAAATTTAAAATATGAACACGTCTGGTTCAGTAAACATGCGTTTAAAACAAATGAAGAATTTAGAAAAATGAGAACTAGTCAATTAAAGGTAGAATTGGAAACATTGAAATCTTTAAAAAATAAATTAATTTAGTTATATTCTATTATGTATTTTCATGACCCATTAATCCCATCAAATAAAGAAAATTTATTTTATCTCGCACCAGTGCCTGTTTTCATGAAGCAGTATGATGATCATGATTTACACAATGAGGTTTATAATTTAGGTTTCGATCAATTAAATGAAAGTCAAAAATTAATGGGGCAAGAGTTACCAGAACAATATGATCACATTAGACAATCGACATACACAATAAACTATGACAGAAGAGACAAATGGGTTGAACCTACTGAATACAACCCAATTGGTAGTAGGTTTTCAGTACCGCCAAACGACTTCTTAAATAGAACAGAAGGGTGTGTTAAAACAATAAGGAAAAGGTGCGAGGATGGATTTGTTGAATTATTAAATGGTTTGTATCTAAAAAATAATCAGAACCCGGTAATAACTGAGAGCTGGATACAATTCTACCCACCAACCGAAGGGAGAGGTCATAATCAACACAATCATTGTAGATGGTCCCCAGATGAAGAAACACGTTTAAATTTTGTGGGTGGTTATTATCTATCAGATGGTGAACCATTATCTGATCACCCGTATAGCGGTGTGTTCACATTTCACCTAAGAGGAATGTCACATTTTATTAGGCCTAAAAAAGGTATGTTAATAATATGGCCGTATGATATCGTACACTCCGTTAAGCCATTTTATGGTAAGTCACATAGGTGTGTAATCAATTTTAATATGCAAGATGGTAAACCCCCAAAAACTCCCACAAAATTTATATAAAATTAATTTTAATTTTAGATGAAAATAATTAGATGTTTATGGGGCGGGACTAATCACCAGTTTAAAGAAAAAAATCTTGTTAAATGAGTACACAAATCGAAAACTTAACAAGACACTATATTTCAATCATATTTGACTTTCCCAATAAATTTTAGTATATTAATACTATGATATATTGGTTTACAGGACAACCCGGATCGGGTAAAACAACGCTGGCATTAGAATTAATTAAACACCTACCAGCAGCAACAACAGTACACATAGATGGGGACCATCTAAGAGACATTTTCAAAAATAAAGACTATTCGGGGCTCGGACGCAGAAGAAATATAGAGAGAGCCCAGGATATTGCCAAATTCTTAAATACCAAAGGTTACTCAGTAATCGTCTCTTTAGTATCCCCCTACAAAGACCAAAGAGACAAATTTAAATCAGAAAACTCTGTTGTTGAAATATATGTTCATACCACTGAAACAAGGGGTAGAGAACATTTTGCTGTTGATGATTATGAGCCACCGACAGAAAGGTATCTTGATATGAATACAACAGATCAATCAATAGAAGAATCCACCAATAAATTACTTAATACGCTTTTCTTATGAAGAAATATGCAATGTACATCGGAAGATGGCAAAATTGGCATTCTGGCCACGAATGGTTGATTCGTCAACAACTAGATAAAGGTAAAAATGTCTGGGTAGCAATACGAGATGTGCCCGAAGATGAAAGTAACCCCAAATCCGCATATAGGGTTATGATGGATCTTATGGAAGAACCATTTTTTATCGAGAATATTGACAAAATACTAGTTTCTATAATCCCAGATATCGAATCAGTAAACTATGGTAGGGGCGTAGGATATGAGGTTATTTATCATGAACCTCCGACTGAGATTGCAGAAATAAGCGGAACCAAAATTAGAAAAGGAGAAATAGATGCCACTGGTAAAGCGACACATAGCTAAAAGTATAAGTTATAGATTTATTGGTACACTTACCACCATAATTCTAACAGTATCAGCCGGCCTACCACTAAAATGGGCTGGTATGGTTGGGCTGGGGGAACTTGTTTTAAAACCAATTATCTATTTTTTACACGAAAGGGCGTGGTATAAATGGATTAAATATGGTTTAAAAAAATAAAACGATTCATTATATTTATCTATAAAAGAATTATAAAACATGAGAACAGTCCTAATAGGTACAGATTTAGTTTATGACGCTAGTGGAAATTTAAAACCCGTAGAGATAAATACAAACGTTAATTTAGACTCAAACAGAATTGAGTGGAATTTGGGGGACATATTTGACCTAACTCAATTAGATCAGCTTATTCAAACAAACAACTTTACTGAGATTTACTACATTGGCTCTATGAATGAATTAAACACCTATTTCCAAAATCATTGGACAGGTTCGACAATAAATTATTCATATATAGAAACAGAAGATAGGGCTATAACAATCCCAAATATAGAAGATGCTGAAAATCGATTAATTATTAGAAGCGCATATGATAGTACCGCATTAGTTGATGAAGATTACTGTGCCAACAAAATTAATTTTCTTAATTTGATTAATGGCGAGGTATTTGGTTCAGAAATAGCGTATAAAAATGCCCAAGGAGAAATCATTAATAATATTAGTTCTATTGTTGACAACGGGATACATCCTAATTTTATTTTAAAAAGCTCGTACCCAAATTATGACAAATCACAATATCCAAAACTATATAAATTTGATAGTTTGACCGATATTTCTAATTTTTTACAAAATATCCCAGATGGGTATTATTTAACTCATTATTATTTCAATAATACTAAAACTTTTGAAAATCATTGTGTTGTTTATAGATCTTTAAATATCCTATATCCCCCTAACTTAGAAAGTATCCCAATAGGCGGCTATAGAAAAATAACAAATATTTCATTGGATCAAAATGTTGAATATAATGAAACAACAAAAGAATTGTTAAATCAACACAACGAAAAGTATATAACAAAGAATGCTGTGTTTATTGAACCAAAATTGGCTGATGACGACATGGTTCAAATGGCCGACGGTTCTTTTAAAACTGCCCAAGAGTTGGTTGTTGGTGATTTAGTGAAAACGATTACTATACCAAATTTAAACAACGAACAAATACAAAACGAAAGAGTTAATTTCAGAATTAATATGAGTGATTTTGTTTCGGGGACAACATATTCCGTGAATGAAATCACATCTAAAAGACGTGTAAATAAAATTGGTAATATTGTTAAGTTAAATTTTACTGATGGTACTGATTGGTATGATTTGGAATATTCTCCATATCTTATTTCTAGGAATAATGAAATAAGATTTATCCCCATTTCTAGCTTAGTTAGCGGCGATACTCTTATTTTAGTGAATACATCATCCGAACAAATTTCAGTAACAGAAAAAGTTATTGGATCAATTCAATTTGAAAGAAGAATATTCAATGGTTGGGTGATTAGTGTTGCAAACCAGTATTTGTTTCTAACCAAAAGTTCCGAACATTCGTCGAATGATTCTTTTGTTGCTATAGAACATAATACAGGTTGTAACTGCGGAAACTGTTCAAGTTGTTCAAAATATTGTTTTGCTTTCCAAGTTTGTTGGAATGGGCAATGTTTTGCTATTTATAATGTACCTTGTTAAAAAAAAAATTAAAAAAAATGACAACCGAAGAAAAAAACACAATCAATAGTATTATGACAACAATAGGCGGGCTTATTGTTGCAGCAAATTCTTGATTTTCAAAGATCAAACATTATGAATGCTGGGGAAATAGTAAAGGCTTGGATTACTTCATTTAATCCAAGTACGGATGAAAAAAACATGGCGCTTGCTCGAAAAAAAGTATGTGATGAATGTCCATCTAATAAAGAGGTTCTAAAAAAAAGAGGTTGGACATCTATATGCAAAGAATGCGGTTGTCCTATTTCAAAAAAAATATATACAAAAAGCTATAATCCATGCCCATTAGAAAAGTGGCTAGAGGTTGACGATATGTTTTTTGAAGATAAAAAAATAGAAAAAAGAAAAAGATTGTTATAATTTTTTTATGGTTTATCAAGAAAAACTTTTCACAAAAAAAGAGTGTGAAATTATTATTAAATTAGCTGAACCAATAAAAGCAGATACCTCCGATACTTTTTTTGATGCTGTTAGTGGTAGAGTAAATTATTCTGATAACCTATTTAAAAAATCGTATAATGTCTCAATAATACATAATAATGACAAGACAAATTGGGTTTTTAACAAACTATTAAAATGGTTTTCGGAAAAAACAAATATATTAATAAAACCTGGTCTCACAATAAATGGGGGGTTAATACACAAATATAATATTGGTGACCTTTTTGAAAAACACACAGATATTAATATTAAATTCATGGATAGGAGATATAATATTGGGATACAGCTAAATGAAGGTTATATTGGCGGTGATTATAATTATTGGTTAAATAATCAAATTCACACATTTTCTAAAGAAATTGGTACAGCAATTTTATATCCGGTAGATATATTACACGAAGTGACAGAAATAACTGATGGTAATAGAATCTCATTTGTTACACATATCGGAAGTAAATTAATAAAAACAAATAGTTTATTATAATGCTAGTAGAAAATAAATTTTTATTCATTTCATTACCAAGAAGCGCGTCGACAGCATTTAAAGAAGCGTGCATTTTGCATAGATATGATATAAAACACGCAAATGCATATTTTGATTTCACTTATGAAAATAATATGGTCTATCAGAATAAAATGTATTTTCCGCTTGTAAATGAAAATTTTGTTAGTGAAAAAAAAACAAATGAAAAATCTAGTGTCGATACATATAAATTTGGTAAACAAAGTATTATAACACATCCGCACGAAAGATTAATACACCTATTAAATAAATTCGGAGACGAACATCCAATTATAGCAATTAAACGAAATGGATACCATCGATTTGTTTCAATATTTTCAAAGGTTTTGGAGGTATTGTACCAATCTAAAGATTTTAAAAGTTATGAGATATTATCTAAAATTGATCATACACAATTATTTTGTTTCGATTCAAAATTAATTTTAGAAGAAAAATATGAAATTATTGCGCAAACTGTGTTTGACACATTAAAGCTCAATAAAAATAATTTATTTCATGTCATGGAACTATTACAACTATTATTTAGACCAATGTCACATTGGCATAATAACAGTGATAAAATAATATGGTTTAATTTAGAGGACGCTAAATCTATGATGGATTTAGAAAACTGGGTTTCTAATATAACTAAAAAAAAGTTTACATTACATAAATCGAACGAAATAAAGGAACCAATTGTACATTCTATAAAGGTAAATAATGATTTTCGCTGGCTGCATGATAGCTACTACAAACAAACAGAAAATCAAAAGAACATCAAAACAATTATTTAATTATTATAAAATATGGATCAAATTAATTTTATTTTTTTGGGAAATTATGATATTACTGATCTTAAAAGTAAAATTAATTTACTTACAGAATTAGATTGGATGAAATACACAAAAAGACAAGAAGTCTTTGAAGCACATAAAGAAACTATTTGTGTCCCCGTTTTATTTGATTTAATGTATGATAATAAAATTGGTGATAAAACGTGTTTTTATGATTTATTTAAAAAAAATATCAACTCATTAAATGATTATATTAATAATAAAAAAAACAAAAAGGGACATATTATAAGATTTGAAATTGTAAAAATGCCCGCACAAACAAAAATACCACCGCACCAAGATAAAACACCATCATTAATCGAGCATTCAAGAATACACATACCAATAAAAACATCTGATAATGTTTTTTTTAAAATTAATAATGAAGAAAAGAATTTAAAAGAAGGTGAAGTTTGGGAAATTAATAATATAGATGTACATTCTGTAAGAAATGATTCTGATATTGACCGAATACACCTTATAATGGATTGGAAAGAAACAGCATCTAAATTATTATGATTATATCAACACATATAGAAAATTTTTTAACGCCAGATAAGTGTGATGAAATAATAAAAAAATTTAATAATTCATTACAATCAGGAAGTGTGTTGGGCCCCTATAAAAATGTAAGAAAATCTCTTGTTAGATTTATTGAAATTGATGATATACATAAAAAGATATTAGATACTATAAATAATATAGTGTTGCTTAAAAATTTTTATGTTGAAAAAAATGAAAATATACAATTTACAAAATACGAAGTAGGTGATTATTTTGATTGGCACACCGATACATCTTACAATTTTGATGATACTTTTGAAAAAATAAAAAATAGAACCTATTCGATAGTAATACAACTTAATGATGAATATGACGGTGGGGATTTTTTATATGAAGACACCAATACAAAAGAAATTAATGTTTTAAAAAAACAAAAAGGGAGTATTTTTTTATTTAATAGTAGTATAAAACATAAAGTAGATGAAATAACTAAAGGAACACGATATTCTTTAGTTGCTTGGTTAAAATTAAAACAAATAGAAAACGTAAAGAAAACCTTATTATGATTATTACCATATTAGCAGAACCTAGAAGTGGCTCAACCAATTTTGCAAATTGGTTTTTTTATGACAAACGATTTACAGTTCTGTTTAACGCAACAGATCCAAAATCGAAATGGTATAAAAAAGAAGGGCCTGAAAGTTTTTTTTATAAAACCAAATATCTTTTAATAAAAGAAGATTTTTACGTTTTTAAAGACTATTCAAATATAATAGACAAATCGGATAAAATATTTTTTCTTTTCAGGGAAAATGAAAAAGAACAAATACAATCTTGGTGTAATTCAGTAAAAACCGGAAATTGGGATAAAGAATGGATTTGGAAAGAAAATAATAGATTATTATCTGAAGAATTATATTTCAAAGAGTTAAAAAATAAGTTTAAAGAAATATCAGCAAACCCTAAAGGAATGCCAATATCTTATGAAGATTTATACGAAAGAAATAAAATAGAGGATGTATTAAATTATTTAAAAATAGAAAACTTAAACGCCCAAATATGGCCAATTGGTAAAAAATATAGAATTTTTTTAGATAACATCGACAAAAAATTACTTTAATATGTTATTAAAACAAAAACATGTATTTACAAATCAGGAATGTGACACAATACTAGAATTAGAAAAAAAGAAAAAAAGAGAATGGTCACTTTTAGATAGATCCTATACATCATATATTTTAGAACATGAAAAAAATACCACGTGGATTTTTAAAAAACTATTATCTTTTTTTGAGGATGAGAGCGGTATAAAAATTCATAATCATCCAGGATATATTCATTATCATATTTTTAAAAATGGGGATTATTTTTTTAAACACAATGATACTAAAGATTCTAGATTATACTCTGTTGGGTGTTTATTGAATGAAAACTTCGAAGGTGGTGATTTTGAAATATATGGGGGTAAAAAAATTAGTTTGAATAAAACCACGGGTAATTGTTATTTATTTGATGTGAGGTTAGAACACGAAATAAAAAAAATAACAAACGGAGAAAGACACTCATTAATTTTATTTTTAGGGGGTGAAAATATGAAATTAGAAAAAACAAGCATAATATGAATCTTTTAAAATATTGGACTGTAGATGAATTTGAAATCTCTTCACATTCTTATAACTTAAATTCTAGAAAAAGTAAAAATTATGAAACATCTGGAAGTGATAATAGTGGTAAATGTTTTTATACATACAACGAATTAGGTTATAGGGGAGACAGTATAAAAAAGGATGGTTTTAAAATAATGTCTTTAGGGTGTTCGCTAACAGAAGGGGTGGGGGTAATGGATAATCAAACTTGGCCAAGTATTGTCTCACAAATGGTACCGAATGGGGTTAATCTAAATTTTGGAACGGGGGGTAGAAGCAACGATTTTATAAGTAGGGCCATATTAACATATTTTGATTTAATTAAACCAGACTTAATTTTAATCCTATATACATACCCAAACAGAAGAGAATATTTTAGTAGTGATGGTGGTATTCACCCGTTTAGTGGTGCCGCATCCTGGGGATATTTCTCTGAGGAGAAAGAAGGTAAATTAATATATGAAAATTTAGTTTTATCACAAAATAAATTTGAGGACGAGGTTAATTGGTTTAAAAATCATTTAATAATTAAACATTTTTTAGAAAATAGGAAATGTAATTGGGTCTGGGATAACTCTTTAATTGAAACAACATATACAGACGAGAACATGTTTTCTGGTGAATTCGGTAGAAAATACTTAGATCTGGGGGCCGATGGACTTCATCCCGGTAAAAACCATCATTTTAATTATGCCATGAAAATCTTTAATAATATAATTAAAAATCGTCCCGGGTATTTCCCCAAAGGTAGCGAGAATTATTATAAAAAGTCCCTTATCTAAATTTCATAACATCTAAACAAAGTATTTATCTAAATAAAATAATACAATATTTAGATGAATATTTTTGACCCCAAGGTATCAGGTTCCCTATCAGTATCAGGTTCTGGGAACATTTCTGGCGACCTAACCGTTTTAGGTACAATATATGCAACCATTTCTGGTACGACCCAGAATGCTGTTTCGGCCTCACACGCTGCGGCATATACTCTAACCTCAAGCTTTCACCAATTTACATCATCATTCAACACAGGGTCATTTACGGGCTCATTTTCTGGTGATGGTACCGGTCTTTATGGTATTCCTGCAACTGGTGTTACAGGGCTTAATTTAAGCCGTATTTCGGATGGTTCAGCAACTGCATCGATATCTCAAGCAAACGGGCTCATAATAAACACTAATACGGAAATAACGGGTAATTTAACCGTTACGGGTAGATTAACTGCTCAAGAATACCATACCGAACTGGTTTCCGCATCGATTATATATGAAAGCGGGTCATCTAAGTTTGGTGACACCTTAGACGATACTCATCAAATTACCGGATCGGTAGATATCAGTGGGTCGTTAAAAGCAAATAACGTCGCTCTTGCAACAGATAGACTTATTAACATTTCAGTAAGTGATGCGGGTGGAAAATATTTTATAGATAATGTTAGAAATCCAATATTAACATTAATAAAAGGTTATACATATAAATTTTTATTCCCAAATATAGGGGCACACCCGTTCAGATTTTCAACCACTAACGATGGAACACATAATGGCGGATCAATTTATTCTACAGGGGTAACAACAGGATCAACCCCAGACTATATAGAGATTCAAGTTACGAATAGTACACCAAGTACATTATATTATTTCTGTACCGCACATACTGGTATGGGAAATAGTATTTCCGTTTTAGGTGATATCTTAAATAACGAAGCGGATAGGGCGGTTGTTTATATTGAGCCAGCTAGAATTGCAACAACGGGTTCAAACGCGTTTACTGGATCTCAGATTGTTAGTGGATCTTTATCAGTTACTGGGTCTGTCGAAATTACTGGTTCAATCAGTTTAAATGGTCAGCCTATAGGAACTGGTAAACTAGATGAAACAGTTTTTAATGCTTACACATCATCAAATGATGGTAGAGTATCTGCTTTAGAAATATCAACAGGATCATTAAATTCATTCACAAGTTCAATTGATTCCACAATAAAAACCAAAATGAATAATGACGGTGTGGTTTCTGGTTCTGTTCAAATCAATATCACAGGAACAACAGGATATTCAGCCTTTAGTTCGTCTATTGCTACCACTGATTTAAATCAAGAAAATAGATTAGGGTCAATTGAAACAAGTACAGGTAGTTTAAACACATTTAGTTCAAGTGCAGGATCAAGATTAAGTTCGTTAGAAACATCGAGTGGAAGCATAAGAAATGATTTTAATTCATATACAAGTTCTAACGATTCAACAAATTCTACTCAGAACAGTAGATTAACATCTTTAGAAAATAGTACAAGTAGTTTAAACACATTTACCTCAAGCGCTAGTAGTAGGTTATCATTAATCGAAACGTCGACTGGCTCTCTTAATGCATTTACAAGTAGCGCTGATAGTAGATTAACATCATTAGAATCGGCGAGTTCAAGTATTAGAAGTGATTTCAATTCCTATACTAGTTCAAATGATTCAACAAACACAACACAAAACAATAGATTAAATTCTCTTGAATCGACATCGGGATCTGTTAATAATTTTACAAGTAGTGCCGCAAGTAGTTTATCTTCATTAGAATCGGCTAGCGGAAGTATTAGAAATGATTTCAATTCCTATACTAGTTCTAATAATTCTACAAATACAAACCAGAATAATAGATTAACTGCTATTGAAACGGCAACAAGTAGTTTAAATAGTTTTACATCATCTATTGATTCGACAATAAAGACAAAGTTAAACACTGAAGGTGTTATATCTGGATCAGCGCAAGTTAATATAACTAGTACAACTGGTTATTCAACATTTAGCTCATCAATTGCAACCACCGATTTAAATCAAGAAAATAGATTAACATCTTTAGAAGGTAAAACTGGTTCTTATGCAACTACAGGTAGTAACATTTATCAAGGTAATCAAACAATTACCGGTTCACTTTATATATCTCAAGATTTAATTGTTGCTGGTTCTTCATCAATACAGCACATTAGTTCTTCAATTGTGAACATTGCAGATAATATTATTACTGTTAATGCACAAAATCCAAGTGTTAGATTTGGCGGTCTTGCAGTAATAGATAGTGGATCTTCTCCACAAGTATCAGGGTCAATGCTATTTGATTCTGTTAACAATCAATGGATATTTGTTCATCAAAATCAATCAACAATTACTTCCTCTGTTTTGTTGATGGGGCCAGAAACTTATAATAATCTTGGCGGGGAAGGGTATCTGACACAAAACCGCATACCTAAAGGTAGTGGTATTGAACATTTAAATGATAGTAATATTACAGATACAGGTACTAAGGTTTCAATAAACTCAAATACCGAAGTTACAGGAACACTTGTTGTAACTGGAAATGTTAGTAGCCCGAATATAAGCGCCATACAAACAGCAACAGGAAGTTTAAATAGTTTTACATCTTCTTTGTTAACCGCGATAGAATTAACCGGGTCAAATTTAACTGTAAAAGGTAATTTATTGGTTAAAGGAACAACAACAAATGTAAACACAACAACACTTGATGTTGATAATAACTTAATTAATTTAAATGGTACTGGTGCATCTTTTGCTGGACTAAGGGTAAAAGATACCACAGCGCCTAATCAAATATCTGGTTCATTTTTATGGGACGCAACCAATGATTACTGGATTGCCGGTCAATTAGGCTCAGAACAAAGAATTGTTAGAGAAACAGAATTTAGTAATGCGGTTACAAGAATAGGAAATATCGAAACTTCAACAGGCTCTTTAAATTCTTTCACAAGCTCTATTAACACAACCATTAAAACCAAATTAAATAATGATGGTGTTATATCAGGATCTTCCCAAGTAAACCACAATGCAACAACAAATTATGATGCAAATCAGCACATTGATCACACTACCGTAAGTATAACAGCTGGTAGTGGTTTAAGCGGAGGAGGTACAATTGCTGCAACACGAACTTTATCTATCGCCACCGGTGGTGTTACGAATGCTATGTTAGCAAATTCTGCAATCACTATAGCTGGCACATCAACATCATTAGGTGGTAGTATATCTGCAGCAACGATATTAAGTGGAACAGGAGTAGTTTCAGGATCTGCACAATTGACATCAACATTTGTACAGAAATCCGGAGATACAATGACTGGTGATTTGAGATTCAATCAGGGAAGTGGTTATGGTAGAATATCATATGTTGACAACTATCACGGTTTTGTGTTAAGGGGTATACCAAATAATGCCGCCGGAGATATTACCGCTGGTGATCAAACTTCATTAATACAACACAGCGGTGATTTTAGATTTTATAGAACAAACGGAACAATAAACGAATTATATTTTCAAGTAAACGCAACCGCCGCTTATCATAGGGGCAACCAAATTTGGGATGTTAGTGATTTCACATCAACAGATGTGACTAATTGGGGTACAGCATATACATATTCACAAGTCGGTCATTTACCATTAGCTGGCGGAACATTAACAGGCCGATTAACAATAGGCTCAACAGGTACAGCTGGTTCAGCTACTTTAAAAATTAATACATCAACAGCCTCTAGTTTTATTCATTCACAAGAGAACTTCTCGCCAAATATGACCGCAGGCCAAACAAATATTTTTGTTATAGGTTCTTCAGGTAGTACTAAAAACAGCGGATATATAGGATATAACTGGGCTGGCGCGGGCTCTAATAGTAACTATGTATCAATAGGACATTGGGGTGCGGACCATTTATTTAGGGTTTATGGTGATGGTACGGTTTATATGGGTACTGTTACAACGGGTGTTTGGAACGGTTCATCTATTTCAACCACATATACCGATGCAAAAGTAACTTCAATATCTGGTACATCAAACCAAATTACAGCAAGTGCATCTACCGGAGCTATAACATTATCTTTACCTCAAAACATACACACTTCAGCAACACCTACTTTTGCTGGCTTAACTGCCACCTTTTTAAGGAGTGGAACTGCGACCTCAAATCTTGTAAAATATGGCTCAGGTGCATCATCAGTTACTTTTGGTAACTCTTTAGGAGCAAATGCAACGGACACATCTAGAACAGTTTTCTTTAGAGGAGCTTCATCTACCGCATCTGTATGGTGGGGCGGGCCAGATGCTAATGGTGATAACATACCGCATGGCGCTATTGATAGCTTAAGTACAGGTGGATTAACACATTGGTATAATTCAGCCGGAACTGGTGGCGGTACATGGACAAAAATCATGACTGTCGATAACAGTGGCGTAACAGTAAACTCAGGTAACTTTATTGGATCATTAAGTGGTAATGCAACAAATATTACAGCAAGTTCTAATACAAGCTTAACATCATTATCTAATCTAGCAACAGTCGGCACAATTACAAGTGGTACTTGGCAAGGATCATCAATTTCTACAACATATACCGCAGCAAAAGTTACGGCGGTAAACGCCGGAACAGGTGTTAGCGTTGATACAACAACAGGATCTGTAACGGTTTCTATTGGACAAGCGGTTGCAACATCATCAACACCAACATTTGGTGGTTTAACTGTTGGTAATGGTGTATCAACGGGTAGAAGCTCATATGGTATAACAAGTGCTAATATTATTCTAACATCATCCACATCAGACGCAACTGGATATTGTGGAATTGATTTTAGATCTGGTAACAACTACCCATCAGATGGGGCTCAAATTTACTATGAAAATAATAGTGGCGGTGCATCTGAAAGAGCAAAACTAACAATTAGAGTTGAAAATGACCAAGAAGATTTCATGGAAATCAGAGCTGGTAGAATTGATATTAACTCTAATACCGTATCCGGAGGCGGACAAGCTACTTTAGTTAATTTCCAATCTGCGGGCTCAACTGTTGCATATGTAACAAGCGGTGGCGCAATTTATGCTAGAAGTGGAAATTTAGTTAAAGATTTCGGTAACTCAACGTATACAACTTCGTTCACAAACGTTTCTTCAGTAACTGTAACACACAGTTTAGGGTCAAAAGATGTAATGGTTATGTGTTATGATAATAATGATGAGATGTTCTGGCCATCTTCGATTGTAACAACAAGTACAAGTGTGGTAACAATAACTTTTGCAGCAAATAGAACCGGTAGGGTTGTTGTTTTGAGATAAAATGACTATATTAAAGTATGTTAAGAGAAAACGTAGTTGTAAGTGGATCATTAATAGTTAGTGGGCAATATATATTACCTAGGGGTCCTAGAGCAAATAGACCAGCTAGTCCAGATATTGGTTCATTATATCTTGAAGAATCAGACAGCGGTAGTTTTGTTGTAACATATACAGCATCATCAAATAGAGATGGTGGTTGGGAACCAGTTGGTTCACAAAATACAGATAGGACGGGTTTCAAATATAGACAAGTAATTAATTATTCATATTTGGCTGGAGGATATAAGGACTCATCCCCATGGAAAAATGTTCACAGAACAACAAACGCTACAGACCAGACAGTTCACTTAGGTGAGCTAATGGACTATCCCGCATCGTATACATCTGGCGCTTGTAGTAAATCAATATTATTTGTTTGGTCAACGAATACAGATGGTGCTTGGAAATCAGCAACAACAATACATTCAACATGGACAACCGGCGTTAACATGGTAAACGAAACCGCGTATGCTCACCAATCCAAATGGGATTTAGCGAATGCGAGAGATGATTTAGGAACTTTATTTCAAGAAACAGAATTTGCTTGGGTATTTGGCGGCGGTGTAGCAACAGTAGAAAAGTTCAACCTTACTAACGAAGTTATGTATAGTGTATATTATCCAAACATGGAACCATACTTAACATTAAAAACATCTATTACCAGTTCACTTGGTTGTTCTGGATTTTCTGATGAAAATTATGGATATGGTTATGGATCTGAAAGCGGAAATAAATTATTTTTTGCAACAGATACATTCACAAATAACCAACAATGGGGGGCTAGTGGCCAACAAAAGGGTATAAGCTCTAAGTGGGGTAAGGGGTACGCAGGAAATGAGGGGACATACAACGGTGGTTATAATTTAAGAAGATGGAACGTTTTCAATGAAACAAACATTGGTAACGTGGCTAAACCACATGGAAACTGTGGAGAAGAGAATTTTACAATGGGGCAAGATCACCAATACATGTTAGGTAACTATGATGGTTTACAAAATAATACAAGTTGGAAATTCAACTATTCTACAGATACTGGAACTGTTAACCCAGCGGGATTAGCCCCAGGTGTAAATGGGGGGACATCTTCTGGCCATTGTGGATGGAGAACTTAAAATTATATTTATAAAATATGCGTCACGAAAACGTTGAAGTAAGCGGATCATTAAGGGCACAAGGAATTACAACGCCGCCTAGTGGTTCTAGAGCAAACAGACCAGCTAGTCCACAAACGGGGTCATTGTACCTTGAACAAGCGGCTAGTGGAAGTTTTCTTATGGTATATTTGGGTATCAGTAATAATGATAGCGGTTGGGTAAGAGTATCTTCACAAGTTAATTCAAACGTTGGTTTTAAATTTAGGCAGATTATTGCATATTCATATTTGGCTGGAGGTTATAAAAATTCTTCACCATGGAAAAATGTACACAAAACGGTTAACTCTACCGACCAAACTTCACATATTGGTGAATTACTTGATTATCCAGCATCTTATACATCGGGGGCTTGTAGTAAATATATTTTATTTATATGGTCCGTTAACACGGATAACGCGTGGAAATCCGCATCAGATATTCATGGTACAACAACAGCTGCCGTAAACATGGCTAATGATACAAAATATACACACCAAACAAAATTTAACATAACACAAACTAGAAGTGACTTAGGTACTATGCACAAAGAAACAGAATTTGCATATATGTTTTCAGGAGGAAGTTCTTATGTTGAGAAATTTGATTTAAGTAATGAATCAATAATGACTGGATACAATTTATCAACAATTAATGGTTCTGATGGCGGATCGGCATTTTCTGATGAGAACTATGGTTATGGGTGGACTAGTAGCGAAGGGGTTAAATTCTTTTTTGCAACCGAGACGTTTACATCATCGACACATTGGAGCTCACATTCTCAACAAAAAGGTATCAGCTCTAAAGTTGGAAAGGGGTATGCTGGTAATGAGGGGTCGTATAGTGGGGGTTATAACCTAAGGAGATGGAGCAACGCTAATGATACTAATATTGGTAATGTGGCCAAGCCTCATGGTAACTGTGGTGAAGAGAATTTTACAATGGGCCAAGACCATCAATATATGCTCGGTAACTATGACGGAGCACAAAATAATACAAGTTGGAAGTTTTCTTACACAACAGACACAGGAACAGTTAATCCATCTGGTTTAGCTCCCGGAGTAAATGCAGGAACATCTTCCGGCCATTGCGGATGGAGAGCATAATTATATAAGATGTTATACGAGAATACAGAAATAAACGGTAATTTAAGATCTGACAGGGTTGTTAATAGACCACCAAGAGGTACTAGGGCAAATAGGCCAGCAAATCCCGCATCCGGTTCATTATATCTTGAGGAATCTAACTCAACATCATCATCAAGCGGAAGTTTTTTAATGATGTATACCGGGGTATCTAACATTGATGATGGTTGGGAAAGAATTTCAGCACAAGAATTTCAACCAATTGCTTTTAGATATAGACAAATAATCAATTATTCATATTTGGCTGGAGGTTATAAAAATGCTTCACCATGGAGAAATGTTCACAAAGTGACAAATTTAACAGATCAAACAACACATATTGGTGAATTACTTGATTATCCAGCATCTTATACATCGGGGGCTTGTAATAAAAGAATTTTTTTCGTGTGGTCTGTTAATACGGATAACGCCTTTAAGGGGCCCGATACTGTTGATGGTACGAGGACATCAGCCATCAACATGATAACAGATACAAATTACGCACATCAGAATAAATTTAATAATGCTATAGCACGAAGTGATTTGGGGACGATGCATAAGGAAACAGAAATGGCTTATTTATTTTCTGGTGGGTCAACAACATTAGAAAAATTTAATTTATCTAACGAAAGTTTAGTAACTGGTTTCGCTGTCACAACAATTAATGGTTCTGATGGTGGATCAGCATTTTCTGATGAAAATTTTGGATATGGATGGACAAGTAGTTCTGGTATAAAATATAATTTTTCTAATGATACACCTAGCTCATCAACACACTGGAGCGCACATTCTCAACAAAAAGGAATTAGTTCTAAGTATGGTAAGGGTTATTGTGGTAATGAGGGATCGTATAATGGTGGATATAATCTGAGAAGGTGGCAACATTCCACGGATACCAATATTGGTAACGTGGCTAAACCACACGCAAACTGTGGAGAAGAAAATTTTACGATGGGTCAAGATTGGCAATATATGTTAGGGAATTATGATGGGGCGCAAAACAACACAAGTTGGAAATTCAACTATTCTACAGACTCTGGTACAACTAGTGTAACTGGTTTAAATCCTGCGGTAAATAGCGGAACGTCATCGGGGCATTGTGGTTGGAGAGAATAGTTGACAATTTGAAAAAAATTGTTTATATTTTTACAAAAAAGAAATAGAATATGGAAGGTTACAAATATGACAGATCAAATTTTATAAACAACCCGTTTGATGAGAAGTTAATGCAAATATCAGAAAGTATGTCGTTTGCACTCCCTAAGTATAAAGCATATAATTTTGTTGGCGGCGCACAGATAACACCATATGCTAAATTAAAACAATGGTTGTTAGAACTAAGAGGTAGGGAAGATGCTGTTGAACATTTGGAATATGTTGTTAGAAAAGCTGAATTAGAGGTTGAAATGGATGAAGATAGTAAAGAATTTATTACTGACCCCAAGAGAAAAGAAATGATTAATTTAACAATTGCAGACAAGTTGGTTGATCTTAGAAAATTCAAAAGAAATTTAAAAGACGCATATAGAGAAAGACAGGGATTTATTGATCTCATTAAAGAATTTTTAGAATCAGAAGACGCTATTTTACCAGACGGAACAAAATTGATTGATGTATTTGGTAATCCAGAACTAGAAGAAAAATATGAACACGAATATTGGACTGTTCGTATGGCTAAGCAAGCTATGCTTGATATGATCTCTTATGGTAGAATTGGAACAGGTAATTTGGATTCAATCCTAATGATGAACCCAGACCAACAGAAACAAGTATTATCATTAGCTTCTGCGTACACTATATCAATTGATAGAAATATTAATCAACTAATGACACAAGCAACAACAAATAATTTTTCAATTGAAGATTCATTAAAGAATCAATTAAAATTGGATAACACAAATAAAGTAGAAACAGAAAAACTATTGTAATGACACACATCCTTTTCAAATTACAACCCAACATACCTGGTTATATTCAAATTATTGGTATGTACTTAAACTATCAGTATGGAAGAATTGCTGATGAGTACAATGATATGAGGGTTGAGCTAAATAAAATAAACGCCATTGTAATTCCCGAAGAAGTTGCTAAAGGGTTTGTTTTTGCTGACATATACAAAGAATATGTTAGTGTTAGAACTAACTCACATATTATGGATGAAATCCCTCAGTTAGCGGAATCTGGTGAAACTGATGAAGAAAAAGTTAGACATTATTTAACCGATGAAGATAAGGCAGCGGGTGTTGCTTTTAACAAGGCGGTAATGAAAAAAGTTATTGCAGATAGATTTTCAGAAAGATATAAAGAGTTAATGGTAGACGCATCTCTTTTAGAAAAGGATACATGGGAGGAACAAAAAAGGGAAGCGTTTGGTTGGATGGCAGATAGTGATTATCAAACACCTATTATAGATGTATTATCATCAGGTAGAGGAATTACTAAAGAAACATTTGTTCAAAAAATAATTAATAATGTTACAGCATATAACACAAAATTAGCAAATTTACTTTTAGAACAACAATTATTGGAGGAAAGAGTTAAGACGTGCCAAACAATTGCTGATTGTCACAGATTAAAACATGAAAAGTTTGGGGTGGCTATGAGTAAACAACAAAAAGATGATGAAAATATTTTAACATCGCCACTCACACTGAAAATTGATTTTTAATGAATTTAGCAATTAATGGAACGTGTGCTAAAGGATGTTCATT
>SXGQ01316554.1_pt1 | contig 19650 bp, 29 predicted proteins | sample 3178371 | NCBI WGS metagenome assembly SXGQ01 (sample SAMN11356859, study PRJNA531348) | freshwater metagenome | isolation source: freshwater sample F1-20 | place: China: Fuxian Lake, Yuxi | collected 2017-12-25 | reverse complement strand
GGGAGTGATAGGACATCATTCATATTCACATGACTACATCGTGGGCTGGGAGGCAGATCGACTGCGTGCGGACCTAGAACGTGCATCACAGGATTTTCGTAGAGAGTTGGGCTCCATACCCGAATACTTTTCATATCCATTTGGTGAATACAGTGTAGAGTTTAAAAACATAGTAAAGGACATGGGATTCCGACTGGCGTTCGGTCAGCATTCCGGAGTGGTGGACAGCCTCAAGGATCGTTTCGAGCTGCCGAGGTTCCCCATCAACGAAAACTGGGGCAAGTCCGATCGATTTGAAATGGTGTTGAACACACTGCCCATGCCCTACAAGGAGTTCTTGCCAGCAGACAAAAAAGTTTCAGAATTCAACAACCCGCCACAGCTGGAGATAGAGTTTGTGCCAGGATTAAAAAATTTAAAAAATATAGTGTGCACCACCAATGATGGAGACAGCTGGCCCACAGTGCCTATTAGGTTCATAACAGAAACTAGAATAGTTATTGAGCCATTAAATCCCTACAAAGTAAGAACTGCTAGAATCAATTGTAGTTTTGCTGATAGTCCAAAAAACTTTCGTTGGTTGGGCATACAGTTCGTGCTGCCACACATCAGCGCTGACAAATAATTTACAAATTTTACTAAAGTCAAATTTTTTAAATAATAGTATGGATAAGAAGAAAGAGCAGGTGATAAATCCTTGCATACAGATATGTTCTATTGATTGGGAAAGTGGTTTGTGCATGGGCTGCTCAAGAACAGCAGACGAGATCAATAACTGGCACACGATGACTGCTGAAGAACAAATAAAAATTGTTAAAGAATTAAAAAATAGATAAAAATTAAACGAATGCCACGTGAGTGATGGTGGGGTATTTTTGTTTGATTTTTCTAGCTTGTTGACTCAACTGTAATACTAAATCATTGAGACGACCTTGTGGTTTACCCATGTCATACACAGTGGCTCCTGTGTCTGATTTATTCACTGTGGCAGTTTTGGCTGTGCTGGGTTTACCAATGTGTTTTTGCAGCCATTGAGTGGCAAGATTGATAAAAACTTCTATCTTAACGGGTTCAGAATTTTCAAAATCTGGATTCATTCCCAATGCTGTCAACACTTCCCTAGCAGTGCTGTTGCTCAAATAAGGACCTTCCACATCTTTGTCAGTAGCATATCCTTGAGGAAAATTCCATGCTTTGAGTTCATCGTCTTTGAAAAATCCAGATAAACCAGCACCTTCAGATATAAATTCAGATATTTTCATTTTAGGTTAGATAGATGTCTGCTATATTTTCTTTGGTGTCTGCACAGTGTGCACAATCACACTTGTCACAGCTTTGACATTCATCACATGCTTGTTCACAATGATGTTCACAAGAACATTTACTGCAAACACATTCTATCATAAATTAATTTATATTTGTGTGAGGTATTGACTCCAACACAGCATTGCGTATCCATGGATACCAGTATGCAGTGACCATGTCAGCAATTTGATAAGTGTTGTTCCAAGTGCATTCCATCCACTCTAATTCGTAAGTGTATTCTTGAAAATTTCCAGCATTGGGATAAATCTTGTCATTGAATCCGTGTGTGTACATGCTATTATTTATCTTTGTATGAACAGATCAAAAATCATTCTATGAGAGTATTATTCAACTGTTTGATCAAGCATCATCTTTGACATCAGGCACCACAAACAAATCCACACCGTCATCCATTAGTTTGCGTGCTTCAGCTTCGGTGGGAGTGCCATAAAACTTATCATCTCTACTGCCATCTTCATATTTTTTTACTTCTTCCACAAAACGATTGCCCACAAATTCACATTCACTTTTGATAATGTTTCTCACTGTTCTCATGACGTCTTTCACTCTGGTTCCCATCATCATTTCATCGCTGCTCTGCACTTGCTGTTGTAGTTTTTTTAGACGTTGAGCACGTTTGTTTTTGATGGGGTTGGCTTTTTGCAAGCCGCCCAATCTAGGTGACATGATGTCACGATCCACTGCTGCAATGCCACACATGGGACACTGCAACATGCCCTGTGCTTTTTGTGAATCGAACTGTGCTATGCTGGGAAACCAACCTTCGAAATGATGTTGATTGTCACAACGCAACTGATACAAGATGGCCATTATGTGTACTTATCAAATTTATTCACTCACTTATTATAACACATAAATATTCAAAAACAAAGGATTCAATCATGCCAAAAATGAAAACATATCAATTTGATTATTTTGAACAGGGCGCAATCAAAAAAGATTCCATTGATGCACTCAGTTGGAAGAGAGCAGTGAAACAATTTCAAGCCAAAGTCAAAGTGCCAGATGCCCAAGTGACCTATCAGACCAAAAGAGGTGAACCCATGAGTTATTGGATGAGTTTGCCTATTGGACGCAAAAGAAAATTGGGTCTGGATAAAAAACCTAAGAAAAAAGGCAAGTTGGGTAGACGTTAATCCATCATGAATAATTCTGTGTATCGCGTGGGCAGTCGTCAGTCAGACTTGGCCATGGTGCAGACACAGTGGGCCTTGCAGGGTCTCACCATTCCCAGCGAAATCACTCAAATCATCAGTACCGGAGATAGAGTACAGGATCGACCCTTGAGTGAAGTGGGCGGCAAAGGAGCCTTCTGTAGAGAGCTGGAGCAGGCGCTGTTGGCAGATCAAGTGGACTGTGTGATCCACAGTGCCAAAGATGTGCCCACTCACATTGAACCAGGCACCACACTGTTGGGCTGTGTGTGGCAGAGAGGTGATCGCAGAGACTGTGTGTTGAGTGCTTATGGTCACTTCACAGAAATTCCCAGCTACAGCAGAGTGGGCACCAGCAGTGCTAGACGTGCTGCACAATTCAAATTGCTGCGACCAGATGTGGACGTGGTCACACTGAGAGGCAACATCGGCACTAGATTGAAAAAATTAATTCAAGGAGAATATTCAGCCATCATCATGGCAGAGTGTGCGGTGCAGAGATTGAATCTGTTGGACACTCAAAACAATTGGAACCATCCCACCTGGAGTGGACAACACTGGTGTTTGGATCCCAAACTGATGTTGCCAGCAGCAGGTGCTGGTTGTGTGGTGGTGCAGATCAGAGAACGAGATCAAAGAAGTTGGGATCTGTGGCAGCCATTGTTGCTGCCCAAAGAAACTGTGGAGTTGTGGTGTGAGCGAGCAGTGCTGGCAGGCATCAATGGCGATTGCGACACAGCCGCAGGAGTGGTGGCACAGGTACACAGAGACACAGTGCAGATTCAAGCAGGCTGGTGGGATCAGGACATTTGGTGGCAGGCCAATGCAGAATCCCCAGTGAAAGATTGGAAACACTGTGTGCAGCAAGTGGTGGATCAACTGTGGGCACACACCACCCAAAACCCCCCTAAAACCCCCCAGTAAATCCCACACAGACGTCTTTATAAGGTGGGTGATTGCACAGCACAGTTCTTTGCACACACAGTCAAAAATATCACACTCAACCACCCAAAACCATAAGTATCTGCATGGCACATCTGATCAATGTATTGGGACCAAACATGTTGAAACTGAGTCAGCAGCAGTTGGCTGGACCAGGCGTGAATTGGTACTACATGGACACCACTGCACTGCCCACAGAGCAGGGCGACTATGCAGGCAGCCTCAGTCATCTGATCTACAAAAATGATGCAGGACCTGTGAGCAGTCTGTTTGACACAGCATTTGCTGTGCTGTGTGCAGCACTGGACGCAGAAGGTCAACAGTTGAATCAGTTGTATCGCATACGTTTGGGCATGATCACACGCACTCCCTATCGCGTCACACATGACCCACACATAGATGATGGTCGTCCACATCGAACCGGACTGTTCTATGTGGTGGATTCAGATGGTGACACATTGATCTACAATGAGCGCAGCGAATCTGCCAAATACACTGTGCTGGAATCTGTGCCACCAGTGATGAACAGTTGGCATTCTTTTGATGGCACACATTTTCACAGCAGTCAAAGTCCCATCAAACACGACAAGCGCATAGTGCTCACATTCAATTACACAGTGGCCTAGGCCAAAAAAAAATCGTGCTGCATGCCGCTGTGCGGCAAATGAATTAACAGCAGTTTTTTCTGCGCGGCACTGCGTGCAAGTGAATCTAACAGCATTTTACATTTACATTCTGGTTGATAAATATCTAGTCATCATTCACTGAATGGTGTCTTAACTCAAACAAAGGGAGAATAGGCTATGAAGGCTATCATCACAACAATCACAAGGGTGATTGACACAATCAAACAATTTATTTCCAGCAAGGTAGTAAGTGTTAAAGTGATTGTTAAAAAAGTTGTAATCAACAAATAATCTAACCCAACATCAACCAAGGTCTGCTTCTTTCTGAAGACAGCCACCTATACCTGCGCAGAGTTTATGTCTGCGCAGGTATCATTATCTAAATTAGTTTATTATTTTAGACCACTGCTGAAAAGAATACAATTCAGCATCTTGACAGTCCACATAATCTGAATTGTTGAGATGTTTGACCTTGCCTCTGCCCATGACAATGTCTCCGTCTCTGTGACTGAATGGTTTGTGTATGGTCACATCAATGTATGATCCAGGTGCTATGCCCAGTGTGACAAAAGTAATGTATTTGCCTTTGTTGCTTTTGAATACTCTGCCGTTGGCAATCACTCCGGCGAATTCCACATAATCTAGATATTGTGATTTGACTTGACACTTGGGCACAAATCCTCTGTGCCACCAACCAGATTCAGTTTCTATGCCATGCCTGTGTGCTTCAATCTGATAGACCCAGTTGCGATAGGATCCTTCGCAATGTTTTAGACAAGCCTCCCAAAACTTTGTGGGATTGTGTGCCTTTTGATAGGCCAACGCCCAAATCAATCTGCCTAGATTTACTGCGTGTGCTCTACACAATCCAAATCCACTCAATGACATCAAAGTTTGTACTGCGTGATCTTTTTTAGGATGATTGCCCAATCTTTCCACAAACTGTAGAATCTTTTCATCATTCTTTTTAGCAAATGCTCTACGATACATGTCAGCCTCATACATATCAATGCCTATGATATCACTGATTATCTCTATGGCATCATCTTCAAACACAATACAGTCTTGTAAATTTTCTTTGGTCCAGTTGTGAAACATGGTGGCTTTTTGTCTACCACTCAGTGCCACAGGTCTAATCATAGCAGTGGCAAACACACAGTCCAATACGCTTTTGGGTTTGATAGCTCTAAACAATCTTCGCATAGCAGGAGATTCTCCTTGAGTTACTCCCAATACGTCTCCTCTGCTTAATAGTTCTTCAGTAGCTTTATCAGTTTCTGGATAATCAGATAAATTTTTTGTGGGATCTATTTCTAACAATTGACTCAGTCCTCTATTGGCTAATATGTCCACTTTTAGATGTTCCAAGTCTTCCACTTCATATTTGTCCAACAATATTTGATTGTCAGCAGATATTAAACTTTTTGGCAAAAGTCTATCAAACATTATGATGCCACCACAGTGCTTGGATATGCATCTTTTTTTTCCTAATAGTTTTTGTTCTATGCGTTTGGCTTCTTTAATATCTATGTTGTAGTCTTCGTATTTGAAATTTCTAGGCAGTCTTCCTTTGGCACCTAATCTTTTGGCAGCTTCTCTCTTGGCTGATCTAGGTTGATACTTCACATAATTTGAAATCCTTGCTGTGCGTCCAGGCCATTTTTTAAATATGCGTTGCATAACTTCCAACTGTCGCCAATGTTCAAAATCAATGTCCACATCAGGCAAATCGTCTCTCAAAGGATTTAAAAATCGAGCCACTGGTATGTTCCATTTGACCGGATCCACATCAGTAATGCCTAATAGATAACAAACCAAACTGGATCCAGCAGATCCTCTAGTCATGTGTGTGATATCCTGGGTGATGTCTATTATATCAGTAATTTTAAGAAAATAGTCTACGAATTTTAATTTGAGTATCAGTTCGATTTCTTCTGCTAATCGTTTCTGATATGTTTCTTCTTTTGGTAAAGGTCTTTTGAATCGCTCAGTCAGCCTTTGTATGTTTTCTAAATCAGTCATTGTTGCCTTTGTTGCCTTTAATGCAAACTATTTATTTGACAGCAGTGATGTGCTTGTAGATTTTGGTAGAATTATTCTTTGTCTATGTTATTTAAAAACTGTCTCAACTTGGTAGTGTCTGTGTCACTTTTAATTCTGCCTACATTGCTGCCTTGTGTGGGATCTTGAGGCACTGTGTTGTCTTCAGTGGGTTCTGGGTTCACAATACTAGTTTTTTTCAATTGATCAAATATGGTGGATTTGCGTTTGTCAAATTCCTTGTATTCTTCATCTTCAGCAAGATCACGTATTCTCAATGAATCAATATCAAATTCCAAATCAATTTTTTGACCCACTCCACTGGATGATCTAGTTTTCATTAATTGTATTTGATATCTGCCACGCTCTCTCATTGCTCTGCTGGTGAATATACCAAACACGTTGTCTGCTGTTTGTATTTTGGATAAACCACCTGCTATGTGTGAATGATCAAATTCAATTTCTTCCACAGCACCTCTGTTCAGCTGTGATGCTGTCACAAATATAGTTTGCAAGTCCATAGATAGATTTCTTAATTCTTCTGATACAAATTTATCTTTCACAAATAAATCACTGGGACTAACTTTTCTACTGATTGGCATCATAAGATCCAAATAATCTACCAGTATCACATCGAATTTTTTGTTATGTTTGATTTCAACTTCTTTGATGTAACTTCTAATATCATTGGCATTCTTACCACTGGACATATATTTGATTTGGAAACTACCAGATTTTTTACCCAACAATTTAACTTTCATTTCCACACCATCCAAATCTTTAAAAATTTCTCTAGAAGGAATATTGGTCATCATACTGTCCAATCTCATTGCTACTAACCCTTCTCCCAATTCAAAAGTTAGATACAACACATTCAATCCGGACAGTGCCCAATTGCAACCTAAGTTGGCCAAGAACAAAGATTTACCTGCTCCTGAACCTCCAGCAAATATGTTTAATTCACCTCTGTTGAATCCACCAAACAATTTTTTGTCTAATGTTTTCCAACCAGTACTGACCTGACCATTGTTGTCTTTGAGAGCTTTCAATCTGCCTTTGGGATCTTCCCAATAGTTGATTCCTAAATCTTTATTCAATCCTACCTGCACAGCCTTCTTAACCAAATCCTCCACAGGACCATACTCACCTTTTTCCAACATGTCTGCAGATTTTAATATGGCTCGTTCTAATCCTTTGTGTCTAATGAACGTTTCAAAGTCATCCAACAGCCAATCAAAATGTTGTTCATTAAGACTGTTGGGCACTTTCAATTCTGTTTTGCAACTGGAGTTGACCATTTCCTCTGTGGGCAATGCATTGTATTTGCTGACATAATTGTAGATAAATTCTGCTGCGGGTTGAAGTCTACGATCAAACAGTGTGTGATCAAATATATTTTGACAACGCACAAAAGTTTGTGCATCACTCAACATCATTTCTAGATATACTTTTTGTATATCATAACCATAATCAGTGTTTTGTTTAATGTTGTCGAGCATATCTAAAATTTCCAACTCTTATTATACCACACATCACTGTGAAAGTCAATGTGTTTTTCATATTTGGCAAGCACTGCACCCACACAAGATCCTGGATCACCTGGATTTTTTGGTACCCAAAAATTATTCCATAAATTTTTTATTTTGTCAGCTGCAGTTTTATTTAAAGCACATCCACCCATGAGTATTAAATTGCGACTTTGCACAAACATTCTAGCCCAACTACAATGCTCCAAAACTACTTCTTCAAATATTTTTTGAGTGGTGGCAGCAATATTGGCTAGATCTTTTGGTGAATTGAGTTCAGGTCTCCACCAAGTGCAGCCTTTGTGTAGATTAATGTGTGTCTTGAATGGCATTTTGTCTTTGATTAATTCTTTGTTGAACAAATCATATAACACTTTCCAATCTCCTTGTTTGGCTAACTGTTCTAATTTCATTTCCTCACTGTTGTGTTTAAATCCACATCTCTGTGTCATTGCACTGTAAAACAATCCGACACTGTGCGGATATGTTTGAGCATATCTTTTTTGTATTTTATTACCTATTCCTGACCATATACTGATGGTGTCAAACTCTCCAATGCTGTCCAATACAATGATCACAGCATTTTTCATTGTGCTGGTATAATAGCCATAAGCAGCATGACTTTTGTGATGATCAATATATTTCACTGGCGCATCTAATCCGTACTTTTTTAGATATTTTTTTATGTTATTTTCACTGAATTTTAATCCTTGTCCTGCCCATAGTTGTCTTAAACTTTTTACAAATGGTCTTTCATAAAATATTATTTCATTTGGTTCACCAAATTCTTTTTTTAGATAGTCTATGACCTGCGAATTTAAATCTGGATCATTGGGTATGTTGGAAAAATCTTTAGTGAGTCCAGCCCAAAGTAATTTAAGTTTTTTATTGTTGGTTAATCCTGCTACTTTGTATTCAAAGACAGCAATACTAGCATCGTGGTTGTTGGCAGTGACTCCCCAAATTATCATTTTATTTGTATATGAAAGGATCTCTCTTTTGTAATTCTTTCACTTTCTTTTTGTATTGTCTGTATTGGTAATATTTGATCACAGGAGCAAATATAAATCTTAACACTGTTTTTATGACAGCCATTTTTTCATCCTCAGTTTTATTTTTAGTTGCTGATTTTCAGCATGTTTCACTATTGAATACATAGTGTGCAATCTTCCATATTTAATCACAGCATCATTGATGTCTTTAACATCGTGATCCCATTCAGGCATACTCACACTCCAATCCAATTCCATTGCATCATGTATTAATTTTTCACCAGCTGAATCTCTATCTGGCACCACAATAATTTTTTTGTTTAAACTTTTCATCAACATACTTTGTTGTTGTTTCACTTCGCTGCCTAAGAAAGCCACTCCATCCAATAGTATAGCATCAATAGGACCTTCCACTGCTATCACAAACAATCTATCATCATCTTGTGCATCTAAATTAAACACATATCCAGGTTGTTGTTCAGATAGATATTTTACTTTGTCATCCACAATTTTTCTAGCAGTCCAACCCACAATCTTATCTTGATAATAGAAAGGCACAATCATGCGATCTCTGTATCCCATTTCAGGAGTCCAATAAAAATCATAATCATTAATATTTAAATTTCTACTGTTAATATATTCTAAAACTTTGATATAATTTAAATCTGGTTCCACATTTCGTTGCTCAAAGTCTTTGTGCCATTCAAAGATTGTTTTGGCACGTTTGGGTAATTCCACAGTTTTAAATTTAGGAAATTGTGAAAGACTGCGATGAATACTTTTTTCATCTGTCTGTTGCAGCACATTCAATGCCAATTTTGAAATTACATCATCAGGCACATTCAACCATTGCATCAAACGTTTCAATTTAAAAGTAAGATTTCTTCCTGTGACCCAACTGGCTTTGTAGCCACAATTAAAACAATGATAACTCAATCCTTGATCAGCGTTCTGTATCAAACCTGCTCTACTGCGAGTGTCTGCTGTGGTGCCGTTGTGCTGACAGCAAGGGGCATTGAAAGACAACCATCCACTGGGAGTCTGTTTTCTTTTGGCTGGCAGATATTGAATCAATGTATCAAACACAATACTCATTGTGCTATTATAACTTAAGGTTTGGTAAAAGTCAATTAATTGCGCACCAAGATTTTTGAAATGGTGCCAGAATTGGTAGGATCAAATTTAAATCTGATATGATTGAACACACCATTAAAATTGGCATATTTGATTTCGTCTGTGGTTACCAAAGACACCGTGGTGATGTCAGCCCAATTGGTGCTGTTGGTCACTGTGTTGTCCAAAGTGCCCTGCACAGTGAGAGTGGCTGTGGAATCATTGTTGTATATGGCAGCAGTGTGCAGTGCAGAATTGCCGTTGATGCTGGGCTGTCCACTGATAGTTTCTGACACATAGATATCAGTGCCTACTCCTGTCTCACTGAACTGTGTTACAGAATAAGAATTTAGTGGTCCTGGAAAAGCTGTGTGATCCAAAAATATCACACCTTTGTTTTCAAAATGGGTGTTAGCATAAGTCAGTGTTCTGGTGTTGTCAGTGTTGTTTGTCAACCATACGCTGTAGCTGAGATATTGTGATTTTAAATCTAATAGATCATTTTCTGTTATCGTGATTGTGAATTGTCCTTTGTTGGTGTACACTGAGCTGTCTTGGGTTTCTGTAATTGTGCCTTGTTTGGTCACTACTAAGGCATTATTTTCATCATACATGTAAAAGGTAGGAGTGTATTCAGTGTCAATGGAAATAGCTTTCTGATCAGCATTATTCAGCTGAAACGTGATTAAATTGTCTATACCTCGGTAAATTTTAATGTTTCTTTGATACACTGACTTATACTCCGTTATTTCTCCTGCCAGATCCACTGTCAGAAGCACTTTGTTATTTACTAAATATCGGTAAATTAGCTGCATAGTTGTATAATCTTAATTTATAGTGTATTTATAGAAAAATGTTACGTAAAGATATAGCAGAAAACTTTCCCTTCATTAGTGTGGTTAACTATGGCGACAAAGAATATGTGGGCGTAATCAACAATCAAGATCACAATATCACCAGCATGTACATCTACACTCAGATACACTCAGAAGAAGAAAAGAAACAATTCTTAGATCTGTGCGAATCATGGTGGTGGGAGAGCAACAGAATGATTCCCATAGGTATCTTTCTACGCAGAGAGATTGAATATTTTAAGAATATTTTGATGATGATGAACACCAAAGATGTTAGAATAGTGATAGGACCCACAGTGAATCTCTATAATCTAGCAGTGAAAAGAACCAAACGTAAATCAGTTCAACTGGTAAGAAAACCCAAAAGTTAAAGTTTCAACAATGCATCTACAGCATCCAAAATTTCTTGTATTTCAACTGCCGTGGCTGCTGGTTTAGGATTTAAGTTTCTAAATTTATTCAAAAAACTATCTTCTATTTGTATCCAATGTTCTCCTGGTTGGTCGACTGACGTGCCACGATAAGTTTTATTAGTTTCGAGATCCAATAACAGATACTTGTGAGGACACTTAGTTTTCACAACCAAGGTCACTGATTCGTTTAATTCTAAAACCTCTGTACCGTCAATTAATTTACGCATCTTCTCCCACGTATATAAATTTTTTATCACAGTATCCGCAGGTCACTTCATTGGTTTCATCTATGTTGTAAAACACAGTTGGATGCCCTCCCCATTCATCTTCTCCAAAACATCTAACTTCTCTAGTGTTAACTTCTTCAATAGTTTGTTTTACATTATCACGTTGAACAAATTCTGTTTGTTTCACAGGATTTTTATATTTCTTCATGCACATCCAATCTACTTAGAGCAGGTTCACAAATTAAATTCATGTGCACTACCACTGCCATTGCATATGAAGTGGCATGTGATTTTTTAAAATAATAAGAATCATCTACAGGTTTAGTCCAGACTTGAGACATGATTTCTTTCCAGTCACTGTTTAATAGATATCTTTTGGCTGGTCTGATAATGGCCAACACTGCTGCCAATTGTTCTATGCTTTGTGGTTTGAGTTTTTGTAAAATTTCCACATGTCCATTCACATGAAATAATTGATCCACTAATTCTTTTTCTTGCAAAAGATCCCATAAAGGTTCCTTCTTCATTAAATGTATAAGATGTTGTTCATTTTTAACATGTTTATAGATTGTAACATTTAAAAAATCCACTTTAAAATATCCTCTGTTTTCAGCTTCTTCATAATTGAGCGTGCTCATGTTGTCCACAGGATTGTGAGGAATTTCTGTGAAATATATGCCAGTGTTGTGCTTCTTGCCTGTGTCCAATTTGGCAATTCTATGTTTGAATTTTTCCAATACTACAGTTCTATCAGCAAAGTCTATATCAATATCTGGCATGCTTTATTATACTTTCTTTGATGTTGTTTTGTCAATAAAATTTGGATAGCAAGTGCGACACTGCCAACTTACATTTGGTTTGGTAGCATAATTGGTTATGGCCACACTGGCATCTGGTTCATGCAGGGTTATTCTTTTGCAGTTGTTGCAAAATTTTTTTTGCTTCATCTAAAGTTTAGCCTCTTTTATAATTTCTTTAATCAGTTCCACGTCTGCTGGATGTCTTTTAAATTTCATTGACCAATGTTCTGGATTCAGCACATTGTAAAGTATGCCCAATTGTTCATTGTTCAGTTTGCTCATCATGTCTTTGCCTGTGGCGCTGTTCAATATTAACCAAGGAGATATCTTGCCATCTTTGATATCATACACTGCTCTAGGTAAACTCACATATCTAAAATAATCTTTCCAGTCAGCGTTATGATCATCAGCCCATTCCATCATGTTCTTAATGGATCTTTCCACTGCGGGTTCCATGGATTCTTTCAATATCAATTCCAATACATATTTTTCATACAGTTCTTCTCTGCACCAGTGATCGAGTTTTACTCCGCTTTTGATCACGTATTCAATATAATTTTCAGGATACATGGGTTTAACATTAGACACAAATGATCCAAACTTAACAAAAGCATTGTAATAGGGTGACTTACAAAATTCTTCATAGGTTTTGGTACCATCTAATTTTTGTGATATTTGATAAAACCTCACAAAGGTCATGTAGCCCAACTGAACTCTGCGTTCGTCTTTTTGCAGATATCTGCGTTTTTGTTCACACAGATGCACTGCCAATGTTTTTTCTTTAGTGTAACTGGTTTGACAGTATTGACAAGTGTAGGGTTTGTCGATCATAATGTTTTCTTGATTTCACCTTTGTCCATGCCATGAGCTTCGGCTAATTCTTTCAGTTCTTCTTTGCTGTTAATTTTTGCCAACATTTCAATCTCGTTTTCTTTCATGTTAGGATATAACTCTTTCAAAAATTTGATGGCTTTATTTTGCGAACCAGCATCTTTTAACTTGTAACCTATCCATTCATGATATCTAATATCTTTTTTTTCATTAGCAGTCATACACAGCAAATACCACAACAATTTTTTGTGTTTTTGTATGGTAAAAAAGTTCTTGTTGTAGTATTCGTTGGTTTTAAATATAGCCAATTCTTTTTGTGTGTTGTTGCCTTTCACAGCACTGGCGTATCTGTTCAATAGAAAGAAACTCACTTGTTTCTGTTCTTCATCTGACAATTCATTCCAAACAGATTTGGCATTCATGTCTATGGCTGCTAGGATATCTTTTAATGGTAATTTACTCATCTGTGAAGCCTGATAGTTTCAGTAGTACTATATACTTTTCCCATGCCTTCTGCAAGCCTTTGTTTTGCCTACAAAGTTTTATTGCGTCAGCGTTTACATATTGAGTGCGTGTTTGGCTTTCTTCTTCTATGTATGCATCATCACTTTTGTAAACCAAATGTCTTTGATTGGAGCCATGCTGTCTTGCATACACAGTTTGACCCCCATCAGGTGATTCATGGGAATAAATTTTGCCTTTTTTATATTTGTAAGGGATCTCCATCAGCCCACCAATTTTCTATTCAATTTTTTGGCTAGGTACGCTAACAGTAATCCATATGCTGGCACAAACACTACTTGTCCCACAATTATTTTTACCATGGTGTTGTTGAACGCCACTGCATGTACCCAAGGTTGAGGATAGAATGCTGTGTAAAAGAAAATGTATGTGTCAATGATGTTGGCAGCTATCATGCTCAGTGCGGGTGCAGCCCACCAATTGGTTTTAAATTTTTCTCTGATCACTTGAAACACATATACATCCAATAGTGTGCCTATGCCATAAGCCACACCACTTGCCATGCCCACTCTATAAGCGTGTGGATCACCCAAAGCAATTAACACCAACACCGATGCTGCGATAGCAGGTATAATGGCCAATGCGACCACTGCTCTAGCACTGTGTTTGCCTATCAATCTCACGGTGAGATCACTTGCTACCACCACCAGTGGAAAAGTAAATGCCGCAGCAGCTAGAGGAAAGTTGGTCTCCCAACCCAGTATATTAATTTTTTCTGAAAATAAATTAAATCTAATGGTCACTAGATAATTGCTGATGGCAATGATTAATGTATGAAATATGACTAGATTTCTAATCATAATTTTATCTGTGTTTTTTAATAGGTCTTTTAATAGTTGCATTTTTGTTTCCTTTTGTTTTGTTTGTGTTGTTAGGAGTGCGCACTCCATCTATCATCCAAGATAGATCTCCTTCCTGTTCTTCCTCAGGAAATAGATCTATTATTGAATCTGGTTCTACTTTTTTCTTTTTTTTAGTCATCAGTATAATAGTGAGTGGTCAATGCTTTCGCACTGTCTACTCACATCTTTAATAAAAAATACACATTTGGATTTGGGCAAATCAGTCAAAGGCGTTGTGATTAGTTGATTGTTTTTAACTTTGGGAAAGTACCATTTCACATCATTGTAAAAATTGATCACATTAATGCTCAAAAATTCTGGTCTAAATCCTGTCAATGGATTAATTGAAAAAGCTTCGAATCCTCTGTCGCTGAGGCTGGTCAAAGGAATTATCTGTAAATCATAACCGCTTTCAGGATCGCCCACGGCCACACTCCAATCCAAAGGCATGCTGATCTCATGTCCCCCAATTTCCAACACTATGGCTGGACTTGAAAAACTTTCTATAAAGATTAGAGGCATAAAAAAGAAATCAGGTTCTTTAGGGTTACTGTTGTCCAACACACTGAAACTGATGTCTTCAGTAATTTGATCAGGCATTTTGGACAATAAAAAAGTATTGTTGTCCACTGTTAATATTCTCATAAGTTTAATTCCACTCCATTTTTTCCATTGTGAAAGGATAGTTTGCTTCTTTGTAAAACTTTTTCCTTTGGGTTAAGTGCCTTTTGGCAAATTTACAGCTGGACGTTATGTCCCAAATCTGTACGAAGTCTTTGTCTTGTGCCTTTCTGATGCCTCTGCCAATGCTCTGTATCACTCTCACAAAGCTCTTGCCAGGTTCAATTAAAACTAGATTAAAAATTCTTGGGATATTGATACCCACACTGGCCACACCATATGTGGCAATTAAAACTTTATTGGTTGAACTGGATATCTGATCATATTCTTCTTTGCGTTCTGCCAGTTTCATTTCTCCTTGTATGAACACAGAATCTGGTATCATTTTTTGCAACATCTCTCCTGCTGCCAATCTATCCACCAATATTAATGTGTTACCGCTGTCTTTGATTCTCAACAACAGCTTGGATAAAAATTTCATGCGTGGTTCATGAGTCATCAAGTATTTTAATTCTTCTTGGTAGTTTCTATGCACCACTGTGTCCACCAACTGTACCACATTCACATGACACTGTGACAGCACGCCTTTGTCTTGCAGTTCTTTGGCAGATATTTGATTGATCACTGGACCAATACTGGCCAGTATGGCTTGAAATTCAAACTGCTCTTTGGGTATGGTTCCTGTGAGTCCCCAACGTATGGCAGCGTTTCTCAAATTGTGTGTGAGTAATTTTTTTAGCACTTCTGCTTTGGCTTGATGCACTTCATCAATAATAATAGTGTTAACACCTTCTAAAAATTCAGCCAGTGTGACCACAGCGTCACCATCTTTGGTTTTTTTATCTAATACATTCAATGATTGCCAAGTGCAAATGGTATGTGTGTGATTCAATTCTTTTCTATCACCAAAATACACACCCACGTCCAATCCGCAATTGATATAATCTTCTTCGGTCTGTGTGACCAGTCCTTTGTTGGGTACCACCACAATGGTTCTGCCAAACGGTTCACACAACTTGCTGAGACAAGCAGTAATGATGGTTTTGCCTGCTCCTGTGGCCACTTCTTGCAGTGATTGTGGATTTTCTAAAAAGTTATTCACCACCTGCACTTGATAATCTCTCAATTCAATGCTTTGTCCTTCCATGATGTGTCCTTTGGGCCAAGTTTTATCTGCAAAGAAATTCTTGTCTATCTTGTTGAATTTCAAATCAACCTTGTGTCTGTTGTCCACGATTTCTTCGATCTCTATGCCATAGTCATTCAACAATTGTATGATCACATCCAAATGATTCACATAGCCATTGCCACCCAATCCAAAGAATCCCACTTTGCCATCCCATCTGCCCAATTTGTATTGTGGTAGGTATCTAGCATATGGCACTGCCCATTTGAGTTTGTTTGCAATTTTTCTTCTGATGTCCACATCCAATCCGTCAATTTTCACATTGACTTCATCCTGTATTATAATCTTGCATCTATTCATTATATAATTTCCATTTCGTGATGCCACATGTTCCATGCACTTTCTTCATGGTCGTATTGAATAATAAGATCATAAGGCTCAAAGAAATTCTGTACTTGATTGTGCTCCCTTTCACTTCTTAAACTTAACACAGCCTTAGGCTGCCAACTGGATTTTATCAGTGGTTTAGGCACCCTCTTATGATTAATATAAACTATTTTTGTGTTTTTATCAATAGGATTATTGGTTCGATCTTCGCTCACACGCTGATTAAATTCAATGTTTTTGATGCCGTGATTGGGCAATCTAAACATCACAGCATGTGCAGTGGGAGGATACAGCAATCTTAATTTTACAAATATTTCATGATAGTCATCCAATGCGTGTTTTTCGTTCAACACTACCAGCAGAGGAAACCTACGCAGTGTGTGCAGTGAATTTATAATTTGATCCAAGGTCCATCTCTCTCTATTGATGTTCACTAAGAATGCATTTCTAGATGCAAGTTTTTGACTGAGGATATCTATGTTTTTCAAAGATTCCTGCACAGCCGATTCTTCTAAGAATTCCATAGACAGTGCTCTGCAACGATCTTTGTACAAATACAAATTTTCCTTGCTGGGCACGCCAATGTCTTGGTGTAAAAAGTTTATGAAATCCTGCGGCACATTGCGTATTTCATAATCATAGATGCCAGGAATGTACTGTGCAGAATTAATTTCTATTGCACAAATTTTTTCATATGCAGTGATCAGTTCAGGATCAATGTCTTTGATTTTGTTTTGAAAACTTTTTACCAAGTGATACACATATTTTTCTTCATAAGGAAAAAGGTAATGATTGTCATAGTTGAGATATCTGTTGTCATAGCTGTATTTTTTCTTTATATCGTTAACCAAACGTGCATAAGACATGTTGAAAGGAAAACGCAGCACGATCACTTTAAGTTCTATGCCAAAGTTGCCGCGATTGATCACTTCGTTCAGTTGAGGTATATCACTGACTTTTTTTATTTTTATAAAGGTTGAACGATCCAATTCACGCAGAGGACCGCGCAATTGTTCCAAAGATTTAAACAGATCAATGCCTCTGTCCGCAAATTGTAAAGGATAGTTGGATGAGAGTATTTTTTTCACCACAGCCAATTGTTTGTCAGTCAACCCTACACCTTTAAAAGTTTTGGAAGCAATACTTTGTAATATTTTTTTATCACGCTCCAATAACTCAAAAGGGGGAGATACCAAAATTTCACTGTAGCCAGTCATGATCTCCAAGCAGTCTTCCACTGTGTATATCATGGTTGATTTTTCAGAAATTAGCATACGCTAATTATATGCGGCGGATATTAGAAAGTCAAGCGTTTAAAAGGAATACCAGATCTGATTTCGTCCACAGTCCACTCAGTGTGAGCATAATTCACCAACCAATTGTCACGATTGGGCATGATGGGTGTTTCAATGTTTGCCAAATCATGATTGGCCACGTCATAGGCCAAACTATCTGTGCCCACAAACACAGGTATGCCTGCAACCACTGCTTGTGGTCCTGGATTGCTGCTCCAACTGACCACGGCCCAACAGTTGCTGAAATTCAAATCGAAATCGTCATAGGTGCCATCTATTTGCACAGGATTTTGAACAGTGACATTGCCATACATACGAAAATTATCTTTGATAGGACAACGCGGATGTGATCTGATCACAATGGGTCTTTGGGAGTGTTTACGGATTTCCATTATGGTGTTGTGCAACCAGCGTTCCACAGTGGGCATGTCACGCCACTGCTCGCTTTTGTTGTGTTGCGCACAAATTAATATGTGTTCACCATCTGTGCGCCAAGGCTTTAGTTTTAATTTTAATTTGTGTGGTCTATCTGAGTCCAGCTCACCAGAACCAAAATCAGCAGCACGATTGATGCCATTCAAGGCCACTTTCCACGTGTGATTTCTCTGTATGCCACCCACTTCCAACACCAACACATTTTTGCCTCTGTTTCTGTATGTTTGATAGATGTGTTGATTGCCTTGCATTCTACCATGCCACAGCAGTGACCATATTACAGGCACATCCACGTTTTCCATGGTGTCGTAGGTCACTGTGTGGCCCAACTGTTGCAGGCCATCTGCCACATAGTAGAAGATGTCTTGACTGTTGAGTGCGCCGTGTTTTTTGAACAAACCAAATTTCATATGGATAAATATGTGAGTATTTAATACCAAATCAATAGGAGCGAATACATCATGATAGCAGGCAAAGTGTGGGGGCAAACAGAACTGATACATGCCAATGGTGTGTTAGAATTCCACAGAATAGATTTTAGAGCAGGCGGAGTGTGCAGCAAACACAAACACCAATTTAAATGGAACGGATTTTATGTGATGAGCGGTCGCATGAAGGTCAGTGTGTGGCAGAAGGATCAGCAGGACCTTGTGGATGAAACCATATTGGGACCTGGTGACTTCACCAGAGTGAAACCAGGCTACATGCATCAGTTTGAAGGCATAGAAGACGGAGTAGCATTTGAGCTGTATTGGGCTGAATTTAATCATGATGATATTCAAAGAGAAACGGTTGGTTTTAAAAAATAAAACTTGTCGGCAAATGGTTTATGAAAACTGCTGTTGTTCAAATTTATGTAGACCTAAAAGGATATTCCAATCCAGAATGGTTGCCTAAATATGATGAATTAAGCAAAATATCTTTTGATTTAACAAAAAAATACTGTAAAAAAATAAATGCTGAATATTTTTTAATCACAGATGCAAGGGTTAATTATATTCATCCCACGTATGAACGTTTCACGTTGTTTGAAGACTCTAGTTGGACAGAAAAATTTGATCAAATATTATATCTAGATTCAGACGTGTTTGTTTATAACAATGCTCCCAACATATTTGAAATGTATCCTGATCTAAATAATTTTAAAGTGTGCCAGCACTGGGACGAATATAGATTCAAACACAAAGGAGTAATGCCCGGAACAGTTGGATTTAACGCAGGAGTTTTCATACTTACAAAATATTCTAGAGATATAATGTTGCCTTTTCTAAACTACAAAAAAAATCCTCCATACAAATTTCATGATAATGAAGCATTAGTAGATTGTGTGAAACGTTCAAATGTTTTAGTGCAGACTATGGATGTGATGTATAATGCAAAGAATTGGCCCGATGCATATTTTTGTCATGCGTGGGGAGGTGGCAAAAGAAGAAATCCTAATCTGGATTGTATAGTTAAAGCAAAACTTGAAAGAGCAAATGTTGATAGATAATATTTGTGAAAGTTTTAAAAATCGCACGAGACCTAACATTAGATGGAAAATGGTGGGAGACATGTATCGCAGGATAGATTTTATTC
>SXGQ01095831.1_pt1 | contig 19651 bp, 14 predicted proteins | sample 3178371 | NCBI WGS metagenome assembly SXGQ01 (sample SAMN11356859, study PRJNA531348) | freshwater metagenome | isolation source: freshwater sample F1-20 | place: China: Fuxian Lake, Yuxi | collected 2017-12-25 | reverse complement strand
AGCTACGGTGGCACTTACCGATTAAAAACCGCCCGTAGAAACGGGCGGTGAATGTGTAAGAGTACCGATTTTTTGACGTTGGTCAAGTGGGGGACAGTCTGTGGACGAATGGCTTTGTACCGCAGCGGGGTTGTCCACTCAAGCGGGTTCAGCGCCGGCAACGCTCCAGTTCATTTGCTGAAATTGAGGTTTTACTAAATTGGAGAGTGAATTTCGGAGTTCGCAAGGGTTTACATAGAATTCGCCTATAAAACCCCGTTTTTTACAAAATAATTAGCGCATGTCCAAATGCCGAAACTTTATGTCTCGACCATGATCGCTTGGATCACTTTCACCCGTGTTTAGGGTTCCATCATCTTTAAGATTGTTGGCGCCGCCTTCCAACTCAAACATACTTGCCCACCTGGCTTCGGTGCGAGTGTGCCCATCTAACAGCAGAATCAGGCAAGTTTCACCGGGATAGCGAAAGTCAACTTGACCCAGGCTTGTTTTGGTTGAACCAGTATCGGCATCCACCGAACCATCGGTAAATTCACAATTCAATGGGCGAACGGCGAGTGGTCCAGAATCCGTGCTATCTACTGGATCAATGGTTTCGCCAGCACATGAATCAATGAGATACGCGCTGATTTCTGGACGAGTCATTTCACCAAATGTGAAATAGGGTCCCTTGGTGGCATCGTAAGGATGATTTGTTTTTTTACGAAAAGCAAATTTGTCGCTGGCGGTTGACAACATATTCATGCGCGAATCAAAGAAATTGTTCGCTGCAAACATGCCCGGAACGCCTTGCCGCATTGCGTTGCTACCCAATCTATTTGTGGCGATCTCCGAGTCAAGGCTCATGCTCCTTTCGGGATCACTGCCCGTCTCCGGATAGGTGGTGTAGGGGGTCAGGAGCGGCAACTTTGAACGAAATGGAGTCTTGTCATAGTCCGACAATTTTTCGTACAGCGTGTCATCTGGATTATCGAATCGATATTGGTATTCGGTGCTGGTGACTCCGCTGCCACTGTCATCAAACGCAAAATTAGCAATGGGTCCATAGCCAGCGTCGGTCCACAAAATATCAGCCCAAGTTCCTTTGTGTTGATCGCCCATGGGCGGGGACTGTTCACTTCTAAAATTTCCGCGCGACTTCATTTTTCCATTTTCTTGATATCCAGCCGCAATGGAGAAATCAAAAGCGCTAGGAACAACGATGTCGCGATTGGCTTGCGCATAGGACTGCATCAACATGAAAGTTTGTTTCATATTCGACATGCTGCCTGTGCGTCCGGCATTGCCGCGAATGGAATTCAGCGCGGGCAAAAGCAACGCGATTAAAATTCCAATAATGCTGACGACCACCAGAATTTCAATCATGGTGAAGCCATGGCGGGTGGCAAGGCTGCGGGTGGGCATGGAATTCATTGAATTTCCTTGGATTTTCATGGATTTGCTTAAATTGTATTGTGAAATAAGGCGTTTCTATATACGCAGTTCAATGCGTTGCGGGTGCGTTGGCTTAGCCCATGTTCATGGTCATCAGGAACTCGGCGTTGCTCTTGGTCTTGCCCAATCTGCTCTTAAGAAGTTCCATGGCTTCAACCACATTCATATCGCTCACCACTTTGCGCAGACGCACAATTAAATCATGCTCCTTGGGGTCAAGCAACAATTCCTCACGACGAGTGCCGCTGGCGCCAACATCAATCGCTGGATAAATACGCTTCTCCACCAGCTTGCGGTCCAAGTGAAGTTCGGCGTTGCCGGTTCCCTTGAACTCTTCAAAGATCACTTCGTCAGCGCGGCTGCCTGTGTCCACCAATGCGGTGGCAAGAATGGTGAGTGAACCACCATGCTCAATATTGCGCGCCGAGCCAAAGAATTTTTTGGGCTTGATCAACGCGGCGTTGTCCACGCCACCTGAGCCAATTTTTCCAGATCCAGACATGCCATTGTTGTAGCCACGCGCAAGCCGCGTGATGCTGTCAAGCAGAATCACAACATGTTGGCCAAACTCAACCATGCGACGCGCCTTCTCCATCACCATTTCGGCCACTTGAATATGGCGCGACACTTCCTCGTCAAATGTGCTGGCGATCACTTCCACGCGCGGCGGAGTATTGCGGCGGAAATCCGTGACTTCCTCGGGGCGCTCATCAATCAACAACACAATGACGTGGACATCCGAGTGGTTGACGCAAATCGCGTTGGTGATTTGTTGCAGAATCACGGTCTTGCCGGTGCGCGGGGGCGCAACAATTAAACCGCGCTGACCAAAACCAAGCGGCGTGACCATGTCAATAATTCGCGTCTCCAGTTTGGTGGGCTGCCCCACCATTTCCAAATGAATTCGCTTGTCTGGATGCAGCGGTGTAAGCGCCTCAAATGTGGGCAAATCCCGCAGCGCGCTGAGTGGTTTGCCATTGACTTGATCAACATGCAGCATGGTGAAAAACACTTCCGTGTCCTTGGGCGCTCGCACCAAACCAGTCAGCACTTGGCCCTTGCGTAAACCCAGCTTGCGAATGTGCAGCGCGCTTACATAAATGTCATCAGGGCTATCCATGTAGCTGTACTCCGCGCTACGCAAGAAACCAAAACCTTCTTTCATAATTTCAAGCGTGCCGGTGGCGTTCATGAGGCCGTGCTTATTGGCGCGGGCCTTTAGAATTTCAAACGCCAATTTTTGCTTGGGCATGCCGGCTTGGTCTTCAAGACCTTCGGCGCGCGCAAGCTTGATCATTTCCTCGGCGCCAAGTCTGTGCATGCCGGCCACATCAAGGTCTTCCCGCTTGGGTGGTTTCTTGCCGCCAAGCTCCGTTTCAAGCTCCTGGATTTCTTGATTTAACGCATCATCCGTTGGCAAACTGCCTGGTGCCAAGATCATCACGGGCGCATGCGAATGTCCACCGTGACCTCCATGTCCACCACCGCCGCCACCCTTTCGACGGCGTCTACGCTTGCCTTGGTGTTGATCTCTTTGTTGATGCTGCTGTTGCGGCTGTGATTGTTGTTGTGGAGGCTGTGTAATGGCTGTCTATCCATATCTTGCGTCATGGCTCATGCCATGAATGCGGTTGAAAACGGAAACTTTAAACCAATGCAGCGGACGCCCGCCGAATGTTTAGAGCTTTGATTCAGTGGAGGTCGCCGGCGGAAGATCCCGCAGAACCTGTAGTACCTGTCTTTGCAACGAAGCTGAATCACCATCGTTACGAAGTACATCATGCGCTGCGGAACGCTTTCGGTCAAGCGGCCACTGGGCGGATTCTCTGCGTTCTAAATCATGCGCGGTCCAACCTCGGGTGCGCTGAACGCGTTCAAGACGGGTTGCGAGCGGAGTGTCAATAAACCAAATGCGATCGCACTTGGGACCAAGGCCAGCTTCAAGTAGAAGCGGCGCATCAATAATCAGTGCCGGAGTGGTGGACGGTGCCGCCGCGAATATGTTGTGACGCAGCACTTCAACACGCGGGTGAATAAGTTTCTCAAGGCGTTGGCGATCTTCTGTTGAAGCGAATACCAAGTGCGCCACGGCCGTGCGATTGATGTTTCCGTGAGCATCAAGAATGGTCGGCCCCCACCACTGCACAAGTTTGTCTTTGATCGCTGGCTCGCGCAAAGTTTTGCGCACCAAAGAATCCGATTCGCACACCACGCAACCAACTTCCGCCAATATGCGGGCCACTTCGCTTTTGCCGCTGCCGATACCCCCAACAAGTCCAATCACTGGCAGTCGGAGCTTGGTCGACATGCTGCAAGGATAGCGACGAGCGCTTGGGCGGATCCGATTTTCGCAAATGTGAACTCTTTGTGGACGCGGGATGTGGGGAGTGGTTGTTCACAGTAGCGTTTATGCCGTGCTAAACTAACCTTTGTTTCATCAATCATCTTTTCAAATAACAAGGACAGTTATGACACACATCTGGCGTGCCATTTCAATTGCTTCAATTTTATTGTTGGCTAGTTGCAATTCAACGCCACAGCCAGCTTGGGAAAAACAACAAACTGAAGCGCGCACTGATCCCAAATCGCTTGGTGGTGGCAAGTGGGTCTTAGTCAGCATGAATAGCAACGGAGCATCAGGGAACTCAAATCTGAGTCTTGAGTTTGGCCCGGACAACGCTGTGTCAGGATTCGGCGGCGTGAATCGATTTTCCGGAACCTGCACAACATCAACTGAGCAATTGAAATTTGGCCCACTTGTGTCCACCAAAATGGGCGGCTCAGCGCAACTTATGAAGACCGAACAAGCTTATTTTGACGCGCTGGAAAGCGTTCGAAGCTTTTCATTGCAGGTCGGCTTATTGCGCTTGAAAAATGATAGTGGCAAAATTGTTTTGGAATTTTCGCACTAAGGATCAACAGTTCGAGGGCTGAATGCGCCACGCATTACATGGGCATTGCAATGTGGGCTGGTCATTTGCTACGCGCTAGAACGAAGCTCAAACCATTCAATTAGCCGCGAACAGCGCGCGTCCAGGTGGTCCCTGCTGCACCATCTTTGATTTGCACGCCGAGCGACACAAGTTCGTCGCGCGCACGATCGCTTGCGGCAAAATCTTTGTTGCGCCGTGCAGCGGCACGAACTTCAATCAAAGCGTTGACTTTGGCCTCAAAGTCGCCGTCACCACTCGCAGCAACACGCTTATTGCGCTCTAGAACGCCAAGCACGGAATCCATTTTATGCAGCGCCGCAACTTCACGATGCGCGCACGCAGAGTTGTCTTCAACGGCGACTGCTTCGTTCAGCACCGCGATTGCGCGCGCCATGTTCAGGTCTTCACACAACGCTTGGGTGAATCGCGGCAGAGCAATTTCAAACGGACCAGCGGGCGCGCCGTGATTTGGTTTGGAATTTGCCGAAGTTGTGCTGGCACTGTTGGCGTACGCGGAATTTTGCGCGCCACCACTCGCCGAAACTTTCGCCTGCAATGCTTCAGCGACGCGACTCCACCGATCAATCATGCGTTGGCAATCCGCCAAACCCTGCATGGTGAAGTTGGCGTTGGTGCGGTAATGCGTGCGCGTAATTTCTAGGCGCAGAGCGGCGGGTGTAACGCCCTTGGCAAACAAATCGCGCGCGGTGAAAAAATTGCCTTTGCTCTTTGACATTTTCTCGCCCTCAACAATCAGGTGGCGCGTATGAAACCACAAGCGCGCGAAACTTGGTTTGTTGTGCGCGCAGCGACTCTGCGCAATTTCGCATTCGTGATGCGGAAAAATATTGTCCTCGCCGCCAGAGTGAATATCAATTTCGGCGCCAAGCAAACCCGCGGCCATTGCGGAGCATTCCAAATGCCAACCTGGATAACCCGCGCCGTAAGGCGAATCCCATTTCAACACATGGTGTGGGTCAGGCTTCCACAGCATGAAGTCGCCCGGATTTTTCTTGACCGCCTGATGCTGCGCGCTAATGCGACCACCCTCGCCCTCGCGCAAGTTCTCCAGTGTGTTGCCGGAAAGCTCGCCGTAGTCAGCGAAACTTTTCACATTGAAATACACCGCGCCGTCGCTGGCCACATATGCGTGCCCGCGCTCAATAAGTTGCTTGATCATGTCAAGCATTTGTGAAATCCACTTGGTTGGCCGCGGCATAAGCGATGGATCACTTTGCGCTTCAATGGCAACCTTCAGGCCAAGCAAGCGCGCATCTTCAAGAAATCGGTTGGCATAAAAATCCGCAATCGCCATTGGATCGTTGGCGTCAATGGCGACGTCGGCGTGAATTTTGCCTGACTTTTTGGCCTCAATTAGACGGCGCCCCGCCACGGCCATTTTGTCCTCGCCGCCACCATCTGCATTGGTGTCGTCGGTCATGTGGCCAACATCGGTAATGTTCATGACATGGCGCACGGGTGTGCCAGTGAGTTCAATGGTGCGGCGCAAAATGTCGGCGTTTAAAAACGAGCGAAAGTTGCCAATATGCGCGTCGTCATACACCGTTGGCCCGCATGTGTAAAAAGTGACGGGACCAGCCGCGCCCGCGATGGGTTTTATTTCGGCAAGTTCACCAGTGAGCGTGTTGTGAATGTGTACGGCGGGCATATTGCCATCATAAGTGCAAATGAGAAATGTCTAAATCTATGCGGCCACAACACGCGTGGCGGGTGTGTAAATCTGAATGCCCGCCGCACGGAAACTTTCTAGCAGATCATTGTAAATCTCGGGGCCAGCGGCGCCCGCATCGGCCACTTGCGTCCACGGCTTGATCGCAATTTCAATCGCCACATCTTTCAAGTTGGCAATTCCAACAGCGGGCGCGGGGTCTTTCAGTACGCGCGTGTTGGCGCCTAGAACCGCTTGAACAACCTGCATGGCTTGCGAAATATTGGTTCCATAAGCCACCAATACGCTCAGTGACAGTTGACGCAGCGTGCCGTAATTGTGCAATATCTCGCCCACAATTTTTCGATTGGGCACAATCACAATCGAGCGATCAGCGTGGCTAAGTTTTGTGGAGAACAGCGTGACGACCTCCACACGACCCTCTACGCCCTGCATGGAAACATATTCACCCACGCGAAAAGGGCGCGTGAAGATAATCGTAAGACCCGCCACTAGATTTCCAAGCACCCCCTGCATGGCCAACGCAATACCTGCGCCGGCAACGCCTAGACCGGCAATGAGTGGCAAAAGTTGCACGCCCAGATTTTGTAGCGCCATTAATAAAAAGACCAACAACACGATGATGCGAATAATGCGCGCTAAAAGTGTTTGCAATGTGGTGTCAAATTTCAGTGGCCGCACCGCGCGCAGAAATACTTTGCCAATCCAGCGCGCCACAAGAAATCCAATGACCATGATCACTGTGGCGGAGAGAACTTTTGGTCCAAACTCCATAAGAAGATCAATACCGTTGTTCTTAATGCGCTGGAGTGTTTCGATTTGTTCATTCATGGTTTGATGTAGTGGGGTTGGGGATGAGGTTGAGGTTGAGACGAGTTGCGTTGATGTGAAGCGTGTTGCGAGTGGTGTGATTGCCCAATCACGGGTGTGAAAACCGCACCTGTAACTATAAAGCTATTTGCACAGTAAGAAAGTTTAGAAATCGTACAGAGCCCGCGAACTTGAACAAGAGATAGAAATTATGCCGATACGATATGTGCGTGACCACAAATACAGCGAAATTGCCCGTCACCGTGGTTATTGCGGTAAAAAATGAGGAGCGAAATCTGCCTCGGTGTTTGGAATGCCTATCGCGCTTTATAAAAATTGTTGTGGTTGATTCTGGCAGCACGGATCAAACGCAGGCTATTGCTGAGAAGTTTGGCTGTGAATTTATTCCGTTCAAGTGGAATGGCCGCTATCCCAAAAAGCGTAATTGGTATTTGCTGAATCATCGCGTGCAAACACCGTGGGTTTTTTTTCTAGATGCCGATGAATATGTCACCGACGCGTTTGTGAATGAGCTTGAACGCGCCATTGTCCATACAGCGCACGTTGGATTTCGGGTGAACTACACAAATTATTTCCTGGGGCAAGAACTCAAGCACGGCGTACCCCAACTCAAGTTGCCCCTGTTGAAAGTTGGGGCGGGCTTGTACGAGCGTATTGATGAGGACGCTTGGAGTTCACTGGACATGGAAGTGCACGAACATCCGGTGCTGCAAGGGAGCATTGGCGAATTGAAGTCCAAGATTGACCACAATGATTTCAAGGGTCTGCACTCATACATTGCAAAGCACAATGAATATTCTTCTTGGGAAGCACGACGGTATATGAAGTTGCGGAGCGCGGATACGGGCGGGCTAGAAAGCAATACACAGAACACAAACCGTGCGACAAATTCTCCAGGTAACAACCCCAATACATGTGGTGAACATTTCACGGCTATCCAGCGACGCAAGTACAACAACTTAACGCGCTGGTGGTTGGCACCCGCGTACTTTTTTTACACTTTCATTTTCAAACTTGGCTTCTTAGATGGTCGCGCTGGTTATGCGTTTGCGCGCATGAAGATGATCTATTTTTGGCAGATGAGGTTGAAGATTTTGGAGTTAATGTCTGCGAATCGCTGATTACTTCGAATGAACAATGCTATGCAAAACATTTTGCCAAGTCTGACAAGCATGGGCGGATTCATATTTCGTTTCATAGGCAATTTGTCCGCGACGACCCATTTGTGCGGCTTCATTTCTATGTAAAGCCAAATATTGAATTTCACGCGCTAATGACACACCGTCTCCTGGATCACTTTGATAACCGCATTGATTCTCTTTGACAATAACCGTGCATTCACATTTCTCTGGGCCAACCCACAGCACGGGCTTACCCGCCGCAAGAACGCTAAAAAACTTGCTCGGCAGAATTAATCCTTCCCAACCCGGCAGCAATGTGACAAGGTGGGTGTCACCAACATCCAACACATCTGCAAGTTGCTCGCGAGTTTGATAACCGCTGATAAATATATTTTTAGCTCCACAATTCGTAATACGTTTTTCCAAATCGCTTTTTGCTTTGCCATCGCCAATAAATAGCCAGCGAATAGAATCATCATCTTTCAACTTTTCAACTGCGCCAGCAATGGCATCCATGTCATGGCCCAAACCAAAATTGCCAACATATAAAACAGTAAATCGATCGCCAATGTTCCACTCTGTGCGCAGCGGGTTATCTTGCCTATTTCGCGTTGCAAACTTTTCAGCGCCACTCCAAACAGAAATGGTTGTCACGCGCTCGGCAAATGCACCCTTCTCTATCACTTTTTCTGTCATGTAATCGCCAAGCGCAACCACTCGATTACTTTGACGCAAGGAAATGCGATCTATCCAACGAAAAATATTCCAAAGCATGCCGCGCGATTTTATCACGCCGGCAGCGCCGGCGACCTCGGGATACAAATCCATGGTCCAGTAAACCATGCGCGTACCCTTGATCCATTTCAACAACACGCCCACAAGGGCAATAAATGGTGGCGTTGTGAAGCAAATCACAACATCGTGGCGCGGCAATATGATGCAACGAAATAAAGCGGCCACATAGAACAGGGTGAAATCAAAAACGCGCGGCGTGATGCCACGCTTGCCAAAGAATTGCAAGCCCACGCGGTAAATACTTATTCCATGGCGTGTTTCGCGTTTAGGCAATGTCGCGCCACTTTCGCCATAAATGGCGCGGCTTGCCACGACAGTTACATCGTCACCATTTTCGCGCAAGTAGCGCGCCAAATCGTCGGCATGCTGCGCTGTTGCAACCACATCTGGCCAGAAGGCTTGATTCAACATCAACACTCGAATTCTGCGCAGCGCTTTAAGCATATTTTGCGCCAGCATGTTTCGATCATATTTTTTAGCGGCCAGCAATCCGTTGTCACGGAATGTGTCGTAAAGCTGCTTGTCCTTTTGTAACCTGCGCATGGATGCCAACAATGCGGTCGCATCTTCTGGAACAAATGGAATTCCAACACCTTCGGTTTCCACAATTTCAGCGGATTCGCCGGCTACGCCATGCAATACAGGAATGCCCATTCCCATACACTCAAAAAGCTTAGAAGGAATCACGGTCTCAAAAAGTGGCGTGCGGCGAAGATGAATAATTGCTACATCAAGTAACGCCCAATATCGAGGAACCTGTTCTTTGGCAACGGAATCCACAAAGTGAACATTTTTCAAGGCCAGTTCGGCGGTTCGATTTTTTAATTCGGCTTTCTTCGCCCCGTCACCCAAAAACACAAACGCAAGAGAGTCATCGCCTTGGTCTTGCGCCATCTTTGCGGCATCAAGCAATGTTTCAAGTGCGTGAGCAAGACCGTGAGTTCCGATATAGCCGCCAACAAATTTGCCATCTAATCCAAGCTGCCGCACTAATTGCTCGTCGCGTATTTGCGGAATAAATCGCGAACTATCAACGCCGTTGGTGACTACTTTAATTTTATCGCCATTGATGCCGCGCTTGATCAGGTTTCTTTTAAACGCGTGCGTTACAGAAATAATTCTGTCGGCGCGGCGATACAAAAAAATCTCCAGCTTTTCCAACAAATCCAAGGCAAAAGAATCTTTCATGGCTCCCACCACTCGAATTGATTCGGGCCACAAGTCGCGTAACTCAAAGACGAACGGGCGCCTTTTGTACACACTCACAATCCAAGCGCCGCATGCTGTGAAAAACTGTGGCGAAGTGCCAATGACAACATCGACTTTACTCACAAATACGGCGGCAATAACGGCGCTCACCATGAAACTGATGTAATCCAAAATGCGTCTTAAAAATCCCTCATTGGCTGTTATGTAGGTCCACACCCGAATGACGCGAATACCTTCAATAGTTTCGGTTTGCCAAAGCCTATTTTTGTACCCCTCAAAAACTTTTCCGGTTGGAAAGTTGGGCGCGCCAGTAATCACTGTCACCTGTTCACCACTTTTCACCCATTCGCGGCAGTGTTCAAAGGTGCGCGATGCCGGAGCGTTTACTTCTGGTGGAAAATTATCGGTGAGAAAAAGAATATGCATTTCAAGACCACTTTATTTCAAACACTGATTCTGATCCGACGAATGTAACCACCAGACATGTATTCCTCACATTTTTACCAAACTCTGGGTGCCAAACAGAATCCATAATGGTCACGATTGCCCCACGAGTGGAATATCCTAACCGCTGTCCGTTTGCCAACGTCAACCAACCAATTTCGAAAGCGTTGACAGATGGGTGTAAATAAAATCGCGCAACGGCGCCTCGAAATTTTCCTTTAATACAATCGGTAATAGTCAACGAGTTTGATGTAAGTTGCCAATTCCTCCGATGAATTGGTCGGCCAATAAGTCGTTGATATCCATCATGGGAAGCCGAAATTTCGAGGGCGTTCTTCCCATCAACGCATTGAATCGCAAATGGTGTCGCGCGCCTGGCTACACGGAACCCCCCCCACACCTCGGATGAATCTGATTTATCAATCTCTACGGTATTGTGCGCCGCGGTTGATCGCTCAAGCGATCTTTGTGCGCCCGTTTTATAGGTGGAAGTTCCGCTGTTCACAAATACTCTTTGCGCACCTAGGGAAAATTCAAACGAGAGCGTGTCCGCGTGGGCATGACCAGGCTGATAATCGGGACCAATTTTCGCAACATCCACAAGTAGAGCCGCCGCGCCTCTCTGCGCGCGCAGATAGCCAGATTGCTGTTGATATTGAATTTCCTTTATGGGATTAGATTGCCCCACATCAAGACCTAATCGCTTCGCGTATTGGGTTAAATCCATCAAGCGTGGCGCGATACCAAATGCCGCGTCATTAAAAAATGAAACATCACCGTCAGGGTGGCTCATGATTTCAAGCCATGACAACATTCGCCGCGCCGTGTCACGCCATATATTGGCCTGTTGTTCAGAAATTACTCCTGGCCAACTTTGACAGGCGTTTATTAAATCCAAAACATCATCAAGAATGATGGCGTGATACATGGGACTTAATTCAAAATGCCCACCATCATCTAAAATCTGTTCTGGAATTTCGTGGTTCAGAATGCGTAGACCTTGATTACGCCAGGAATCAGCTTCGTTGCCTTGAAAAAACATTCCTGCAAAGACAAGGGCTTTCGCGTTTACAAACAAATGGTTTGCGAGCAAATGGTGCTCGACACGCTTTGCAAGCCAACGCGATTGAATCGCCAAACTTTGAAGCGCGTCGTTTGATAATTGATTTCCAGTCAATGCCCACTTGATCCAATTCACAATGCGAAGCGATGTTGGGTAGGGCTCCCAACCATTTCCCTTTGCGGGTGAATTTTCTGAAATCCACTTCTTAATCAATTGTGTGTGCCATGCAAGACGATCGCTCGCACCCGCCGCGCAAAGATCGTCAAAATAATGCAAGTTGTAAAGCCATAATTTGTCCCAGTTCGCGTCATTCCATGTATTGGAACCAGTAAGCGTATGCTGCTGATTCAGAAACCGAAATGTCATTGCGCCGAACTGTGTTTGGTGTTTCGCCGTCGGTTGAATCCAGGCGTGACCAACCACTCGCAGTCTTGGGGCTTCATCAAAATTAATTTTGGGTGTATACAAGCGAAACCAAAGCCGTCCGTAAATCTGGACTAGCTTCAAGTGCCGTAGCGTGTGCCAATATCGAAGAATCCGTTGCAAGATGCAAAAGGTATCAGGCAAACGCAAACTGTTGGAAGTGCATTGGCAGGCTTACTTGGCGAGCAGTTGCTCTATGTGCTTTACAATTCTTGGCCCAGTCTTACCATCCCACATTTCCGGAATTGCCCCGCGCTTCCATTTACCCGCAAACAATTTCTCAAGAGCGGGAGCAAGCACTGAAGGATTCGTTCCAAGGAGTTCGTTGGTACCAACAGTCACAGTTTCTGGCCGCTCGGTGGAATCACGCAATGTCATGCAAGGCACGCCCATTACCGTGGTTTCTTCGGTAATTCCGCCAGAATCCGTGATGACAGCTTTGGCATGCTTCACCAAATAATTAAATTCAAGATACGGCTGCGGATCCACAAAATGTAGGTTGGCTGGAAGGCCCTCAATGGCCTTGAGTGTTTTTGCGGTGCGTGGATGCACTGGAAAAATCACGGGCAACCCCCTTGCGCCAGTTCCCACCGCCGTCAATAACTGAGCCAATTTATTTTCACCGTCAACGTTATTAGGCCGATGCAAAGTAAGCACTAAATATTGACCGCTGGAGAGATTCATTTCTTTCCAAAACGAAGGCGGCTGCAATCGATCCATGTTGGCCAGCAAAGTATCGATCATAGTGTTGCCGACAAAGAAAATTCTTTCACTTGTCACACCAGAGTTCTTCAAATTATTATTGGCAACATCACTCGTGGTAAAAAAATAGTTTGTAATTGAGTCAGTCACCATACGATTGATTTCTTCGGGCATGGTCCAGTCGCCGGACCGAATACCAGCCTCCACATGCGCCACTGGCACGCACAACTTTTGCGCGGCGATGGCGCAAGCCATGGTGGAAGTCACATCACCGACAACCAGACATAAATCACTGCGCGCATCTAGAAGCAATTTTTCATAGCGCGTCATAATCACGGCGGTTTGTTCAGCCTGTGTTCCGGAACCAACTTCCAGGTTCACATCTGGTGCTGGAATTCCAAGTTGTGTAAAAAAGTCACCGGACATCTTCGCGTCGTAATGTTGGCCAGTGTGAACAAGTCGATACTTAAGTCGTCCGCCTTTTTCTTGACTTTCCTTCACGGCGCGAATAATCGGCGCAATCTTCATGAAATTTGGACGGGCACCGGCGATAATGTCGATTAAAATATTTTGTTGTGTCATTGGCAATCCTTAGCAATCTCAATGCTCACGCGAGTAATTTCTATAATTTCTTCAAGCGGAATCGGGGCGGGGCCGCCCTTCTTCACCGCATCTATAAACGCCGCCGCGCACGCGACTTGACCTTTGTCTTGTTTCCATAAATTCATTTTCTTAAAACCCTTCCAGCCGAAACCCTTCAGTTTGCGGAAGTTGTCCAATTGCAAAACGGCGCCGCCAGAAAATACTTCAAGACGCTCCTTTGGAAAGGCCTTGCTGCCGTTGGCAAAGTAATGAACGGTTCCCAAAGAGCCGTCGGCAAATTTCAGGTTGATCGTCACCGTATCGCCAGTCGCGCTCTTCATAGCGACAGATGTATGTGATTCAATGGGCGAGCCCGCAAGAAAGCGAAGCAGGTCAATGAAGTGACAACCTTCGCCAATAATTCGACCGCCACCCTGTTCGGTATCTTGTGTCCAATGATCGGCAGGAATTGCGCCAGCATTCACGGTCATCACGAATGACTTAGGACCTGTTGCCGCTTTCAAAAGCTGCTTTACTTTTTGAACTTGCTGCGAGAAGCGACGGTTGAATCCGACCATTACAAGGGCTTTGTCAGAAGCCGCGGCGGCATGAATGTTCGCCAGCTCCTCCAGCGTTAAACATAGGGGTTTTTCCACAAATACATGCTTACCCCCAGCAAGCGCTTTTAGCGTAAAGCCGGCATGACTGTCGTGCCGAGTGGTGATCACAACGGCGTTGGTGCCCGCATCTGTAAAAAGTTTATCGGTGTCAGTGGTGGTTTCTTCAAAACCATATTTTCGCCCCGCGTGAACGCCGCTTACTCCCGCGCTTGATGCCACGCTGCGAAGACGCGCGCCACTTGCTTTAAATGCATCGATCAAGACCGCGGTGGCATAGTTACCAGCGCCAATGAAACTTACTCCAATATTGTTGATCGCTAAACCTGCGCCCGTGGCATTGGTGGTCGGCGCAAATTTCACGGTTCGCTGAGTCAGATTTTCATTCTTCGCGTTCGCGCCGGGATACTCCAACAAAATTGCGAGCGATGGTTCGGAACCACCCACAACTTCATACGCTTTCTCCGCCTCTTGAATTGGATAGCGATGAGAAATCAAACTTGTCACATCAAGCCGGCCGTCGGACATCATGTCAAGCACGGCTTCTAGATTGCGCTGCTCAGTCCAGCGCACAAATCCAACGGGATAATCCTGACCCTTCTCTTCATAATTCGGGTCGTAACGACCAGGACCATAGGAGCAAGAAACCTGGAAAGTAATTTCCTTCTTAAAGAAATCATCGCGCGACAATTCAAGCCCCGTCACGCCAACAAGGACAATACGCCCGCGTTTGCGGCACATAAGTGCAGCTTGATGCATTGGCTCGTTGCTCTTGGTGGCGGCAGTAACAATGACCGCGTCCATGCCGCGACCGCGGGAAAATGCCTCTGCCGCTGCGATTGGATCTTGTCCCTGTGATAGGTCAACAATTTCGGCGCCGAATTGTTTGGCCATGGCAAGTTTCTTGGAATCAAAATCAATTCCAAGCACGCGACAACCGTGCGCGCGCAACAACTGAACCGTGATCAAGCCAATCAAACCCATGCCCGTCACCACAACCGCTTCGCCCAAAGTTGGCTGAATCAAGCGCACGCCTTGCAATGCAATCGCGCCTATCACCGTGAAAGCGGCGGCGTCATCGGAAACATTCGCGGGAACTTTCGCGCTCAGGTTCACGGGCACGCTCACAACTTCGGCATGCTTGCCGTTTGAAGCCACGCGATCACCAATAGCAAAACCGATTACACCAGCGCCAATTTCAGCCACTGTTCCAACATTGCAGTAGCCCATGGCGAGTGGTTGATCAAGCTTGTTCATAACCGCGTTCAGGGTTGGCGCCAGACCGTCGGTGCGAATTTTTTCAAAGACCTGCTTCACCTTGTCGGGTTGTTGGCGGGCCTTGTCCAGAAAATTGGCCTTGCCAAAGTCCACCATCATGCGCTCGGTGCCAGCGGAAATAAGCGTGCGCGAAGAATGAATAAGCAATGAACCTCGCCCAGCGCGCGGCACGGGAACTTCGGCGACTTCGGTATCACCATCTTTAAGATTTTGGAGAATTTGTTTCATAGGCGGGCGGCGATGGAAATAAAATAATTGTTGAAGTCCAAAGGTAATGAAAGATAACTTCTTTTATTCGTCACAACCCAACCTTGGCTTAAACCTTAAAGTTAAAACTCGGTCGTTAAGTTATCGTGAGGTAGCCCGATACCACTCAATGGTTCGCTTCAAGCCCTCCTCAAATCCAACTTGGGCGCGCCAACCCAGCAAACTTGCGGCTCGGTCAATATCTAGGCAACGCCGCGGTTGACCGTCTGGCTTGGAGGTATTCCAGCGAATTTCGCCTTTAAATCCGCTTAATTTTGCAATAAGCGTGACTAGGTTTTTTATGGTGATTTCCATGCCTGTGCCTAAATTGATCGGCTCAGGTGTATCAAGTACTTCAGCCGCGCGAATCAAGCCCTCGGCGGCATCGTCCACATACAAAAACTCGCGGCTTGCGGAACCCGTGCCCCAGCATTCAATATGTTCTGTATTTGCATTCACGGCCTCAACACACTTGCGAACAAGCGCGGGAATGACATGCGAAGTATCCAAATTAAAATTGTCGCCCGGTCCATATAAATTCACGGGCAACACATAAGTGGACTTCAAACCATATTGCCGCTGATACGCGTCCAACATCACCATGGCCGCTTTCTTGGCAATGCCGTACGGGGCATTGGTTTCCTCGGGGTACCCATTCCAAAGTTCATTTTCTTGAAACGGCACAGGCGTGAACTTTGGGTAGGCGCAAATTGTTCCAACCTGAACAAACTTATCCAAGTTGCGTTGGCGGGCGTGCTCAATCAAATGAAGCGCCATAGCCATATTTGCAAAAAAGTAACGACCAGGATTCTTCATGTTTGCACCAATGCCACCAACTTCAGCCGCCAAATGAAAAACTATGTCTGGCCTCATGGTGTCGTACATGCGGGCAACGGCTGCTTCAGTAGTTAAATCAAAGTCTGTTTGCCTTGGAATTAGAATTTCACTCGCGCCGCGCGACTTAAGTTTGGCAACGACAACTTGACCTAAAAAACCAGCACCGCCAGTAACCACAATGCGCTTGCCGCGAAACGGTTGTACGGAGGGAGAAGTCATTTCAATTAAGGTACCCAATGATTCAAAGGTGAAGGCGTCATATTGGCGATACTCTATTCTGAAAGTATCGGGTGATTCGTATGAGTGGGTGTATTAAGTTCACCAAAGAAGGAGTTACTAAGTTGAAGAAGGCAATCATCACTGGAATCACTGGCCAAGACGGAAGTTACTTGGCTGAACTTTTGCTTGGCAAGGGCTATGAAGTTCACGGAATTATTCGTAGAAGTTCCAGTTTCAACACAGAACGCTTGGATCACATTTATCAAGATCCACATGAAAAAGGCGCGCGCCTTCGTCTGCACTACGGCGACCTGAATGATGCGAATGGTTTGTTGGATGTACTTCGCAAGGTCCAACCAGATGAGGTCTACAACCTGGGTGCTCAAAGCCACGTGCGGGTAAGTTTTGATCAGCCTGTCTACACGGTAGACACAGACGCCACAGGAACATTGCGCCTGCTTGAGTCACTTCGATCATTCCAAGAAATTTCAGGCAAGTCAATTCGTTTTTACCAAGCAAGTTCCAGCGAAATGTTTGGCAAAGTACAGGAAATACCGCAGAAAGAAACGACACCGTTTTATCCACGCTCGCCGTACGGTTGCGCAAAAGTATTTTCTCATTGGATCACTGTGAATTACCGCGAGAGTTACAACATGCACGCAAGTTGCGGCATTCTGTTCAATCACGAAAGTCCTCGTCGCGGTGAAACATTTGTTACCCGCAAGATCACGCGCGCGGTTGGCCGCATAAAGCTTGGTATGCAGAAGAAGTTGTACTTAGGAAACATTGACTCACAACGCGATTGGGGTTTTGCCGGAGATTATGTAGAGGCCATGTGGCTTATGTTGCAGCAACCCAAAGCAAACGACTATGTCATTGCAACAGGCAAAATGATTTCGGTCCGGAAGTTTTGTGAACTCGCGTTTAGTCATGTAGGCCTGGACGCAAAAGATTTTATTGAAATAGACCCGCGCTATTTCAGGCCTGCGGAGGTGGAGCAGTTGCAAGGCGATGCTTCCAAAGCCAAAAAAGTTTTAAATTGGACCCCAAAAGTTGGGGTTGAAGAACTTGCGCGCATGATGGTGGAATCCGATCTTGAGCAAGCTCGCCGCGAAAAGACTTTGCGTGACGCTGGTCATGAATTGCCGGCGAATTCAGGACACGATCAATGACGGAAAAAGAGTTATTTCGAACCAACAACTTCGATCTAATCCGACTTCTAGCCGCGCTTGAGGTCGCAATTCACCACACGCTCCATCACTTTGAACTGCATGATAATTGGCTATTTCACTCCACTTCCTGGCTCCCTGGAGTCCCAATTTTCTTTTTTGTAAGTGGATTTCTTATAAGCAAGTCTTATGAAAGCAACTCGCGTATTGGCGAGTATGCGCGCAACCGAGCTTTGCGCATTTACCCCGCGCTGATCGTGTGCACCGCGCTCTCTCTTATCAGCGTGTTTGCAACTGGCTATTTAGCGAGCCAATCATGGTCACTTGCTCAAATGGTCGCATGGATTGCTGGCCAAATCACATTCTTCCAGTTCTACAGCCCGGATTTTATTCGCGGCTTTGGTTCCGGCGCACTGAACGGCAGCCTTTGGACGGTGACGGTGGAATTGCAGTTTTATGTTCTGATTCCCTTGCTCTATTGGATCTTGACTCGCGCCTCAAAAAGTCGCGGCCAGCGCATGACGATGCTGTGCGTGTTGATATTGCTATTCATTGTGCCGAATGTAATTTTTCAACAACTCAAACTCAACGATCAATTTTCTGACCACCTGCTTATGAAACTCGCCCAGGTCTCATTCTTGCCATGGGTCTATATGTTCCTGATTGGAATCTTGGCTCAACAAAACTTCATGTGGATTTATGGATTTGTACGCGGTCGGGGCTTACCTATTGTGATTGCCTACGCCATTGTCGCATACATCACGGTCAACTTCTTTGGTTGGTCAACCGGCAATGAGATTCATCCAGCGCTATTTCCATTGGTCGCGGTAACCGTACTTGCGGTGGCCTATACGGCGCCCCAACTTGGCGACCAAATTCTGCATAAAAATGATATTTCGTACGGTGTTTACATTTATCACATGCCAATTATTAATGTCATGTTGTACTACGACATGGATGATTCATTCTATTACGCAACCATTGCCATCGCGCTCACGGCTGCTATCGCAGCCTGCTCCTGGTTTATCGTAGAACGCCCTGCAATTCGCAAGAAAAAGCGGCCGCTTGTTGCTCTCACTTAAAATAAATTCGTCTTGGATTGAGCGAACACAATCGCAGTATTAGGGTTTATTATGTTCAATTCTGTTATTTTAGTGGCCACTCAATCCAAATACCACAACAATGACCCAACGCTCATATCAAATTTGCACCAATTGCGTGATGGACACGAGTGATTCCAAAATTACATTCGACTCTCGCGGGGTGTGTGATCACTGCAACACTTTCTTCAAGGATATTAAACCGAATTGGCACACCGACGAACTCGGTCTGAAGTCGTTGATGCCTGTCATCAACGAGATCAAGAAAGAAGGCGTTGGCAAAGATTTCGACTGCATCATTGGTATGAGTGGAGGCATCGACAGTTCCTATCTGACCTACTTAGCCAAGGAGCAGTTTGGCTTGCGCCCGCTTGTGTTCCATGTGGATGCTGGCTGGAATTCACAGGAAGCTGTCAACAACATAGAGAAGATTGTGGACAAGCTGGGTCTAGATCTATTCACCGAAGTGATCGATTGGACGGAAATGCGAGATCTTCAATTATCCTTTTTTAAATCTGGCGTCTCACATATTGATAGTCCGCAAGATCACGCCTTTTTTGCCACGATGTACAACTTTGCGGAGAAATACAAGATCCGCCATATTCTGACCGGCGCCAACTACTCCACCGAATGCGTACGAAACCCGCTCGAATGGATGTACTACCAGTCTGACTCCGTGCAACTCAAGGACATCCAAAACAAGTTCGGTACGAAACCTCTCATCAACTATCCAATCACCAGCATCTTGCGGCACAAGGTGTATTTGCGCTACATCCGCAAGATCCGCGTGGTCACTCCCCTGAACTATGTCCCCTATCAAAAAGAGGAGGCCATGAAGTTGTTGGCGGAAAAATTTGGCTGGCTGCCGTATCCGCAGAAGCACTTTGAATCTCGTTTCACAAAGTTCTATGAGGGATATTGGCTGCCTATAAAATTTGGATACGACACGCGGCGTGTT
>SXGQ01242414.1_pt1 | contig 19652 bp, 18 predicted proteins | sample 3178371 | NCBI WGS metagenome assembly SXGQ01 (sample SAMN11356859, study PRJNA531348) | freshwater metagenome | isolation source: freshwater sample F1-20 | place: China: Fuxian Lake, Yuxi | collected 2017-12-25 | reverse complement strand
GGTGAATTGTGACGTCACCCGGCTCGGTATCAAATGTCACTATTTGACATTTGTTGTCGCGAGCCATCGCTTCAACATCGGGCATGGCCGATCCCTCAGTACCAGGAATCACCATTGAATCTACTCTGATGAAAATTTTATCAGGGATAGAGTTACCCTCCCAAGGAAAAATTGAAATTTTAGGAAAAGAAGTAAATTTAGATTCTGTTAATATCGCATCCAAAAATGGCATTGCGATAATTCATCAAGAATTAAGTTTATGCCCAAATCTTTCTATCAGAGATAATATTTTTATGGGTCGGGAAAAAAGAAAATTTGGCCTCGTTGATTATCAAAATGAACAAGAAGAGGTCATAAATGTATTAAAACAACTAGAAGAAACAATTACTCCTGACACTAAAGTGGAGGATCTTCGCTTAGGCTTGCAACAAATAGTTGAAATTGCTAGAACTTTGACGACAAACGCGAAAATTCTTATAATGGACGAACCGACTTCAGCGCTAAGCACAGCAGAAGTACATGTTTTATTTAAGGTCATTCGCGAGTTAAAGGCGCGGAATGTCGCCATTATTTATATTTCACACCATCTTGAAGAAGCCTTAGAAATATCTGATCATGCCTATGTTCTACGTGACGGCGAATTGGTTGCTGAATCAGAAGTCTCAAAAATTGATTTGACATGGGTTGTTTCAAACATGCTGGGTCATGCAATTAAAGAAAACGTAAAGCATGAATCTAATTCAAATTTGGGCAAAGAAATCATAAAAATCGAAAATATAAATATTTTAGAAAAAGGAAATGCTACAACTAAGTTATTTGCTGTAGAAAATTTCTCTCTTAGTGTGCGATCTGGAGAAATTGTGAGTATTTTTGGATTGATGGGGTCTGGTAGAACCGAATTAATGGAGGCTCTGGCTGGAAAGGATGACATTGTCTCTGGCAAACTATTTTTAGATGGCCACGACATCACTAAACTTTCAATTGCTCAACGAATTAAAATGGGCTTGGGTTTGGTGCCTGAAGATAGACAAAAAGATGGTTTGATTCAACAAATGAGCGTAGGCTCAAACTTATCTTTAGCGAGTTTTTTCAAATATTTGAAAATTGGCTTATTAAACAAAAATGTTGAAGGTAAAAACATTAGTTCTGCTATCAAAGATGTCAGGGTTAAAACATCTGGACCAAAAATGCCAATTGAGTCCCTAAGTGGTGGGAATCAGCAAAAGGTTGTCATAGGTAGAATGCTATTAACAAACCCAAAAGCTATATTGTTGGATGAACCAACACGAGGAATCGATGTGGGTGCAAAAAGTGAAATCTTTAATTTATTACGAGAGCAATCCCAAAAAGGTCTAGCTGTTTTATTTGTAACTTCCGAAATTAATGAGGCAATTAATTGGTCGGATCGAATTGTAGTTATGTCTAGAGGAGAATTAGTTGAAATATTTGAGAATAAGAAAGTTGAGAGATCAGACATTATGTCCGCAGCAGAGGCCTCAGTGAAAAAAGGAGCGATGTTATGAAAAAGAAAACCTCCGTCGCCAATAGTAAGTTACGAGTGCCAGAACAAGCCCCAACTAACTCAAAATTTGATAGAAGAACTTTTTTAATTGAAATTCGTGCTGTAGTTGCCCTATTAATAATAGTAGTTTTCTTCTCTTTAATGACTGATAGATATCTTCAAGTTGACAATATTTTGCTAATGACCCGTCACGTAGCTATGAACGCGATTCTTGCTATTGGAATGTTGTTAGTTATCCTTAATGGCGGCATCGACTTATCAGTTGGTTCAATCGTGGGCCTCTCTGGAGTAGTTGCGGGCTACTTATTGCAGGGTGCTCCTATCCCAGGGACAGACCTAGTTGCATTCCCCAATATCTGGGCCGTGCTACTGATTTCTCTTGGTGTAGGAATTGTCTTTGGGTATTTAAATGGATTTCTAATAGCGCGGTTAAATATAGCGCCTTTTATAGCTACCTTGGGAATGTTGTATGTCGCTCGAGGTTTAGCAAAATTGATCACTAATGGAACGACTTTTACAAAACTTGCAGGAACCGAAGAACTTGGAAATACCGGCTTTATAAAAGTTTTCGCCTCCCAACCTTTAGGAATTCCTTTACCAATTTGGATTATGTTTATTTTCGCAGCTATTTTTTCCGTTATTTTAAATCGGACTGCTTTTGGTAGATGGCTATATGCATCTGGTGGAAATAACCGTGCTGCAGCATTAAGTGGTGTACCCGTAAAAAGAGTTAACATAAGAATTTATGTACTCTCAGGATTTTGCGCAGCGATGGTCGGAGTTTTATTCACAGCAGATTTACGAGCATCTATTCCAAATATGGGTGAATTTTCAGAGTTAAATGCAATTGCCGCTGTAGTTATTGGCGGTACCGCACTATCGGGAGGAAGAGGCACAATTAGAGGCACTTTAATCGGTGCATTCGTTATTGGCTTTCTCGTCGATGGCCTAGTCTTGATCGGCATTTCTGTCTTTTGGCAGGAAACGATTAAGGGCGCTGTAATTATCGTTGCAGTCGCCGTAGAAGAAATACAAAAAATTGTGGAGCGAAGAAGGAAACTTCGAATCGCGACATAATTTTTGTATCTAGCAAACAATAGAAAAGAGAAATAAATGATTAGAAGATTAAAAGCTGTGGCAGTTGCAGCAGCTCTTGTCTTCGGTCTAGCAGCATGCAGTACCGGTTCTTCCGATACAGCAGCTGACAGCGCCGATGCAGGATCTGGTTCAGCAGGCGGTGGCTTAATTGCCATCATTACTGTTGACCCTGCAAACCCATACTGGAAAGCTGAAGTTGATACCGCTAAAGCAGAAGCTGAAGCACTTGGTTATTCAACAACAGTCAATGCCCATGGCAACGATCCAGCAAAGCAAACTGAATTCATCGACGCAGCAATCAGTGCTGGCGCAAAAGCCATCATTCTTGACCCTGCCGGTGCAGATGAATCAGTCGGAGCAGTTCAAAAAGCAACAGATGCAGGTATCGCAGTATTTCTAGTAAATGCTGAAATTTCCGCACAAGGTGTTGCAAAAGCTCAAATCGTTTCCAATAACGCACAAGGTGCAACACTTGGAGCAAACGAATGGGTAAAAGCAATGGGCGGAAAAGGTAACTATGTTGAATTATTTGGTAACCCAACTGATAACAACGCAGGCGTTCGCTCAGATGCTTATCATGCAGTAATTGATGCTCTTCCAGACTTCAAATTATTGCAAAAAGAAACCGCTAACTGGGATCGTGCAGAAGGAAAACAAAAGATGGAACTTTTGCTTTCAGCACACCCTGACCTAGAAGGTGTAATTGCTGGTAATGACGAAATGGCACTTGGAGCTATTGAGGCTCTTCGTGACGCTGGCAAATTAGACAAGGTTAAAGTTCTTGGTTTTGACGGCAATGATGATGCAGTTGCTGCAGTTCTTGCAGGAGAAATGGTCGCTACAGTTCTTCAACCAATTGTTGATGGAACAAAAGCTGCTGTTGCTCAAGCACACGCTTTCTTGACAGATGGAACACTTCCAGCTTCAGAAAAGCAAGCAATTGATTGCATTTTGATTACCAAAGAAAATGCAGGAAGCCTAACAGGATTTGTTTTAAACTAAATTAAAACAATCTCCTTTTATTATGGGGCGGGGTAAATATCCCGCCCTGTAATAAAAAATCACTTTGAGATGGAGTACAAATGGCGCAAAAAATGCAGGCAGTTATTTGCCACGAGCCAATGAATTACAAACTAGAAGAAATTGATGTCCCAAGTGCAGGACCAGGCGAAGCGCTAGTAAAAGTTGAGGCTGTGGGCATCTGTGCAAGTGATTTGAAGTGTTATCACGGAGCTGCAAAGTTTTGGGGAGATGAATCAAGACCAGCTTGGGCAGAAAAAGAAGTTGTCCCGGGCCATGAATTTGTAGGCGAAATAGTTGAAATAGATGAAGAGGCAAGCAAGCGTTGGGATGTCAAAAAAGGCGATCGAGTTGTGGCTGAGCAAATTGTTCCTTGTTGGGAATGTCGCTTTTGTAAGAGGGGTCAGTACTGGATGTGCATGCCTCATGGAATGTTCGGATTTAAAAGAGCAACTCCTGGAGCCATGGCTTCCTATATGGTTTTCCCTAAACAAGCCTTAGTCCATAAAATATCTAAGTCTGTTAAACCACAACATGCTGCTTATGCAGAGCCACTTTCATGTGCTTTGCATGCTGTTGAAAGAGCAAATATCAAATTTGATGACGTAGTTGTTGTCGCTGGTGCTGGCCCAATTGGACTAGGAATGGTTGCAGGTGCTGCAGCAAAATTTCCTGGAAAATTAATTGTGCTTGATCTAGATGACAGAAAACTTGCAGTCGCAAAAAAATGTGGCGCGGATATAACTTTTAATGTAAGCAAGGTTGATGCCGTTGAAGAAATCAAGAAATTAACTGGCGGATATGGAGCAGATATTTATTTAGAGGGAACAGGTCACCCAAGTGCTGTGGCACAAGGATTAAAATTACTCCGCAAACTTGGCACCTTTGTTTGCTATAGCGTCTTTAAAGAGGATGTTAAGGTCGACTGGAGCATCATCAGCGACGACAAGGAGCTCGATGTTTTAGGAGCTCACCTTGGCCCCGGATGCTGGCCTGCGGCAATTAAAATGATCGAATCTGGGAAATTACCACTAGATGAAATTTGTACCCACCAACTTCCACTTGTTGACTTTCAAAAAGGGCTTGACATGGTTGCAGATGGGACTCAATCTATAAAAGTTTCACTTATTCCGAACTAATTAATAGGCTTTCTTCACAGATCCCTCGTCTGGAATAAAGCCTATTCTCCATGTAACTTGTAGTTTTGAAGCATTCCTCAAAAATAAAGGGAGCCGCTTTCGGGAATTGAACCCGAGACCTTTGCTTTACGAGTCTGATACACGCTATTTTTCTAAGTGTGTAGTTGTTTGTGGTTGTGTGGATATTCCTCACAAAACTAGATTTAGTTTCCACAGTTGTTTGTCAATGTTTGGGATTATTTTCTGACCAGTGTTAGAAGAAAGTTAGAAGCCTAAAAGATAGATTATTTCTATTTTTTACGGATGGACACAGTGTCGCCTGTAGCAGTACTACTTATAACTTTTATATTTAAGCCTTCAATTTCTACAGTTTCCCCTACTGCTCTAGGCGCTTGGGTAAATAGTGGATCATTTTTGATATCAACTGGGTAAACCTGTATTGGACCTAAACCAGATTCCACCTCTGAATCAACTACATAAACTAAAGCTCCACTTTTTTTCAAATTACGATCAATTCCAAGTGGCCGGCGACTTTCCACAACAACAACTTTTGTTTTAGTGATTGGAATAATAACGGCCTTTATGCCACCGCTTTCTGGTAAAGGTGTTATTAAATGAGTCATTTCATTGTCTGTCGAACAAATTACTTGGTCATCATCTAACCATCCAAGGTTCCACCTTTCGAAAGCAAACAGACCTGGCGCGAAAGATTCTGGTGAAAGATCTCCCATATAACTAAATTGACCCGTAAACCTTAATAAATCAAAATTATTTTTTGCATCGTCACTTTCAAATGCATATAAATCAACAAGACCCAGGGTGTGACTCAATTCATGGTTTGCCCACATAAATCCCCAATTGGCTAAATCAGCTGCAGAGCCTGTTCCGTTATAAAAATCTGTGTTATCAAGTGTTATCGGATCTGAAATAGCTGCAAATGCTGGGCCTGCGACAAAAGGCACATTGTTGGGATCGGTCAAAACAATAAAACTTTCAGATTTTGAAAAATCAACATCAGGATCAGCAAGTTGCAAAGCCTCCGAAAGATAGGCACGATGTTTTTCGAATGTGGGGCCCAAAGGATCATATTCGGTAGCAGGTTTGCTCATTCGATACCACTTATACGTAGGTTGCATAAAAAAATTAAATTTGCCATAAGACATTTCTTTAAATACTTCTGTTACACCTTTTAGTTTTTCAAAAACTTGTTCAGGAGTAATTTTTGCTGGAGCATCAGGAAAATCAACCATAATTACTTGGGAAGTTATCGTGCCAGTTGCTCTCATGCGTTGATCAATTCTTGGCCAACCGCCAATAGAAACATCGCCCCTGCCATCAGCTATCGGTAATTTACAAGGATTATCGACTCTATCTTCTTTAGAGATTTTTGCGGAACCGCCAGAACAACCAGATGTTAATAAAATTAATGAAATCAAAACTGTTAGATAAGAAATAAACTTATTGTTCATAATCTAAAAGTTTCCCTATTGATATTCATTTAATTCCACACAAACATACTATTCCACAAATGTGAGTCTTAACAATTTTGCCATTCTAAGAACAGTAGATAAGAGCCGCTTTCGGGAATTGAACCCGAGACCTTTGCTTTACGAGAGCAACGCTCTACCAACTGAGCTAAAGCGGCCGGGGGTTAATTAATTAGACGTGGGTAATTGTGAAACGCGATTATCCCGGCGTTGAATTAAATCATTAACCATTGCTATGAATCTTGCAATACTTGATCCTGGTTTTGTGTCACCAAAATAATAATTTCTCATCTCATCATAAGAACTTCGATCAACTTTTCCTGAAACGTGATCAGAAATTATCTGTTCAATATTTCCGATATTAAGATTTGTAATATTTGTAACAGCTTTTGATACCGGGGCTACTTGAGTAAATATCTCTTTATTACTTAATCGATCACACATCAACATTGCACCCTGGGGTTTTAAATACAAATAATCAATTGTTACAGCAGATACATCAGATACCAACAAATCACTAACTTGTAAGACTGGCATTGGATCTCCTGATACAAATCTATGTTTAGCATTTGTATCTTTTGAATTTGCGTTATCTAGTAATGCAAGGATTGCTTTATGGGATTTAATCATGTGAGATTTTGGGGAAGTGGTAACTTTTGGGTGAGGTTTGTAAAAAACAGTTGAATTAGGAACTTTCAACATTGCTGCCACAATTTTTTCACCATATACATCAACGGATGAATAATTATTAGCCTCTTGATCACCTTCCCACGTAGGGGCATAGGTGAGAATCTTTCTTCCTTCTACTATCTCTAATGGTTTTTGCAATAAATCTAATTGTGGTCTACCGATGATTACTTCTTTATTTTCATCTCTAACAATAAGAGCATTTCTTAATCTATCTTTTGCTGCTTGACCCGCAACGGCCACAACATCATAGGCATACATTTGTCTTGAAGTCATACTCATTTTATCTGACTCACCATGATTTAAGTGAACGTGAAAAGCCTTTTTTGCAGCCATTGCCTGAAAGTTAGTAAACGAATTATTAACATATAAAACGACTTTGTAATTATTGGCATCAATCAAATCTGTTAAAGTAAAAAAATCATAAACTGAATTAACAGGTAAATTAGTTAATTTCCTTAAGTATTTTGTTGTGGGATATTGTCGGCAAATAATTTGTACTTTATGTGTTTTATTTAATTCTTCATATACTGGTAACCATTGTTGAATCTGATAAGAACGAGAAATATCATCACCGAAATAAGCTAACACTTCAAAATCTTTTGAACTTTGCTTAACATTTTTATATTCATTTATGGCTTTGGGGTCATTTGCCTTCCAGGCATGATAGGCCGCTCCGCCCATTCGGCGAATGCGCAAATACCACGGGTTTGAATCAAAACCTCTGGGAACAAATGTCATAGTGAATATGAGCCTACTCAATATATATAGTGCGAAGATGAGCGTGAAAGACTAAAAGCACCACAAAGGCAATAATTCATATATTGAATGGGGCACAACATGCTGGGCTTAGTTTTAGCCGCAGGTGCCGGACGTCGACTTCGCCCTTACACCGATACTTTGCCCAAAGCACTAGTCCCGGTAGATGAAGAAACAACAATACTTGATCTAACCTTGAACAATTTTTCTAAAGTTGGCCTAAAAGATGTGGCAGTAATTGTTGGATATAAATCTGAAGCTGTGGAACAAAGAAAAAAAGAATTAGAGTCAAAACATGGTGTTAATTTAGAACTAATTTTTAATGATAAAGCAGAAATTTGGAATAACGCTTATTCACTTTGGTGTGCCAGAGATTTATTCTCGCAAGGTTTTCTTCTTGCAAATGGTGACACAGTTCATCCAGTAGGTGTTCAAGAAACTTTATTAGCAAACAGAGGCCCCGAGATACTATTAGCTGTGGATACGGTTAAGAAACTTGCTGAAGAAGAAATGAAAATCACAGTTGATTGTGCAGGTAATTTAGCAAAAATAACTAAACAAATGGAACCTTCAACTGCATTTGGTGAATACATTGGTTTAACACTTGTGGAATCTTCAGCAGCAAATGCCTTAGCATCTAGTTTAGAAGCTACTTGGAAATTAAATCCAGATCTTTATTATGAAGATGGTTATCAAGAATATGTTGATCGTGGTGGTGTTATCACATTGCAACCAATTGGTGAAGTTTCTTGGGTTGAAGTAGATAACCATGATGATCTAGCTAAAGCGAGGTCTATTGCATGTCACTACTAAAAAGAATGGTCGAAGCACCTTTATACATTGACATTAGAAAAGGTGCACTTAATGATTTAGCTGAAGTGCTGGCAGACCAAAGAGTTTCAAAGAAAGGTCATATCGCTGTTGTAATGACCGAAGGTGGCCAGACAAAATTCAAAGAAAGATTAAAAAAATCTGCACCCAATGCAGATTTTTATATTTCCCCTGGTAATTCATTAACTGATGCAAAAAATCTTGCACACGAATTAAAACCTAAAAAATATGATGCAATCGTAGGTGTTGGTGGTGGAAGAGTTATTGATGTTTGTAAATATGCTGCCTCTTTGTTAGAAATACCAATGATTTCTGTTGCCACAAATTTAGCTCACGATGGTGTTGCTTCGCCGGTAAGTATTTTAGAAAACAATGGTGGCAGAGGATCCTTTGGTGTAAATGCTCCATTAGCAGTGGTTATTGATTTGGATGCCATCAAACTTGCTCCCGACAGATTTATCAAGGCTGGTATTGGAGATGTTTTAAGTAATATTTCTGCTGTTAAAGATTGGGAATTAGCAGTTAAAGAAAATAATGAAAAAATGGATGGGCTTGCCGCCTCCATGGCACGCATTAGCGCTGAAGCATTATTAGGCAGACCAGATTCTATTGGCAGTGATGATTTCCTCATCGCCCTTTCAGAAGCTTTAGTTTTATCAGGAATTGCTATGGGTATTGCTGGCACCAGCAGACCATGTAGCGGTGCTTGTCACGAAATTTCTCATGCCATTGATTTAGTGTTCCCAAACAGAACTCAACCTCATGGTGAACAAGTTGGAGTTGGAGCATTATTTGCCACATTTTTACGAAATGACGAGGAAAAGTTCAAAGAATTAGCTTTTGCTCTTGCCCAACATAATCTGCCTTTGTCACATCACAGTCTTGGATTTAATGATGATGAATTTACAGAAATTGTTAAATCTGCCCCTAGCACAAGACCAGATAGGTTCACAATTTTAGAACACCTAAATTTGTCAGAAAATAGAATCAAAGAAAAAATTAAAGAATATAACGATGCTATCTCATCATTAAAAATTTAATGATGTTCAATATGTTCAACAATATTTTGTTTTGCTGCTAATAAATATGTTGTTAAAGTCAAAATTGCTTGAATCATTAATAACCAAACAAAAATTTCTGTTCCTGTTATTTGCATAACAAATCCCATTAAAGCTGGTGAAACTGTTGCACCAGCAAGTGCTGCAAACATCATAAAACCTGCAGTTCTTGGATCCCCCGGATTTATTCGTACTGCCCACACCATCGCGGTTGGAAAAACTGGACCACACACAAATCCCATGATGCTAAATCCAATTAATGGATAGGGCAAAAATGCTAATAAAATTAGGCTAAAAATGATCAAAATTACAGAAGTGATAACAATTTGAGTGGGGGAATATTTTTTAGCTAAGGGCAATATCACAATTCTTCCAGCCGCTAAAGCTACGAAAAATAATGCTAGAGCAGTAGCACCCAACTGAGGTGAATAATTTAGGTCAATCATGTAGGTGGGAATCCACCCCGTAGCTCCAACTTCAACTCCAACATAAAAAGCAATTGCTAAAAGCATCATGGCAAAAACAAACTTGTGCCCCTCTGGCTTATTTGTTGAGTGATCACGTTTTAAATAACCAGAAGTATTTGAAATAAATAAGTAACCCACAATTACAAATAGCGCAGCCCAGCCTATTAGTAATTGTGGAAATAAATCCGGAATAGCCCCTGCTATTAATACCGGTCCCACAACTGCCCCAATGGCATAACCTGCATTTAAAATATTTACTAATCGAACCGCCTTTTCACTGCCCCCACGAGATAAAAATTGGCTAATCGTTGCATCGCATGCACCAAATCCGATTCCCACCACACTAATTCCTAATAAAGTTAAACCCCAAGTAGGAGCTGTGCCAATTAATAATGCTCCAACTCCCATAAGTGGTGCACCAAATCCGCCCACATAAGCTGCTTTGAATTTTGAAACAGTTATTATCCCAATAAAGATTCCCAGTAATGCTGTGATTCCATGAGCAAAAAAGATAATTCCACTTTGGGCAAGATTTAAAGAAAACTTGTCTCTAAAGAAAGGAATCATTACTCCATATGATGAAGTAAATCCTCCCATTACTGCAAAAATTGAAATACCTGAATAAACAGATAAATTATTTAATTTTAAAGGCGTATGAATCATAGTCATTGTTCACAACCTAGCAAAGAGTTAAATTATTTAAAGCGATGACATTGGGGCATCTGGAGCCGGTGGTCGAGATAACAAAATTTCAATTTCACCACTAATTGACCACGAACCTGATTCAAAAGGAATAATAAAAGCACCCCCATTATTTATTTCAAAATTTCCTTGTTTCTCAGTGCTAATAACACCTTTTCCTTGCATTGCCAAAAGAATACAAAAACCTGGAGGAAATTCTAGTGAAGCATTCTTTGGTCTTAATAAATGCGATCTAAAGTATGGATCTGCTTGAACCGGCAACATTGATGTCATTAAAGATAACTCATTTTGGGTGTTAACTATTAGTTTTTCAACATTATCTTTACTTAACGCTGATAATTCTAAAGCTTGTAATGCCACATCAAAGCCAAGATTTAAATGACCATCTTTTACTCCATCAACAGCAAAACCTTCCCATTCCAAAAGGATTGAAAAATCTGTTGGTTCTTGTAATTCAAGAATAAAGATTCCTGCTGCAATCGCGTGAGGTATTCCTGCGGGAACCAATATCCCTTCACCTGCTTTTACCTTTCTTTTGTTCAAAGATTCGACCAAGGCACTTGAATCTTCATTCTCAACCATGTTTTTAACATTTTGCATAGTCATATTTGATTCAAAACCAATTCCTACCCATGCATCTTTAGGTGCTTCTAGAATTATCCATGCTTCAGTTTTTCCATGCGGAACACCTAAATGTTGTTTAGCAAAATTTCTTTTAGGATGAAAATGGACTGGCAGTCTTTGATCAGGGTCAAGTAACTTAACAAGTAATTCAATACTTGGACCATATCTTGCAACATGAGCTTTACCTAACCAAGATTCAGGATTAGTTAAAACACTTTCTCTTAAAGTTGTTTCATCTTCTAAAACTGTTAAACCTTGAGTCGCTGCACCAAATCTGGTAGTGGTTGAACCTAGCCATTCCTCAGGTCGCATAGGTCCACCAGGACCATTTCGAAGTTTGCCAATTTTATTGCCACCCTTATAAAAGTGATCAAATTGATTAGCAGGTAATTTTATTGGTTTTGCTACCAGCAATTAAAAACCCCTTTATTTATTTCTTACTCTTGTTATAAGCATCTATTATTTTTTGCTTTTCTTCAATAAGTTTTTTCAACTTTTCTTCAGCTACTTGAGCATCAGCCAGGGCAGATTTAGCATTCTTCAAAGCAGCATTTGCCTCAGTTAATAGTTCTTCTAGCTCACCTTTTCTAGCAGTAGCTTCTTGCTTTTGCTGTTCTAATAGTTTAATAAGTTCGATAGATTTTTTCATAATTCGATCTTGAGATTCAGCAAAAAAACTTAAATTAATCAGGTTTTCTGTGAATTCACTTGGTGAAGCTGAATTTAATAACACAGAAACTGTGTCAAGTGTTCCTTGCATATAAAGAATTCTAATTGAATCTGTAACCTGGGACTGGGCATTTCTTGCTTCAGCTTCTCGTTTTTCTATGTCTTTTATTAATTCTGCTAATTCATTCTGTGCTTTTTCTATTTCCTTTTTGATATTTAAATATTTTTTTCTTGATTCTGCTGCTTGGGCTGCTGCCTGATCTGCTTTTTCACTAGCTGCTTTATATTGTGGTGTTAAAGCAGCAATATCTGCAGCAGCTTGTTGAGCACGGTATGCAAATTCATCAAATCCACTTTGTGTTGGAATTCCACCCAGTGTGTCAGCTAATGCAATATCAACAGCGCCAACAATATATGTTGACTTTAATTTCATTCTTGCTTGAAAAGTTCTTCCAGTTAAAGAAACCGATCCTCCATTTGAATCTTTGGCAATTAAAGTTTTAGCAGCACCACTTGAAAATCTTTCCACCACATCAATTGTTTGCACATTACTTAATCCAAGTGCTGCAGCCATCGCAGCTTGTGACATACGAACACCCCATCTTGCATTGGGGTTTCGCGCATTAATTGACCAATTGTCCTCAACTGATTGACTCCAAGCAACATTTCCACCCCAAGCATCTCTAGTGCTCATAGTTCTGCCACCCGTTGAAGAAGCAAAATATGCTGTTATTGCATTTCCATTAAAAGTTAAAATTGCAGGTTGGCCTGAAACAGTTGTTGCAGAATTAACTGCATCTCGCCATGCATCACTTTCTTTTGAATAACCAATATAAACTTGATCACTCGTGTTGTTATAAACATGACAACCACAATTTCCTCTTAATCCACTATTAACTTTTCCCAATCCATAAGAGCGTGATGCAACAACTTGTGCCACTAATGCAGCTTTTGGCCAAGAAGAACTCATTTCACTAACTCCTAGGGGATATTCATCAACTAATCTCATGGAAATCGAAGTGTATAAATCTGGTCGACCATCATTATCGCCACCATAAACAACATTTAAAGTTCCATATCTAAATCGATGTCCTGGGGTTGACAAAGATGAATTTGGGTTTGTTTCAGGAGTTCCACTATTTGTGTTTATTAGACCTGATCCTGCACTAATTCGAAAAGAAATTCTTTTTCCACTTCCCCTTGATTCAGCTCTGCCATCATCCCCACCACTTGTAACTACTGATGCTCCATTTGATTCAATTCGAATAATTACCCCACTACCAATAGTTGCTACCGAATTTCCATCAATCGACATTTCTAATTGAGCATCATCAGAAAATTTGTCTAGTCTGACAAAAACTGCAGTTTTATCTTGACTAATCCCAACTGTTATTTGTTTATCATTTGGGGCATCACTTAAATTTGTGGCTGGGTAATAGTGGGCCAAAATATCTTGCCAACTTCTTCCTTCCAGTGCTTGTCCTAATGCACCGTATTGACTTAGACCAACCCCATGTCCCCAGCCTGAACCAACGATTATCCACTCATTTGGAACAGCTTGAGCAGGTGTGACAAATAAATTAGTAGTTATAAGGGAAAAAATCATACTAATGATTAATACCGGGCGCTTACGAATTTTTATTTTCATATTCGCCCTTTTTTTAAGTTGCAGCTGGGTAACCGGCAAGAGCAAGTAGTTCTTCAGCGGTTCCTGCAAACACATTCAAATCAATGCCTCTTGAGGAAACACCAAATTTTCCACCTGGTCCAGTTTGGGAATACTGCCAAAAAGTCCAACGCAGATTACAGCCATCACTTGTCCAAATGGTGTTTATGCATCCAACTTTTGGTGAAACCCCAGGATTTGAAACATCAAAATAATTAGCAACCCATAACGGATAATTTGCTAAAGCAGGATCACTATTTAAATAATTTTTGATAAATGTGGGATTGGAATAAACTATAGGTTGTTTTCCTGTTGCATTAGTTACCTTTTCTAACCAAGTTTTTGTAAAAACAACTGCTTGGGCAGCTTTAACACCTTTTCGAAGTCCTGATTGCTCGATATCAAAAACTATTGGCAAAGTTCCTGGTGAATAACCACCATGGGCATTCCATCTACCAATTATCAAATCTGCTTGCGCATTTGCTGCCGCAATAACAACATTAGTGTCATCTGTCGCTGGAATTTGTGCAAAGTGATACTGGCCAACCAGTAATCCTGCTGCTTTTGCTGCTGAAATTCTTGGATCAGCGTAAGCAACAGCGCGATCATGAGCAGGGGCATATCCGTCTGATGATTTTATGAAAACATATCTTGCCCCTGCTGCATACATTTTTGCAAAATCAACATTGCTTTGAAAACGAGAAATATCAGTTCCTAAAATTCTTCCATTTGGTCCTAGACCTTCAATTCTTGGAACTACCGCAACTTCTTGTTCACCACTTTGAGTTGCCACAGTTATTCCCGAGGTTGTTACAACCCGATATTTATAACGAGCAGTCTTTCTTGAAGCATTTATCGTAAAATTAAAAGTTCCATCAGAAGCAGTTTTTGATGAAGCTTTTTTTACCCATTTCTTTTTCTTTGCGTCATAAACTTGAAGTTGTACTCCAACTTTATTTGCTGGAGGATTTAGGGTGCCAATAAATCCAATAGGATTAGCAGGACTGACTGCTGCTACTTGGGCAGTTAAGTTAACTTTTGCTTTCTTAAAAACAATTGTAAATGAATCGCTTTTAGGTTTATCCCCACTACTTACCACAATTCGATAAGTTGTTTTACCTTTTTTAACAGGAGCTGTGGTAGACATTCTCCAAGTGCCATCTTCTTTAGATTTAGTGGAACCAATGGTTGACCATTTCTCACCCTTTTTAGTTTGACGAAGAATTGTCACACCTGTTTTAACTGGATCAATGTTTCCACTTAAGGAAAATTTGGCACCCAATGAAACTTCAGTTGGCACAGGATTAACAATCAAACCTGCTTGAGAATTGATGTTTGCGATTAATGGATTTACTGGGACTTCTTCTGCTTGGGCAGGAGTAATAAGGCTTAAGCCAAAAAATACAGATATAAGTAGTGCTAAGGATTTCTTAAAAAACGACAAAGTAAAACTCCTCGAAGATTATTGGGCTATATATTCAAGGTAACACGAGTTACTGGTGTGACTAGGCTTACCACACCTAAAAAGGTCAAAACCAAGGATTAATTAAGAATTAAATGCTCGATTTCCGATGTGCTTGCTTAGACATGTAAATTGCCAAGACTAAAGCCACCACAATTCCTGCATTCACACCTAATTCCAAAAGTGATCTTGTGAAAGCTTCAGGATCTTTAGTTGAACCCAAAGTAAGTGATGCGCCCACTGTCAAAATATGTCGAACCGCTGCAATGACACCAATTATTAAAAATTTATCTAATTGGTAAACACCGTCGGTGAAACGGGCAATAACAGTTCTTAGTATTTCTAAAATAATAACAATAAATAAAATATCGTTAACACCTTGAATCATTCCATTAGGAAAAAATGGTTTTGTTTCAAGTAATCTTTCAATACTAAAAAATAGTGCCCCAACTGCAATGAGAAATAGTGTTATACCTAATAAGCCATGGAAAATATCTTCAGCGTAATCGACAATTTTTACAGGTAGTATTGATCTTTCTTTTGAATTTGGGTCTTCAAAATTTTTACTCATAACTCACCACTTCCTAAAGAGAGGTGACTTAATATTAATCTATTTTTTAGAATTTAACTCACTGAAACGAGTTAATCCTTCAATTATTAATTCATGATCTTGCACTTGGGGTAACCCACTCACCGCAACAATGCCTACTCTGCCCTGATTTCTAACCACAATAGGAAACGCTCCACCATGAGCTGCATAAAGTTCTTCCTCTAAACCTGAGTGTTCTTCAAAGGTTTGATTTTTCTCTTCAAACATAACTCTGACATAAATACTTGAATGACCAAATTTTTCCACTACTCGGCATTTTCTATTTATCCACCATTCATTCTTACTGCTACTTCCAGTTAAAGCGGTATGAAAAATTATTAACTCCCCAATTCTTACCTGAATAATAACTGGAGCTTTTTGTAATAAAGCTATATTTAATAACTGTTGACCAAGACTAATTGCATCTTCATTAGTGAAACTCTCAAAAATAAATCTTTCTTCTTGTGCCAATAATTGCTGTGTTGAAAGATCACCCGTTGTCATAGGTTTCAGCCTAAAGTGTGCTCAATTATTTACCTGCATTTACATCCTCATTGTCAATGTTTTAGCCTTAGATTCATACAATTAATTCTTCAAGGAGATATTTTAAATGATTCCAGTACGTGCATACGCAGCACAAAAAGCAAAAGCTGATCTCACCCCTTGGACATTTAACAGAAGAGCATTAGGTCCCGATGATGTTTTAGTTGAAATAGTTTATTCAGGAATTTGTCACTCAGATATTCACCAAGTAAGAGAAGAATGGGGTGAAGCAATATTTCCTATGGTTCCAGGACATGAAATTGCTGGAATTGTTAAAGAAGTTGGATCAAATGTTAAAAAATTCAAACCAGGAATGAAAGTTGGTGTTGGAGTATTTATTGACTCATGTAGAAAATGTGAAAACTGTTTAGCAGGAGAAAATCAATACTGTTTAGAAGGAATGACTGGAACATATAACGGTTATGAAAGAGATGGAAAAACTGTTGCCCAAGGTGGTTACTCTTCAGCAATTGTTGTTCACCAAGATTATGTTTTACAGATCCCAGACAACTTAGATATGGCAGGAGTAGCCCCACTGCTTTGTGCAGGCATTACTTTGTATTCACCGCTTAAACATTGGGGAGCAGGTCCTGGTAAAAAAGTTGGCATCATTGGTTTAGGTGGACTTGGACACATGGGAGTTAAGTTTGCTCATGCACTTGGTGCTGAAGTCACAGTGTTATCGCATTCAGCAAATAAAGAAGTAGATGCCAAAAAAATGGGTGCAGATCATTTCATTTTAACCAAAGATGAAGAAGTATTTGAAAAATACAAAAATCATTTTGATTTACTAATAAATTCTGTTTCAGCACCCCTTGATCTAAATCTTTATCTAAGTATGTTGAAATTAAATGGCTCACTAGTGATGGTTGGTTTAAGTGGCCAACCATATCCAATTGATGCTTTTTCTATGCTAAATCAAAGAAGAAGAATTGCTGGATCCATGATTGGTGGGATGAAACAAACTCAGGAAATGCTGGATTTTGCAGGAAAACATAACATTGTTAGCGATGTTGAAATCATCACAGCAGCAGAAATCAACAAAGCATACGATCGAGTTGTGGCAAGTGATGTTAAATATCGATTCGTCATCGATGCCAAAACTATTTAAAATAAGGCCCGCACAATCAAGTGATTGTGCTCAAATACTTGAGCTGATTAAAGAACTTGCTCTGTATGAAAAAGATCCTGATGCGGTTGAAACAACAGTTAAGGATTTAGAGGAAGCCTTATTTGTTGGGTCAACATCATTAAATAATCTTCCAGCTTGTTATGCAATTGTCATTGATGATGAAGAAAATCCAGGTAAATTATCTGGATTTGCACTTTATATGTTGCATTTCTCAACTTGGACTGGAAAATATGGAATCTATTTAGAAGATTTATATGTCAAAGAATCTAAACGTGGTTTAGGAATGGGAAAAGCTTTACTAGAACATTTAGCACAAATTTGTGTGAAAAAAGGCTATGCCAGATTTGAATGGTGGGTACTTGATTGGAATAAACCTGCTTGGGATTTCTATTTATCTAAAGGTTCAATTCCCATGACTGAGTGGACTTTGCATCGCGTGCAAGGACAAGCCTTAAAAGATTTAGGAAAGAATTAACTCTTTTTTTCTGCTAACACAGCAGCCAATATTGTTGTGATTGGCACAGCTAGAACTAAACCAATAGATCCCACTAGAGTTCTCACAATTTCTTGCGAAATTGCTTCACTACTGATGATAAAAGCTGTAGGTCTATCTGCTAACACAATTAATAACAATGTTGGTAAAGCTGCACCAGTATAGGTAAAAAGAAGGGTGTAAACAGTTGAAGCAATATGATCTCGACCAATTCTCATACCTGAAACAAATAATTGTTTATAAGAATAATTTGGTTGCGATTCTTTAATCTCCCAAACAGAGCTTGCTTGAGTAACAGTTACATCATTTAACACACCAACGGAGGCAAAAATTATTCCTGCTAGTAATAATCCATCTAACCTAATTTGGGTGACTCCGGCGAGAAGAAAATCATCATCACTAGAAATTCCAGAAAAGTTTCCAAAATCAACAACAAGATAAGAAATAACCGCCGTTAAACCAATTCCAAAAAGTGTTCCCAAAACCGCAACAGAGGTTCTAATTGATAAACCATGTGCTGTGTAGAGCAGGATAAGAACTAATCCGGATGCTGCAACAACGGCAACGGCTAAAGGACTTTTACCTTCTAAAAGAGCTGGGAACATAAAATAAAGTAAAACCAAAAATGTAAGAATCAATCCAACAATTGCGCCCAATCCACGCCAGCGACCAATAAAAATAGTAACTACTGCAAAAATAAGTGAAACCCATATTAAAAGATTTGACCTATTCAAATCCATAAATAAATAGGTATCATCAATAAATTCTGGTTCAGGAATACGCAAGAGTTGCATTTTTGTTCCCTCGCTAATGTCTACTCCAGCGTTGGCATAATCAAATTCCACAAAACCTTCTGTGCCATCTTTTTCACCACTTGTAATTAAAACTCTTAAAACATCACATCTTCCACCAGCGACTTGATCAGGATCACTTGTTTGTTCAAATCCCATACATTTTTCTGAAGTAATTTCTAGAACTTGGGCTGTGACATATTCAGAACCTGCTACGGCATCTAATCCACCAGGAAGTCTATTAAAATTTCCAGCTGGTCTTAAAATTAATGCACCTATTAAAACAGCTATGCTGGAAATAATTATTGCAAATATTGTAATTTTTGTTTTAATGGTTTTCATATTTTTTTCACTGGTGATCTCAATGCCCACTGAATTAATGGAATTTGTAATGGTAATCGTAACCAAGATCCTAATATTAATAGCCAACTAGATTCAAGATTCCAAGTCACATCAATTGCATACCACCAATTTCCCACCCAAATAACAAGAAGCACTCCTGCAGTTAATTTTGGTGCCCACTTTTGCTTAGTAACTAATCCAATAGCGCAAACAATTTCTAAAATTCCGCTTAAAACTATCCACAAATTTTGCATTCCTAACATTGGTGGAATTAGAGCATAAAAAACACCAGGATCAATTAGATGAAAACTTCCACTTAATAGAAATATAAAAATGATTATCTTGCTACCGATGGGTAAATTCTTCGCTTCAACTCGCAAATTGTTTCCCACTCATCCAAGCCTGATTAAAAAACTATATCTGGCCATTTAAATTAATACTCTTTATATTCGTTTTTGAACCCTGATATTTGATAAGAGTCAATCTTTTGAGAAAGTGGGCCCTGTCGGGATCGAACCGACGACCCACGGATTAAAAGTCCGTTGCTCTACCGACTGAGCTAAAGGCCCCT
>SXGQ01489738.1_pt1 | contig 19654 bp, 17 predicted proteins | sample 3178371 | NCBI WGS metagenome assembly SXGQ01 (sample SAMN11356859, study PRJNA531348) | freshwater metagenome | isolation source: freshwater sample F1-20 | place: China: Fuxian Lake, Yuxi | collected 2017-12-25 | reverse complement strand
GGAGCAGACGAGGAAGCCGCGTACCTCGTGTCGGCCGTAGTTAAAGATCAGCGTGCCCCAGTCTTGGTGCTCGCCGAGACGGGGGTCGGCATGTTCGTAGAGATGCGTTCCGTCGAAGCGGGCCAGCGCAAAGAAGTCGCGAGGGAAATGCGCCGGGACCCAATCGACGATCACCCCGATGTGCGCCCGATGGAGGGCATCGACCATCGTCATGAAGTCGAGCGGCGAGCCGAAGCGATGCGTCGGGGCGTAGAAGCCCGTGACCTGATAGCCCCAGGAACCGTCGAAGGGATGCTCCGACGGAGGCATCAGTTCGACGTGCGTGAAGCCCATCTTCACGCAGTAGGCGGCGAGCTGTTCGCCGAGCTCGCGGTAACCGAGTACACGGCCTCCCTCTTCAGGGACGCGGCGCCAAGAGGCCAGATGCACCTCGTAGACCGACATCGGGCGGGAGCGCAGGTCGCGGCTGCGACGGGCCTCCATCCACGCCGCGTCATTCCAGACGAACTTCGAGAGGTCGCAGACGATGGCGGCGTGATTCGGTGACGGCTCGAAATGCAGGCCGTAGGGATCCGTCTTCAGGAAGGGCGTAGAGTCGTGCGGACCGACGATCTCGTACTTGTAACGGGCACCGGCATGGACCCCGGGGATGAAGAGCTCCCAGATGCCGGAAGCCCCCAGATTACGCATCGGGTGGGCGTGGCCGTTCCAGAGATTATGGTCGCCGACGACCGAGACGCGGCGGGCGGAGGGAGCCCAGACGGCGAACGAGACGCCCAGCACGCCATCAAGGGTGCGGACATGGGAGCCCAGCTTATAGTGGGCGCGGTGATCGTCGCCCTTGCCTAACAGGAAGAGGTCGTCCTCCGAGATCGTCGGCAGGAAACGATAGGGGTCGTCGACGAGGCGGCTCACGCCGTCGGGATAAGTCACGCGAAAGCGATAGCGGAAGGTAACGGTGCCAGGCAGTTCCACCTCGAAGACACCGCTGGCATGCAGCTGCTTCATCGGGACGGGCTTGGTCGGACCGTCCGGGACCAATTCACAGGCGCTCGCCCAAGGGAAGAGCGAACGGGCGACCAGACCGCCTCCGACCAGCGGATGCAGACCCAGGAAGCGGTGCGGAGAGGTCTCCTTGGCGTCCACCAGGGCGGTCAACTCTGCTGGGCTGAGGCGCATCCCAGAAGACTCCTCGCAGGGCAGTGAGTCGGCAAGCGCTCATTGCCCGAAAATACTTGAGGGAAACCCCGGAGCGACAACGCTCACGGGATGCCTGGCCGTCGTTTCTGGATCCTTGCCGCAAGCCTCTCCCTGACCGTGGCGGCCATGGCGGCCGAACCCGCCCAGACCGTCGCCAAGCTCGCCGAGGTGATGCCCAACATCGTCGCTGACAGCTTCGCCCCGGAAGAAGGCGGCAAGGTCGTCGTCGCCACCAACGCCCACCTTGAAAGCAAGGACGCGACCATCGACGCCAAGAAAATCCGGTTCGACTACCGCTCCGGCATCATCGTCGCCGAAGGCAACGTCGTGTATGCCACCAAGAACCTGCGCATCATCGGCGACCGGATCGAAGCCGATCCGCGCAATGATACCATCGTGGCGACCAACGTCCGTTTCGGCCGGGCGCCCCTCTACTTCACCGCGGACACGCTGAAAATCGTCAAGGGCGATAGGACCATGCTCGGATTACGCATGTGGAACAGCGAACCCGAGCAACTCGGCATGCACCTGAAGATTGCCGAAGCGACATACACGGAAGCCGATGACCGCCTCAGGATTCGCAGCGTCACGCCGCACGTGGCCGGCATCCCGTTCTTCAATCTCCCGTATTACGCACAGGACGGCTATCGCGACATCCCTTACGACCTTTACCTGAACACGGGGAGTGAAGACCACCAGGGACGCTACCTGCGCTCCACTTTCCTGATGCGCCAGTCCCCTTCCCTCTGGGTCGGCGGCCTACTCGATATCTACGGCAAGTCCGGCATCCTCGTCGGTCCAGCCTTCCGTTACGACAATTCGAAGCAGCCTGAGGGCGGCATTGTCTGGAAGGGCAAGTTCGAGAGCGGCTATATTAGCGACCGCGGCGACTTGCTTACCGATGTCTACGGCCGCACCCCGGATCGCCAGCGTGCCTTCCTGTTCGGCGAAGTCAATGGACGCACCGTCGACGGCGTCGAGTTCGCCGGCAATATCTTCGGACAGTCAGACCCCGGGTTCATGCGTGACTTCCGCCCGAACCTCATCCGCGAAACCGGCAACCCGCAGGCGAACTTCGAAGTCTCCGCGCCCTACGCCGGCGGCTATCTCTCGGCCTCGCTCACGGCCAAGGCGGACAACTACCAGGACATCGTCCAGAAGCTCCCTGAGTTCCGCTTTGACCTTCCGCAGCAGTCGATTGACGGCGGCGATTGGAATCGCCGCAGCTTCGTGAGCCTGGGCTACTTCTCCGAACGCCCGTCAGCCGACCTGCCTCTGGCCAACTTCCAGACGGCCACGCTCGCGAGCGGGGCTTGGTCGACCGCCCGACTCGACACCTATTTCGGCGTCAACCGCACCTTCGCCCTCAGCGATTGGCTGACCTTCAAGCCCGTGGCCGGCGTCCGTGCTACGGGTTGGTCTCAAGGCATCAACGGCAACAGCACCACCGCCAAAGTCATCGCGCAGACCGGTTTCGACTTGGAAGGCCTCGTGACCGGCTCCTGGGATCTCGTGGCGAATAAGTGGGGCATCGACGGGATGCGCCACAGCGTCCGACCCCTCCTGCAGTATCGCGTGATGCCTGGCGCCGACCGCGAGATCGGCACCGTGCCCATGACGCAGCGTACGGTCACCGCTTCGGCCCTGGAAGAAGTCGACCTCGCCGACCGCCTCGACCCTGCCTCCACGACCGACCGCCAAGTCGTCCGCTTCGGCCTGCGTAACACCCTCGAGACCCGCGATGCCAAGTTTGGCACTCGTGAACTCGCCCGGGCGGACCTCTTCGCTGATTGGCGCGAAGGCCCGACGGCCGCTGATACCGGCCGCAGCGACCTCCAGTGCGCGATCAGCCTGACGCCCGCTCCCTGGGTCACCCTGAGCTCTGGCCTCCGCCTGCCTAACGGTGGCGGCGCTCCGCTCGAATCCATCCAGAGTGTCGCCTTCAACTCCGGCGACTTCTGGCGGACCTCCGTCAGCTGGGTCGAACTCCGTGAGATCACCCAGGCCCGCCAGCTTATCTGGGAAGGCCGCGTGACCCTGAATTCGGTCTACTCGCTCGTCGCCACGCTCAACTACGACGCCTTAGCTGGTCAGACCACATACCAGAGCGTCGGCATCATCCAGCGCATCGCGAACTCCTGGGAGCTCGAATACGGCGTCATGCAGCGACTCGACCCGATTAACAACGGCAAGAACTCATTGGGCTTCCAACTGCGGGCTAGATTATTCAAGTTCTGAGCGTGACGGATAGCACTCCAGACTCCCCTTCGGTCCCCGAGGACGGCATTTTACCGCCGGCCGACCTGCCGATCCGCCTCGACGTCTTCGAAGGTCCGCTGGACCTGCTCCTGTTCCTGATCCGCAAGAACGAGATCGATATCTACGATATCCCGATCGAGAAGGTCACGCAGCAGTACCTCGAGATCCTGCGCACGCAGGAGAAGGACAATCTCGAGCTTGCGGGCGACTTTTTCGTCATGGCTGCGACGCTCATGTACATCAAGAGCCGCATGCTCCTCCCGGCCGAAAGCCGCCCGGAAGAGGAAGTCGCCGCCGCCGACGAAGGGCACGACCCCCGCTGGGCGCTCGTCCAGCAGCTCATCCAATACAAGCGCGTCAAGGAGACCGCCGCTATCATCCGCGGCCTCGTCGAGGACCGTCAGGGCCTCCTCGGCCGCTATGTCGTCCAGCCTCAAGGTGAAGACGCCGTCGCGCGACCTGTCGCCCCGGCGGACCGCATCGAACTCTGGAACACCTTCAACCTCGTCCTGCGCCGCCTGGCCGAACGCATCCAGCCGGGCAACATCACGACCGAGACCGTCACGGTCTCCGACCGCATGGAGACGATCCTCGCCCGCCTCGAGACCGAGGCCACGTTCGCCTTCACCAGTTTACTGCCCGAACGTCCGACCATCGGCTTCCTCGTGGCCACCTTCCTCGCCTGCCTTGAGTTGGCGCGCCTCGGAACGCTTAATTTGGAGCAGGATGCCGCCTTCGCGGAGATCAACTGCTCCAAGGCCGAAACTGCCGCCGTGCCCAACGCCGGCGAAGCCCTTGAAGGTAAGTCGGAGTTCGACGAGCCCGCCGGCGAGGCTAACTGAGTAGCGGGCTTGAATCCACCGCCGGTCCGGTCAGGCTGTACCCATGGCTCGCGCCAAGCGCCCTTCCAACCATCTGCTAGGCATCGGTCTTGATGCCCAGGATAAGCATAAGCGCATCACCCGTGGCGAAGGCTTCAATCTCGTGGGTGGCTCGGAAGATACGCACGAACGGATGACCGAGACCGTGATTAAGACCTCCGAAGACCTCAGTCGTAAGGGCCGGACCATCGCCGAAGCCCACCCGGAGGAGTTGGCTGACCTGCTCCGCAAGCACGACCGTGGCGCCTGAGCCAAAAAGGAGCCACAGACGGGTTGACTCACCTCTTTCGCAGGATTTGACTGCCTCTCCCCAAAAATGAGCAACGAGCTGCCCCCGCCCCCTCCCCCGCCTCCTCCTCCTGCTGACGGTGACAACTCCGCTGCACAGGCTCCTAAGCTGAAACTCTCCAAGCCGACTGGCTTCGTTCCTCCGCCTCCTCCCGCCACCGACACCGGTGCCGCGATTCCTCCGCCGCCCGCCGCCATCCCGGCTCCGTCGGCGATCCCCGCTCCCGCCACGGCTCCTCGTCCAGCCGCTGCTCCGGTCGCCAATCGCAACGTCGGTAATGTCGCCGCTGCGTTTGACGTCCTCGCCCTGGCGGCTTCGTTAGTAGGTGTGGTGTTCCTCGCGCTCGAACTTTTCGTCAAATCCAAAGGTTAAGTCTCTTTCATGCCCTCCGATCTCATCCTCAATCTCGATAACACCAACTTCGACGCCACCATCAAGGCGTCGACCGTCCCCGTCCTGGTGGACTTCTGGGCCACCTGGTGTGGTCCATGCAAGCAGATCGGCCCCGTGCTCGATCAGCTCGCCACCGAGATGAATGGGGCCGTCCAGATCGTGAAGGTCGACGTCGACACCAATCAGGCGCTGGCCCAGCAGCTGGGCGTGAACTCCATCCCGGCCCTGTTCCTTTACAAGAACGGCGTTGTCGTAGACAAGATGGTCGGTGCTCGCCCGAAGGGTGACATCGCCGCCTTCATCAAGAAGCACTCCTGAGAGTGGGCCAAAGCCCAATAAGAAAGGCCCGGGATTGCTCCCGGGCCTTTTTGTTGCCGCCAGCGGCGAGACCTTACTTGGCCTCGAGCGGGTGCTCCTTCAGGAGATCAGCCGGGTTATATTGGGCGCGGTTGCCGATGGCCTTACGGATTTCAGCGACCTTGGTGTCCATGACCGGCTCAGCGACGTTGCCCCAAGCTTGGCGGACATAAGTGGCGATGTGGGCAATCTGCCCGTCCTTCAGGCCAGCGCCGATGTTCGGCATGTTGCCGTTGTACTTCACGCCGTTGACTTCGATCTCGCCCGCAAGACCGGCAACGATAGCCTTAACGAGACGGTCTTCCGAACCAGTGACCCAGACGGACTTGACCAGCGGAGGGAAAGCACCCGGGACGCCGAGACCAGTCGCCTGGTGGCAGGCGGCGCAGTTGGCGAGGAAGAGCGTCTCCCCCTTGGCGGCGTCGGGCTCGAAGACCACCGGACCACCTGCGAGGGAGGCCTTGGGGGCGTTGAGATCGAAGGCGCTCGGAGCAAAGTTACCCGAGTTTTGGGTAAGGTAGAGGCCGGCCCAGAAGCCGAATCCGCAGAAGAGGAAGACGATGAAGATCGGCGTGAGGGAGAAGCCCTCGGCGGGCTCGTCCTTGTCACGGGAGAGCTGCGAGTGAACCTCCACCAGGCGTCCGTCGGACGGGCCTTCGGAACCAGCGCCGGAGGAACCCCGGCGTGGGCGGTTGTTATCGGGATGACGGTTACGGTCGTTCATGGGTTCACTGCTTCAGTTTGGCTTCCGGCGAGGAGTAATCCTGGCGGAGAGATTGGAGGTAGGCGGCCAGGGCGACAGCACGCTCAGAGGCGACGTCCTGCTTCGCGCCAGTATAGAGGAACGCGAACTGTCCGTCGTGTTTGATCGCGGTGTGCACGACGGCGAGGTCCTTGGTGCGGGCGCCGAAGTTGGCGAGGTCCGGACCGATGCGGCGTTCGCCGAGGAGGACCGGCTTCTGCAGGACGTAGTCGCGGGCCACCGAGGCGCGGACGCCATAACCACGGGCGATGTCGCTACCCTGCCCGGCCGGACGGACCTGCTGGGTATGGCAGCTGACGCAACCGAGGGAGACGTAGACCGCGCGTCCCTGGATGGCTAGGCCGGGTTCACGGGACGGGAAGAGCGGGCCACCTTCTTCGGCGGGGGCGGGACCCAGCGAGCCGAGCTGAACCTGGCTGCTGACGACCAGCGCACCGAAGGGAAAAGCAACGGCGAGGAAGATGCCGGCCAGGAGAAAGTTGAGATTCTTCATGGGATGTCCGGATTAGTCGTGGCGGCCAGCGGAAGCCGGCGAGGAAGATTTGAGGATCATGCCGAAAGCATTGAGGGCGAAAGCGATGTGCCCGACGAGCAGGAGCACCGCGGAGACGCTCAGCACGGTGTCCCATGAGGTAGTGGACTTGGCAATCTGCTGGAAGGAAACCGAAGCGTCAGCGAGCTGCTTGCCGTTCTCCCAACCACCGACGAGCAAGGCGACGATCGAAGCGACGGCGCCAAGGGCGGTGGACCAGAAGTGCACGTGGACGAGTTTGGCGGAGGGCCAGAGCGAACCGGTGAGACGGGGCAGCACGAAGTAGGCGGCGCCGAAGAGGACCATCGTCGCGAACGCGTAGGTCAGGAGCTGCTCCTGGCCGGCGGCGAAGGACGTGAAGCGGGTCACCGCGTTGTAACCACGGAAACTGAAGATCGCGTTGAGGACGCCGAAGACCGTGAAGGCGACGGCGCCGAAGGTCACGAAGCGGAGCGTGGTGTCGTTCCAGGCGCGGGACCAGCCGCCTTCGGAAGAAAGCGTGCCGTGGAAGTTGATCACGGTGATGATCACCGGGATGATCAGCATCGCGCCGGCGACGACGCCGACAGACTGGAGCCAAAGCGGTACCGGGGCGCCGATGAGGGCGGCCGGACCGGTCCAACCCGCGAAGAGGATGAACGACCAGAAGGCCACCGGGGCGAGATAGTAACCGCTGATGGTACGACCAAGCACCTTGGGCAGGAAGTAATAGACGGCGGCGAGGGCGGAGGCGCCGAACCAGAGGTGTAGAAGGTTCGCGACGAACCAGCTGTGGGCGATGGCTTGGACTACGCCCGAAGCCGGCTGCCAGAGGATGAGCAGCTGAGCCAGGAGGTAGGTCAACGGGAAGGCGAACGAAGCGGCGACCACGAACCACTGCGAGGCGAACGTGTGACCCGTAGGGCGACGCGCGAAAGCGACGATCGGCCAGAAGCCAGCGAGCAGGAAGGCGACGGCAAGCACCGGTCCGACTTCGCGCGGAAATTCCAGGAGCGCGAAACCCGTCTGATTACCGGCGAAGATCTGGACTACACCGTAAGTGAGGGCGAGATTCCAAAACACGCCACCAAGGGTCGCGAGCCAGCCGTTACGGAGTTCAAAACGACCGAGCTGCGAAAGCAGCCAGAGATTAAGAGCGAAGAATGCGTTAAAGCCCCAGCCATAGACGAAGAGGTTATGCTGAGCGGCGGCGACATGCCCGTAGGTGAGGATTTCGCAGTCGCGGAAAGGGCCGCCAGCGAGCGACCCCTGCTGCAAGGCTGCGATCACGCCGAGGACCGAAGCCGCGAGCAGCCAGAACACCGAGGAGATGAAGAAGAGAAGGAACGGACCACGGAGCTGGCTCTCGGTCCGCGTGAGACGCGAGTCGCCTTCGGGGGGACGGCCTTGCGGGCGGCCGGTACGATTTTCCTGAGTCATCGGTAAAGGGAGTGGGAGATTATTTGAGTCCGAGTTCGGCCGTGGTCCACATCGCCGTGCGACCGGCGGTGGCGGCGCGAACGGCCTTCACCTGATCAGCGGAGACCGGGTTGCCCTGGTTGCCGAAGCTCTGGCGGACGTAGGTCAGGACGTCGGCAACATCGGCGTCAGTAACGCCGGCCACGGGAGGCATCATGCTGTTGTAGGTCGTGCCGTTGACGGTGATGGGTCCCATGAGGCCCTGGAGGATGAACTTGATTGGGAGCTCGGGATTGCCGACCACGATGGGTGCGTTGGCGATCGGAGGGAATACGGGAGGCAGGCCCATGCCCGTCGGCTGGTGGCAGGCAATGCAGGTGCGCGCGTAGACCGCGGCGCCACGCTTCATCTGGTCGTCAGAAGCCTTCACGAAGGCTTCAGCTGCGGCCGGTGCGGCGGGAGCAGGTGCAGGGGCTGGGGCGGCGGCGGCTTGGATCTTCGCGATGACCTTGTTGTCAGCGGCGATGAGGGCGACGGCGTCCTTGACCGGGATACGATAAGAACCATCGGCGTTGCGGGCCGGCTCGGAGAGCAGGGCCTGCGCCTTCTTGGCGTTTTCGGCGCGGAGATCTTTCTGGGCCTTACGACGAAGCGCGTCTTCATCCGGGGCTTGGCGGACAGCAAGGTACGCGTAGGCGGTCACGATCAAGGCGGCCGCGATAAGGCACACGAGGCGCAGCCACGAGGCGATCTGGCCGGGAAGTAGCGGGCGACTCCCGGGGGAAGGTTGTTCACTCATGATAGTTGATGGACTCGAGGATACGGGGATCGTGGACAGGGATGGTCTCGTGCTTGGCGGCGCCACGCAGGAAAATGGCGAAGACGATGCCGCCGAAGCCGATGATGGCGGCTAGATCGAGGAGAAGTGAGGAGGTGAGGAACGGCGTGACGACGAAACCTTCCGGGGTCGACTTGTCGTAGACCTGGCGAGGGATCGCGTTGAACCAGAGATCCACGACACCTCCGATGAGGATGATCCAGGCGACCGTCAAAAGACGACCAGCGATGATCTTCGTGCGGTAGAACAACAGGGAAAGGAACGGCAAAAAGAAGAAGCCGAAGATGAGGTACATCGAGACGCTCCACCACTCGCTCTTGAGTCCTGTGGCGGCGTCGATTTCACGGATGTTATACCAGAACGTCTCTTCCGGGATGTTCGCGGTGTAGATCAGGAAGTACTGCGAGAAGCTGATGTAAGCCCAGAAGACCGTGAAGGCCAGCATGAGGCAGCCCAGCACGTGGCGGTGGGCCTGATTGAGCAGCCCATCAAGCCAGCCGCCGTTGGACAACTTGTAGGTAAGGATCACCGTGACCGCGAGGGCCAGGCGGATGGAGAGCGCGAAGAACCAGACACCGTACATGGTCGAGAACCAGTGGTACGAGAGGGCCATCAGGCAGTCGAAGGCCAGCATGGTGAGCGCCACGGCCGAAATCGGGATGCCTACGGCGGAGACGGCATGCAGACGATGCGTGTGTCCCGCGGTGCGATCGGTGTCCTGAGCGAACGACCAGCGACGGAGCAGCGTGACGAGCACACCGAAGACCAGGACGTAGAGGCCGATGCGGACGAGGAAGAACGGCTCGTTCAGGAACCAGCTCTTGGCCTGCAGGATCGGGTCATGGCCGACGGTATGACCGCCCGCGAGCACATGGGCGGGGTCCGTCCAATCCCAGAGGGCGTGGCGGAATTCAGGGAGGAAGGCCAACGGGACGACTCCGATGAGCAGGACGACCGGCAGCGCCTCAATCAGCAGCTCCCAGTTACGACGGACGAGGGGCGCCCAACCGGCATCAAAGACGCGGGTGATCATCGTGAGGAGCAGCATGCCGATGAGGACCGAAACCCAGAAGAGCGACCCGACGAGGACGGAAAGAGCCTGACGGTTTTCGTGGTGGCCGACACCGATGTAGGCGAAGACCCAGACGACGGCCAAGGCGGCGACGCCGAGGGCCAGGAATTTCTTCCAATGGGCGGTCATGGCGTGAGGCGAAGAAGAGCTCATGGTCGAATTACTTGATTTGGGCCTTCACGGCGGCGGGGACGAGTTCGGGCGGGCAGTTCTGCGAGAGCTGCAAGGCACGCACATAGGCCACGACGGCCCAGCGCTCCTCTGGGGAAAGCTTGTCGCCGTATCCCATCATCGTGTTCTTGCCGTTGGTGACGACGTCGTAGAGCTGTCCGTTCGGATAGGAACGGATGAGCGGCGTCTGGAGGCTCGCGATGGTGACGATGGCGACGTCGCCTTCGATGGCGGAGCGCACCTTCATGATACCGTTGCCGTCGCCGGCGTCGCCATGGCAGACGGCGCAGTAGATCTGATACTTCGCCTGGCCGAGGGCGAGGACGTCGGCGTCGATCGCGTAGGGCTGCGGCTGGCCCTTCGTGAGCTTGAGCGACTTCTCGGGGAAGCCGGCGAGGAAGGCGGCCTTGGCATCCTTACCCGTGACGAAGCTAGGGTTGAGGGATTCGGCACGGCGGAAGCCATCCGAGAAAACCTGAGCGGGCTCGAGGCCGGTGCCACGGGCGACGGTGCCAGCGACGGGCGGGCGGGCGTCGCGGCCATCGGCAAAGAGAGCGTTCTCTCCCTGGGCCTTGTACTTGTTCTGATAGTCCATGTCGTCGAAGACATAGACGGGCGTGTCCTTGGACGTCTTGCCCTGGAAGCCGAGGAAGCTGATCGTGGCGACGACAGCGACGGCGAGGAATGCGAGATAGCGGGTCATGGGTGCGGATCAGTCGCGGATGACGGTGATCTCCTGGCCGCCGAGCGACTGGAGGAAGTTGCGCGACTCATCGAGATGGAACTGCGGGTCACGGGCCTCGAGGACGATCATGAACGTGTCGTCCGAGATGCGGGCGAAGTTCGGGAGGTCGAAGAGCGGGTGATTGTGACGCGGCAGGCGGTTGAAGATGAACTGCCCGAAGAAGGTGCCGAAGGCGGCCAACAGAATCGTGCACTCGTAGATGACGGGGAACGGGAAGATGACGCTCCAGTAGGGCTTACCGCCGACGATCAGCGGATAGTCGTACGAATTCATGTACCAGGTAAGGAGACAGCCGGTGATGAAGCCGGTGACGCCGCCCAGCAGGGTCAGGCGCGGGACGGGGGAGCGAGGCAGGCCCATGGCCTGGTCCATGCCGTGGATCGGGAAAGGCGTGTGCACATCCCAGTTCTTCCAGCCGGCATCGCGCACCTTCTCGGCGGCGTGAAACACGTCGGGGACCTTGCGGAAGATGCAGGCCACGCCGTGGATGCGTTCGTTACGTTCGTTCATGGTCGTTGGGCGGCGGGAATCAGTGGGCGTGGGGGTCGGCCTGCGGCGCGACCATCTTCAATTCGGCCATCGGAAGCAGCGGAAGGAAGCGGACGAAGAGAAGGAAGAGGACGGAGAAGAAGCCGAAGGTGCCGAAGAACGTGAAGATATCCACGATCGTCGGGCTGTAGTAACCCCAGCTGGACGGCAGGTAGTCGTTGGCGAGCGAGGTGACGGTGATCACGAAGCGCTCGAACCACATGCCGACGTTGACGAAGAGGCAGATGATCCAGACGAGGGAATGGTTCTCGCGGACCTTCTTGAACCAGAAGAGCTGCGGGGTGATCACGTTGCAGGAGACCATGATCCAATAGGCCCAGGCATACTGTCCGAAGGCCCGGTTCACGAAGGCGAACTTCTCGAAAGCGTTACCGGAGTAGGCCGCGATGAAGAACTCGGTGGCGTACGCGTAGCCGACCATCGTGCCCGTGGCCAAGATGATCTTACACATGTTGTCGATGTGGTACTGGTTGATGACGTCATGCAGGCGATAGATCGCGCGCAGAGGCAGCATCAGGGTCAGCACCATCGCGAAGCCGGAGAAGATGGCGCCGGCGACGAAGTACGGAGGGAAGATGGTCGTGTGCCAGCCAGGGACGTTCGAGACGGCGAAGTCGAACGAGACGATGGTGTGCACGGAAAGCACGAGCGGGGTCGAGAGGCCCGCAAGGAGCAGGTACGCCATCTCGAAGTTGGACCACTGGCGGTTACCGCCGCGCCAACCCATGGCCAGCAGGCTGTAGAACGCCTTGCGCCACCAGGTCGTGGCCCGGTCGCGGATGACGCCGAGGTCCGGGATCATGCCCATGTACCAGAAGAGCGTGGAGACGGTGAAGTAGGTCGAGACTGCGAAGACGTCCCACTCAAGCGGGGAGCGGAACTGCACCCAGATACCGTTCTGATTGGGCAGAGGGAGGAGCCACCAGCCGAACCACACGCGACCGACGTGGAAGAGCGGGAAGAGACCCGCGCAACAGACCGCGAAGATGGTCATGGCCTCGGCGGCGCGATTGATGGACGTGCGCCACTTCTGGCGGAGGAGGCAGAGGATCGCCGAGATCAGCGTGCCGGCGTGGCCGATGCCGACCCAGAAGACGAAGTTGACGATGGCCCAACCCCAACCCACGGGCGAACGGAGGCCCCAGGTGCCGGTGCCGGTCGCGACGAGGTAGCCGAGGCCGATGAACGTGAACGACGCGACGAAGAGCGCGACGCCGAACATGATCTTCCACCAGAGCGGGGTCTCTTCTTCGACGATGCCACAGACCTTGTCCGTGATCCAGTGGAAGCCGCGGTTATTGAGGATCAGCGGGGAGCGCGGGAGCTCGGCTGGACGAACCTTATCGAGGATCGCGGGGCGCTCGGAAGAGCTGTCGTGGGCGTGAGCCATGGGACGGGTGGTCGTTAAGGATTATTTGGCGTGATGCGCAGCACCATGGGCGGGCTTCGCGTGAGCATCGCCGTGCGCCGGGGCGCCGTGCGAAGCGCGGCCGTCCATCTCGAGGCGGGAAAGCGGGACGAGGTTGGCGCCGGGCATACGGAGGTTGAGGTTACGCAGCTTGGCCTGGTAGGTCGTGCGCGGACGCGTGTTGAGGTAGGTCAGCGCGCCGTAGGAACGGGTCGAGGCCTTGGCCTTGGCGACGCGGGACTTCGGGTCGGTGATGTCGCCGAACTCGATCGCACCAGCCGGGCAGGCCTGCTGGCAGGCGACTTGGATGACGCCATCACGGACGTTGATATCGGGCGAATTATCGCGGGCTCGGACCTTGGCTTGGATCTTGGCTTCCTGGATGCGCTGGACGCAATAGGTGCACTTTTCCATGACGCCGCGCATGCGCACGGAAACATCGGGATTCTTCTGCAGCTGCGGCAGGTCGGCCGGATCCTTGACGGCCTTCTCGGGTCCGAGCGGACCTTCGTAGAAGTGGCCGTCGACGCGCTTATTGTAGTCGAGGAAGTTGAAGCGACGGACCTTGTACGGGCAGTTGTTCGCGCAGTAGCGGGTGCCGATGCAACGGTTGTAGGCCATCGTGTTGAGACCTTGGTCGTCGTGGACGGTGGCGTTAGCGGGGCAGACGGTTTCGCACGGGGCGGTCTCGCAATGCTGGCAGGCGACGCCCATGAAGGTGACCTGCGGGTCTTCGGGGATCGCATTACCGGCGGCGGTGCGGCCGTCGAAGAAGTAGCGGTCCAGGCGAATCCAGTGCATGTTGCGTCCCTTGAGCACCTGCTCGCGGCCGACGACGGGGATATTGTTCTCGGACTGGCAGGCCGTCACGCAGGCGTTGCAACCCGTGCAAGTGTTAAGGTCGATCGACATGCCCCACTGCTGGAGCGCGGGGAACTTGTCTTCGTGGCCCTTCCAGACGGCGACGTTCGGGGCGACGGTATGATTCGGGTGCTCGTAGGCGGAGTTGCCGCGCGGCGTGGTGATGGCCTTGACGGACGGCGCCATGGCGCCGTCCTTGCCGTAGACAGCGGGAGCGTGGCCATCGATGCCGAGCTTGGCGAAATTCTCGTTCTTCTTAAGGTCCTCGACGTTGCCTTCGCGGATGATGTCGCGGCCTTCCATGGACCAATGGTCCTGCATGTTGCAGACCGCCACGGTGGCGGTGGTGAGGGTGAACTTCACGCCCGTGCGTACGGAAGGTGCGGAAGCGGAGACGAAAGGATAGGTGTCGAAGCCATTGCCGGTGACGCGACCAGCGAGGCGTTCGTCGACACGCGTGGCGACGCGGCCAGCCACGCGGCGACCGAAGCCAAGCTGAAGTCCGATGGTATAATCCGCCATACCGGGCATGATGAAGACCGGACCGGTGACAGTCTTGGCGCCGAGGGTCAGCGTGGCGACGCGGCAGATGAGACGTCCGTCGACCAGCTGGTTGATGTTACGATTGAGGGCGCCGATCTTGTTGATGAGCATCTCTTCCGGCTCGATGGCGAGCTTGGCGGCGAACTTGGGGCTGATGAGGATGACGTTTTCCCAGACCGTCTTGGACATGGGATCCGGAGCCTCGGCGAGCCAGCCGTTGTTGGCGTACTGACCGTCGCCCGAGTGGACGCTGGGCAGGAGGCGCACTTCGAGGGAGTCGAACGAAAGGTCCGGAGCGGCGAAGGCCTTGATCTGCTCGGCGCCGACGGCAGGCTTGGCGGCGGCGAAGGCGGAACCGGCGAGGACGCCCTCGGCGAGCCAAGCGGCAAAGGCTTCATCAGAAGCATTCTTCGACAGCGAGTCGAAGGTCTCCCGGACGAGCGCGTGGGCGTCCTTATCGGAGCCGGCGAACGGAGCGAGGATATCGAGTTCGGTGACCGTCGCGAACAGCGGGTCGATCATCGGCTGCACCGGGACGTAGACGCCGCTCAGCGTGCGACCGTCGGACCAGCTCTCGAGGTAGTGCGAAGCAGCGAGGAAGGTACCACCCGCGGCCTTCACGGCGGCGGAGGTCTCGTCGAAAGAGGCGCCATGATAACCGAGGCGAACGACCGACTTGGCGGCCTTGATGGCGGCGCCGAAGTCGACGTCAGCCGGAGCATCGTAAGCAGGGTTACCGCCGAGGATGACAAGAGTGTCAGCCGGTTTGGCGGCGAGGGCGGCAATCGTGAGCGAAGAGGGAGCCGGTGCGGCGACATACTTGACGGCGGCGGCGAGAGCCTGGTTCGCAAGGAAGACGGCGCGCTGGGCGTCAGCGGAGAGATGTTCGCCGGCGACAATGAGGGCTTCGCCCTTGGCGGCCTTGACGAGGTCGGCGGCGCATTCGGTCACCCACTTGGCAATGGCGTCGACGTTGATGCCGGAGACTTTACCCTTGAGGGAAGCGGCGGCGGCATTGCCCGTCTGAGCGAGTACTTCCGCGGCGAAGAGGATCGCGAGGCCGGAGATGTGCGAAGACGAGGCGCGGAGGCGGTGATCGGCGGCGGCGCCAGTCAGCGAGAAGGTGGATTCGACGACGTAGAGACGCGTCATCTTGTCGGCCTGCTCGGCCGTGTCGGCGCGGCGGGCGGAGGAATAGGCGCGGGTGTCTTCGATGGTGGCGTCATGAGCCCCAAGGAAATCGCGGTCGAGGCTGAGTACGCGGCGGGCCTTGGCGTAATCAGGCAGCGCGCGGGCGCCGAGAACGGCGTGGGCGCGATCTTGGGAGACCGGCGTGTATTCGACCCAGCGGGCCTTCGGGTAGGCAGCCTTGAGGCCAGCGACGAGACGGGCGCGCGTGGGCGAAGTGGACGGACGGGCAAGGAAGGCGAGGCCGGCGCCGGCGTCGGCCTTGGCGGCAGTGGCGAGACCGCGCACGAACGCACGGGCGGCGGCGACGGAAAGCACGGAGCCATCGGCGGCGACGGAAGCCTGCGCGCGGTCCGGATCGTACATGTCGAGCACGCTGGCCTGGGCGAACTTCGAAGAAGCTCCGCCGTTGGCGCGGTGGCTCGGGTTACCTTCGATCTTGGTCGGGCGGTGCTGGTGCGTCTCGACGAGGATCGGCTGGTTGGCGAACTCGCCAGGAAAAGAGGAAGCGTAGTAAGTGGCGACGCCGGGAATCGTGTTCTCAGGCTGCTTGGCGTAAGGGAGCGTGTGATTGCGGGGTTCGCGGCAACCGGCGAGACCGAGGCCGGCGAGGCCGAAGGAGGCGCCCATGAGCATCAGAAACTCGCGACGCTCGACGCTGGTGATGGTGGAGGCCCCTTCGACGAACTCGCGTTCGGCGCGGGTGCGGAACTCGGGCGACTTGTTACGCTCCTCGAGGCTGCGCCAGTAAGAGGGACCGGTCGGCTCGCCGGGCTGGGCCACGGGGTGTTCGAAAACTTTCTTGCTCATCGGAAAAGGGTGGTGGGATTAGCGGTGGCAGCCCGAGCAGCTCTGGGGCGGATTGACCTTCCAGTCATGGACGAACTTCGTGCCGTCCGCGGTCTGCGCAGCGGGCGAAGCGGCCTTGTAGGCGAGGTCGGTGACCTTGTCGACGGGACGCAGGAACTGCTCGGGATTACGGTGGCAATCGAGGCAGAAGGACATGTTGAGCGACTTCTGCTGGCCGACGACGACCTGCTGGTCGATCCGGCCGTGGCATTCGACGCAGCTCACGCCGCGGTTCACGTGCACGGCGTGATTGAAGTAAACGTAGTCGGGCACCTTGTGCACCTTGACCCAGCGGATTGCTTCGCCGGTCTCCATGCTTTTCTTCACGAGCGCGAGAGCGGGGCTGTCGGACTTCACCTGGCTATGGCAGTTCCAGCAGGTGCCGGTCGTCGGGACGTTGGAATGCGAAGACTTGTCCACGTAGTTGTGGCAATAGCGGCAATCGAGACCCAGGACGGAATCGGGTCCGGCATGGAAGGAGTGGTCGAACGCGACGGGCTGATCCGGCGTGTATCCGACGTTCAGATACTTGTTCGTGGCGTACTCGTTGACCGCGGCGGCGACGACCACGGCCGTGATGAGCAGGCAGACAAGGATCTGCAACGGGGCGGCGTTGACGGCCCGGGCGAAGAAGTTGCCACGGGTGGCTGGGCGGTTGAGGAAATCGAGGAGTTTGCGCATCGCGTTCAGACGAATGGATTGGCGGGTTTTTTGACCGAAGAAGCACGAAAGGCAGAACCCCTTCGCAACCCAAATTTAAGCGGTTTTAGTCGCTTTTTAGGGGTAGCCTGGGAACGGAACCCCTAAGAACCTGTGAACTGAGTGTAAATTAAAATCATAAAATGCTGAATGACATATATTTACAAACTAACGATTGTTTAAGTTCATTAAAGCCCTCCCCTGCACGCCAATGGGCCCTTTTCAAACTATTAGGCCAGCGGAGGGAAAGCCCTAGTGGGGCTAATCCATTCGCTGGCCTAAGCTCGAGTGGCTCCGACTTAGCGGGTCAAGGACTTAGCGGCGCTCTGGACGAGGTCGACGAAGCTCTTGGCCTCAAGGGAAGCGCCACCAATCAGGCCACCATCGATGTCATGCTCAGCGAGCAGGGCATCGGCGTTATCGGGCTTCATGGATCCGCCGTAGAGGATACGGACGCGACCCGCGGTCTCGGCTCCGAACTGGGAGACGAGCAGCGAACGGATGAAAGCGTGCACTTCCTGGGCCATGGCCGGGGTGGCGGTCTTGCCCGTACCGATCGCCCAAACGGGTTCGTAGGCGATGATGACCTGTTCGGCCTTACCTGCGGGGACACCGGCGAGACCGAGCTCGACCTGGTGCTTCACGACGGCGTTCGTGGTGCCGGCTTCGCGCTCGGCGAGCTGCTCGCCGACGCAGAGGATGGGCTTGAGGGACGCGGCGAGAGCGGCGTTGACCTTGCGATTGATGAAGGCGTCGTCTTCGCCGAAGATCGCCCGGCGCTCGCTATGGCCGAGGATGACGTGCGTGACGTGCAGGTCGCGGAGCATGGCGGCCGAGACTTCGCCCGTGAAGGCGCCGTGGGTCTTGTCGTGCATGTTCTGGGCGCCCACGGCGAGGTGGGTGCCTTCGGCGGCGGCGCTGACCGCGGAGAGCGCGGTGAAGGGCGGGCAAAGGACGATCTGGACCGCCGATTCGGTGCCGACGACGGCGGCGATGGCCTTGACGAGGTCGGTGGCTTCGGTGGCGGTCTTGTTCATCTTCCAGTTACCGGCGATGAGGGGAGTACGTTTGGACATGGGTGTGTGTTTGAGAGCGTGTGGGCGGGGGTGAAGCGAGGTTCAGGCCGAAAGGGCCGCGACGCCCGGGAGGATCTTGCCTTCGAGGTACTCGAGGGAAGCGCCGCCACCGGTCGAGCAATGCGAGACCTTGGTGTCGACGCCGAACTTCTTGGCCGCCGTGGCGGTGTCGCCGCCGCCGACGATCGTGATCGCGCCGCGTTCCGTGGCCTTCGCGACGGCCGACGCCATGGCCTTGGAGCCGACGGCGAACTTTTCGAATTCGAAGACGCCGCAGGGGCCGTTCCAGACCACCGTGCCGGCGCGGCCGATAGCGGCCTCGTACAGCTTGATGGACTCAGGGCCGCAATCCATGCCTTCCCAACCGGCGGGGATGCCGGACTGCATCGTGGCAGGCTGGGTATTGGAATCAGGCGAGAACTTGTCGCCGCAGAGGAAGTCGACCGGAAGGGTGACCTTCACGCCACGGGCCTTGGCCTTGTCGAGCAGCTCCTGGACGATCTTGGCGCCTTCGGCGTCGTAGAGGGAATTGCCGATCTCCATGCCGTCGCAGACCTTGCGGAAGGTGTAAGCCATGCCACCACCGATGATGATCTCATCGGCTTTCTCGATGAGGTTGCGGATAAGCGGGATCTTGTCGGCGATCTTGGCGCCGCCGAGGATGGCGAGGAGCGGGCGCTGCGGGTTGTTCAGCACGGTGTCGAAGGCCTTGAGCTCGGCTTCGAGGAGGAAACCGGCGGCTTTGCGGGGCAGGCTGACGCCGACCATCGAGGAGTGGGCACGGTGCGCGGTACCGAAGGCGTCGTTCACGTAGACGTCGCCCAGACGCGAGAGAGAGGCCCTGAATTCAGCCACTTTAGCCGGGTCAGCCTTCTGGCTGGTGCCGTCTTCGAGCTTCACCTTGCCCTCTTCCTCGATGTGGAAGCGGAGGTTTTCAAGGAGTAGGATCTCACCCGGCTGGAGGGTCTTGGCGGCGGCTTCGGCCTCGGCGCCCACGCAGGCGGCGACAAACTTCACTGGTTTACCGAGGAGTTTCTCGAGCTCGACGGCCACGGGGCGGAGGGAGAACTTCTCGACGACCTTACCGTCCGGACGACCGAGGTGGGACATGAGCACCAGAGAGGCGCCCCCTTCGAGCAGGAACTTGATCGTCGGCAGGGCCGCGGCGATACGCTGGGTATTCGTGATGGCGCCGGTCTTCTTGTCCTGGGGGACGTTGAAGTCGACACGGACGAGGACACGCTGGCCTTTGACGGAGCCGAGTTCGCGGAGGGTAGGAGCAGGCATGGTGGTGAAAGGAGCAGAGAAAGGCGTAAGGCCAAGGGTGGGAAGAACAAACCGCCCGGGCCCTCGCAAACCGTCGTAACCGCCCACCCCCACCCCGCCGGGAGCCCAAAACAAGACAGGCGACCCGGATGGGCCGCCTGTCGCGGAGGAATCTAAGCGAGGCTTAGAGTTTGGCCGTGACCTTACCCAGAAGCTCGACGACTGGAGAGACCTTCGGCGAAGATACCGACTTCAAATCCTGCCGGAACGGTGAGGCTGACACCGGGCTGTTTGGGGGTCTTGCGCGATGCATTCGC
>SXGQ01069270.1_pt1 | contig 19655 bp, 14 predicted proteins | sample 3178371 | NCBI WGS metagenome assembly SXGQ01 (sample SAMN11356859, study PRJNA531348) | freshwater metagenome | isolation source: freshwater sample F1-20 | place: China: Fuxian Lake, Yuxi | collected 2017-12-25 | reverse complement strand
TCAAAGATCAGCAGGATGCCGTACTTGTTGCAGATTTCGCGCAAACGGCTGAGATAGCCCTGCGGTGGGACGATGACGCCGGTCGATCCTTGCATGGGCTCGACGATTACGGCGGCGATGTTGCTCGCATCGTGCAGAGCGACCAGTCGCTCGAGCTCATCAGCCAGATGCGCGCCCCATTGCGGTTGGCCGCGCGAATAGCCCATCTTGCTCGGATCGAAGGTGTGGGGAAGATGATCGACGCCCGGCATCATCAGCGGCGCGAACATCTTGCGATTGGCGAGGATGCCGCCCACCGAGATGCCGCCCATGCCAACCCCGTGATAGGCGCGCTCACGACCGATGATGCGCGTCCGCGTCGCTTCACCGCGAGCGCGATGATAGGCAATGGCGATTTTCAAGGCGGTATCGACCGCCTCTGAGCCTGAGTTGGTGAAGAACACGCGATCATTCGGGCGACCCGCCAGTTCAGCGATCCGTGAGGCGACGCGAAAGGCGCCCGGATGCCCCATCTGAAAACTCGGGCTGAAGTCGAGGACGCCCGCTTGTTCCCGGATTGCCTCGACTACCGCGGCAGGTGAGTGACCGAGCGGGCAACACCAGAGTCCGGAGAGGCCGTCGAACACCCGGCGTCCATCGACGAGCGTGTAATAGGCGCCGTCGCCGCGTTCGATGAGCCGCGGATGCGCTTTGAAATGCCGGTTATGGGTGAAGGGCATCCACCAAGAACGTAGTGCCGGCTCTTCTTGCATGCGCGTTTAGCCTTGCATGACCATGGCTAGGGATTCGGCGAGCCGCTCGACATTGCTCGGGCTGACGCCGGCGATATTGATGCGGCCATCGGGCGCCATGTAGATGTGGTGCTGCTCGCGAGCGGCGACCACTTGTTCGGCCGAGAGCGGCAAACGCGAAAACATGCCGCGCTGCTGCTTGACCCAGGCAAAGTCGCGACCGGTGCTGGCGGTTAGGCGATCCGCCAACTGAGTGCGCAGCGAGTTGATGCGGTTGGCCATGTGGCGCAGTTCCGTCATCCAGTCTTGGCGTAACTCCGGCGACGACAGCACGCGATCCACAACAGCGGCCCCGTGATCCGGCGGCATCGACCAGAGGGTTCGCGCGAGACGACCGAGCTGGCCGGTCGCGAGGGAGGCCGCTTCATGACCCGCGTTGAGCACGGCGATGAGACCCGTTCGCTCGCGATACAGTCCGAAATTCTTTGAGCAAGAGACGGCAACAAGCATCTCGGGAACCGCTTTGGCCATGAGCCGGATCGATGCTGCATCTCGATCGAGATCTTCGCCGAGTCCTTGGTAGGCCATGTCGAGAAAGGGCAGCAAACGACGACGCGCCAGCACGTCGGCGACCGCGGCCCACTGCTCCGGGGAGAGGTCCTGTCCGGTCGGATTATGGCAGCAGGCGTGCAGGACGATGACTGAGCCAGCGGCGAGCTGCTCGAGTGCATCGAGCATGGGCTCGAAGCGCACCGTGTTGTTGATCGGGTCGTAGTAGGGATATTTCTCGACTTTGAGACCTGCCGACCCCAACAGCGGGATATGGTTTGCCCAAGTCGGGTCACTGACGTAGACCGTCGAGCCGGGACGTGCCGCGTTGATGAGTTCTGCACCCAAGCGCAGCGCACCGCTGCCGCCGGGCGCTTGCGCGAGCGCGAGATCCGCTTTACGTCCGCCGAAGTCCGAACCAAAGGTCAATTCGGCCACTTGCAGATTGAAGCCCGGGTTACCAATCGGACTGAGATACGTCTTGCTGGTCTGCGCGGCGATCAGATCTTGCTCGGCGCGTTTAACGGCACGCGGCACGGGCGTCTTGCCGGCCTCGTCCTTATAGACCCCGACGCCGAGATCGATCTTGGTCTCCGAAGTGTCTTTTTGAAACGCGGCGGAGACGCCGAGGATGGGGTCAACCGGAACGCGGGTCAGGGTCTCGAACATGGGGGGCCTACGAGAAAAAAATAACAAGGTGATTATCGCAGAGCGGCGTGTCTCTTTACGAACGCGTTTCCGATCGGGTCGGCGGCGCGAATGACGGAAAGAACACTTTGCGTACCGTCAGGCGGATCGTTCGGCCCTGCGGGTCGAGTAGGTCAGGCTGATAGTTCAGTGGCGTCAGACCCTGCGCATTGCGTACGTCTTGGCGCTCATCGAACAGGTTGTCGACGATGAAGGCGAGGCGGGCGCCGCGCAGCAGCGGATATTCCCGCGCGATGGGTTGCAAGCCGAGATCGGCGAACAGACGCAGGCCCACGGTCGCAAGTTCGGAGAACTGCAGCGTATCGAGGCTGCTGCTTGCCTCAGTGCCACTGCGCCAGCGGGCCGTCAATCGACCGCCAAAGCCATTGCGCGCGCCGCCCAGATTGAACTCGACCTCATCGGTCGAGATGCCCGTCGGATCGAGCAGCACATCCCCGTTCAATAGATCAAGGGGGATCCCGGCGTTACCCAGGCGCACTTCATCGCGAGTGCGGTGTGTGTGCGTGATCGACAGTTGCCAGCTGCCGCGACGAGCGAAGCCCATCATGCGTTCACCCATCGCGGCCATGCGCGCGCGGCGCGCGGCGTCGTCGCTTGGTGTCGTCGAGGCGGGTGCACCGCCTGCGCCGCCCTGGCCACCACCGCCAACACCGCGCCAATTCGGCGCCTCCGGCTGCGGGCCCCAGGGTCGATTCAGCGACATCGTCCAGCGCCACTCGTCACGCTCGCGGCTGCCGAGGTTGAGCGGGCGAGCATCGATGGCCAGCAGTCGACCTTGCGCATCGCGAGTGAACCGCTCGCCGAAGGCGCGCTCGATGTTCGGCGTTGCCAGAGGTAGCGAGCCGATGAGATCTTGCGTTTCGGTGCGCAGATAATCGATCGTCACGTTGAGGTCGACGTCTTCCCAAGGTCTGGCAGAGACGCTCAGTTTTTCCACGCGCCGACGATCCGGCTGCAAGGCCGCGTTGCCGCCATCGATTCGGCTGATATCACGAGTTTCGCTTCTCAAAAAATCATAGGTACGAACGGTCGGCGTCACGATCGACGGTGAGCCACGTTGCTGCAAGGAGGGCGCACCGTCATCTTCTGTGACGCTCGCAAGCACGCGCCACTGTCGCGAACGGCTCCAGTTGAGTCCATAACCGAATACATTGAGCGAGCCGACATCCGAGAGATGTTCGATGGCGCCGTTGAGATTCGCCGTGAAGCGACCGACATCGGGACTATCGAGCAGCGGCAGGTCGAGATTCAGTTGAGCGTCGCGTCGATCACGGTCGAGCTCGGTCAAGCGCTCGATGCCTGCGCGGCGTGAGAGACTCTCGATCGAACGCGCACCGAGACTCGCCCGTGCCGTGGCGCTGAGAGTTCCCGCCGGGACATCGATAAGATCGCCGTTCGCGAGAAGATCGACATCGAGCACGTCGCTGCGCGATCGGCCCGACAGACCTTCACCCGAGGTGAACGACTCGCTCGTATTACGATCGGCCGAGAAATTGGCCGACCAACGCCAACCGGCGGTGACACCTTGCACCAGTCCGCCGATCCGCGCGTCGTCGGTATCGACCTCGCGGCGGATCAGATTAGCTCCCGGCGGGGCGTCAGGTCGCAAGCCAAGCAGGGACTCGCGCTCGTTGCGATCAATGGCGACATTGATGGTCGCCGAGCGCCCCTCGGCCAGTGGTTTCACCCAAGTCGCGTTGGTCGACCAGCCCTTGATCTCGGGCAGCAGGCTGCGGAAGGGCGCATCACTTCGAGCCTCACCGTCATCACCCTGGACCCGTCGCTCGCTCTCGAGCAGCGGCTCGTCATTGCGCAGTTTGAAATCGAATTGCAGACGCTCATCGCGCTGGATGCGTAACCAGTTGATGCCGGCATCGAGACCATCTCGACCGCCCTCGGCGGTGCTGCGTGCATTCACTTCACCGGTCCACGCCCGAAAGCGCGGGCGCAGCACGAGATTCACAACGCGCTGATCGGCTCGATAGCCATATTTGAGCGCCACCTCTTCAGCCAGGATGTCGGTGCGCATGATCGCTTCGGTCGGTAGATCCCGAATCTCGGCAAAGCCCGAAACACGTACGCCATTGACGAGCACTACGGGGCGCTCGCCACCCCGTCCGCGGCCGCTGCCGAGTTGCGGGGCGAGAGCTTGTAACAATTCCGACACGTTACCGACGCCGAGCGCGCGGATTTCCTGTGCCGATAACTGCAGTTCTGGTTCGATATCGCCGATCACCGCGCCGGGTTCACGCCGCCCGGAAATCACGACCTCTTCGAGCGCCTCTTCCGGTGTCGATTGCGGAGCGGTATTGGATTGCGCCAGCGCCGTATCGCCCACGGCGAGCACGGCGAAGGTCACGAGAGCGACCATAGCGGTGACCGGCGTCCTTGCCGGCCGAAGCGAACAGTGTGTCATCTGCGCATTGTCGCAGGGTTAGCTGTTAAAAATCGCCCCCTCGTTTTCGAGTTGAGTGATTTCGGCTGCCGTATAGCCGACGGTTTGCAGTACTTCCCAGTTATGTTCGCCCATGCGCGGTAACGTTAGCTGTGCAGCGCCCGGTTCGTTTTTGAAGCGAATGGGCACACCGATATGTTCATATCCTTCGTCATCGACGAGACGCATGCCTCGAGCGAGAGTTTGTGGGTCGTCAAACGCTTCGCGCAGCGTCTTCACCGGCGCAAAGCTGATGTCGCGTCCGGCAAACCAATCGATCCACTCTTGTTGCGTACGGGTCGAAAACCATTGGCGCAGCAACGCGATCAGCGGTGCCTGATGCGGGCCGGGTCCTTGTTCGCACAATTCGACGAGATCGGTACGGCCGATTTCACCGAGCAGGTTGCGGACGAATTTGATCTCTTGCGCGCCGAGCACAACATGACGACCCTCGCTCGTCCGGTAGATGTTGTAGAAGGCGCTGCCGCCGAGACTGCGCTCGTCGCGCGGCACGGGCGATCGAGATTGTGCAAACACGGGTCCGGTGATGTTCGGTGTCCAGGCGAGCACCGAATCGTGCATCGAGATGTCGAGGTAGTCGCCTCGACCGGTCTGCTCACGCCGATAGAGCGCCATCATTACGCCCGACAGCGCCAGCATGGAGGCCGCCATGTCTGCGACCGGTACGTGCGGCATGGTGGGCTCGCCGTCGTTGCCAATGTTGAGACTCACCACGCCGGCAATGGCCTCTGTGGCTAGATCGTGCGCAGGGATGTTGCGGTAGGGGCCTGTTTGTCCGAAAGCGGAGATCGAGCAGTAGACGATCGCGGGGTTCCGAGCGGCAACGGCCTCGTAACCGATGCCGAGTCGGTCGACCACACCCGGCCTGAACGCTTCGATGAAGACGTCGACCGTCTCGCAGAGTTTGAGCAGGGCTTCGCGTCCCGCCGGCGCCTTTAAATTGATACAGACACTCTTTTTGCCGCGATGGGTATTACGGAAGAAGACGCTGTCTGGGCCGATCCGGGGGCCGATGTGTCGATTCGGCTCGCCTTCACCGGGCGGTTCGACTTTGATGACCTCAGCGCCTTGGTCGGCCATCATCAACGACAGTTGTGGCCCCGGCAGGAAAAGCGACAAGTCTAATACACGCAAGCCTTCCAGTTTCATACTGCTCACTCAAAGAATTCCGCGCGCCTTGAAGTCTAGGATATCGTCGTTCGAGTAACCGAGCTCGTGTAGCACGTGATCGGTATCAGCACCGAGCGCGGGGCCACTGCGAGCCGGTAGGCGAGCACCATCGAGTTTGATCGGGTTGGCGAAGCTGCGAAAGTCGGCCCGTTGCGGGTGCGGTGTAGTGCGGATCATCCCGTTGGCGAGTGGGAACGGGTTCTCGAGTGCTTGTGGTAAGTCATACACGGGTGCTGCGGGCAGCACGCCTTGCAGCTTGGTGAGCCAAGCGGCCGTCGTATCCCGCTCGAATTCGGAATCGAGCACTGGAGTCAGCTCGTCACGATGCTCTCGTCGCAGGGCTACGCTCGCAAAGCGCGGATCGTGCGCGATGTGTGGTGCCTCGAGGACTTTCAGCAGTTCCTGCCAGAACTTCTCGGTCATGCACATGATGAAGATCCAGCCGTCGGCGGTTTTAAACAACTGCACCGGGGTTGCGCTCGGGTGGGCACTACGCGGCGCGCGGCCGGTCACGAGTTTTTCGTTGAGGTACCAAGTGCCGGGGTAGGAGAGTTGGTGCAGGGCGACATCGAACAAGCTGACATCGATATCGCGTCCGATACCGCTGCGAGCCGCGCCAAACAGTGCCGCGACCAGCGCCAGCGCCGTGGTAATGCCCGTCATGTAGTCGATAATCGAGAGACCCATCCGTGCAGGCGGCGTTCCGGGCTCGCCCGTGACGTGCAGAAACCCCGCTTCGGCCTGCATGAGGTAGTCGTAACCGGGCCAAGCGCGGCGCTCGTTGTCGCGGCCGTAGGCCGAGAGGTGGGCGCAGACGAGACGCGGATTGCAGTCGCGCAGCGCCGCATAGGTCAAGCCGAGCTTGTCGGGTTGATCACCCCGCAAATTGTTGAGGACCGCATCGGATTTCGCCACGAGCTTGCGGAAGATCGCTTGGCCGTCGGGTGTTTTGAGGTCGAGACAGACGCTGCGCTTGTTGAGGTTGAATGTCTGGAAAAAATGCGAGTCGTGATCGCCCAAAAAATACGGGCCCATGCCGCGCGTGGCATCACCGCCTTGCGCGCGGTTTTCGATCTTGATGACCTCCGCTCCTAGGTCGGCGAGATACATCGAGCCGAAAGGCCCCGCCCCGAAAGCCTCAAAGGTCAGAATGCGAACGCCGGCGAGCGGCAGCGACACACTCACAGCGGATTCCTTTCGACCAATTGCTTGGCGATGATGATGCGCTGCATTTCATTGGTCCCTTCGCCGATACACATCAGCGGTGCGTCGCGGTAATAACGCTCGACATCGAAGTCGGTCGAATAGCTGTACCCACCGAAGATGCGCATCGCCTCGAGGCTGTTTTCGACGCCCGCTTCCGATGCGAATAGCTTCGCCATACTCGATTCGAGATCACAGCGCTCGCCCGTATCGTATTTGCGCGCGGCTTGCTCAATGAGTAGGCGTGCGGCCTCGACCCGGGTTGCCATATCGGCGAGCTTCAGTTGGATAGCCTGGTGTTGTGCGATCGGCTTACCGAAGGTGCTGCGCTCTTGCGCGTAACGCAGTGCGTCGCGTAGCGCGCCGGCAGCGATACCGGCGCCCCGTGCCGCCACGTTGATGCGGCCGAGCTCGAGTCCGCCCACCGCTTGCTGGAAACCGCGACCCTCGATGCCACCGATCAATTGCTCTGCCGAGACGCGGTGGTTCTCAAACACGAGCTCCGCGCTGTCGATCGACTTGTAACCGAGCTTGCGAATTTTCTTCGCGGCCTGGAAGCCATCGCCCTTTTCGCAGATGAACATGCTCATGCCCTTGTGGCGCGGTTGCGCCTCGGGGTCGGTTTTGACGAGCACACCGAAGCAGGTGCCGTAGACGCCGTTGGTGATCCAGGTCTTGGTGCCATTGATGACATACTGATCCCCGTCGCGACGCGCCAACGTGCGTATGCTCTGCAGATCCGTGCCGGCATTGGGCTCGGTTAGGCCAATGCCGCCGCGAAGTTCGCCGCTGGCAAATTTCGGTAACCAGCGCTGCTTCTGGTCGTCCGTCCCGTGCCGCTGCACGCAGGCGGCCATGATCAAGTGCGAGTTGAAGATGCCAACCGGGGCCATCCAGATCGAGGCGATGCTCATCACGATGCGTGCGTACGTCGAGGCGGACAGGCCGAGCCCACCATATTCCGGATCGATGGTGGCTCCGAAGAGACCGAGTTCCTTCATTTGCTCGACGATCTCGAGCGGATACTCATCCGCGTGGTCGAACTTTTTGGCGATCGGTTTCAATTCCCGCTCGGCCCAGCGTTCGATCGATTCGAGAATCTCGTTGTCTACGTCGCTCATGGCGTTCTCCGCAGTGACGGGTCGAAAAAGTCAATAATTCAGTTTGTCTTCCACGGCATGACCGCGCTTGGCCACGAGCACCGTGCGCTCGAATTCGCACACGATTCGACCATCCTGGTTTTTTCCGATCGTGCGCACCGTGACGAGGCCTGCCGTGGGTCGCGATTTGGAGTCACGTTTCTCGAGCACCTCGGATTCCCCGTACAGCGTGTCCCCTGCGAAAACCGGTGCGGTCATACGGATATCTTTCCAGCCCATGTTGGCGATGGCTTTCTGGCTGACGTCGGTCACGCTCATGCCGACGAGGATGGCGAGCGTGAGGGGTGAGGCGACGATGCATTTGCCAAATTCGGACGCTTTGCCGAATTCAGCGTCAAAGTGCAGCGGATGGGTGTTCATCGTGAGCAAGGTGAACCACGTGTTGTCGGTTTCGCTGATCGTGCGGCCCGGTCGGTGCTCGTACACGTCGCCGACGACGAAGTCTTCGTAATAGCGACCGAAGGTCTCTCGATAGCGCTGGGGTGCTATGGGTTTAGCAGATTGACTCATCGGGAAGACCCTCGGCGGCTTGGGTAAATGTACGGACAAATGCTAGGATGCGAAGCAATGGGTGTCAATCGAGCTCAACCACGTTACCGCGCGCTCGCCGAGGTGCTGCGAATCGATCTGCAGGCGGGCCGGTTTCCCGTGGGCTCTGTGCTGCCGGGCGAACTCGAGCTCGTCGATCGTCATCGCGTGAGTCGTCACACCGTCCGCGAGGCACTGCGCTGTCTCGAGGAGCAGGGTCTGATCACGCGCAATCGGGGCATCGGCACCGTGGTCACGGCGCTCGAGTCGCCACCGGGTCACGTGCAGCGACTCGCCTCGCCGGCTGAATGGATGCGTTATCCGGAGGGGAGCCGCCTCGTCGTGCTCGCGACCGATGAGGTAGTCGCTGACGGTGAGCTCGCAAGCTCGCTGGCCTGCAAGCGCGGGACACATTGGTGCCGCGTGCGAGCACTGCGGCGTTTGAAGGGTCGTGGTGGCGCGGTCATTGGTTGGTCCGACATCTACCTGCCAAAGGAGTACGCAGCCGTTGCCATCTCGGTTGGCAAAGCCGGCGGTTATGTTTACGAGGCGATTGAGAAGCGCTTTGGCGCGCGCGTCGAGACCGTCGAAGTGGAGCTTCGTGCCGAGGTTCTCGATGCCGTGCGTGCCAAGGGGATGGGCGTGAAGTCCGGAACACCCTCGCTCGCACTGCTGCGGCGTTATCGTGGGCGTGACGGACGGGTGTTTCTCGTGACCATCGCCGAGCATCCGGCGGAGCGCTATACGTACGGGTTTCGCCTGCGTCGCAGCCGAGACGGATCGGTGTGGTTACCTGACTAGGCGCTGCGTTGACGCGTACGCTCGAGATCGAGCACCAAGATGCCTAGCACGATGAATGCGATGCCAAGCCACTGCCACAGCGTCAGTCGCTCATCGAGCAAAATCCACGCGAGTAGCACGGTGGTTGGCGGCCCCACGGTGGAGAGCACTGCACCGCGCTGCGCACCGACACGACGGACGCCCTCCGCTTGAAACGAGGCGGGCAGGAACATGCAGACGATGGCGAGGATCACGAGCAACATCCAAGCGGATGCACTGAATGCACTGAGTTCGGTGATGTCGTGTGTGATGAGAAAGTGGGGCAGTAGACAAGCCGGCGCCGCCGTCATGGCGATCAAAGTAAAGCGTGCGCTGCCGATCTCGCGTGTGTACTTTTCACTGACGACGAAATACACCGCGTACGACAAAGCGGAGCCGATCACCAGCAGGGCGCCAAGAAGGTTCGCTCTCAGTTCGGTCCAGTCGAAGCCGCCCATCGTGAAGAAAATACCGACGTACGTCAGTGCCAGAGCAAGCAACACGGTTCGCGTCGGCCAGCGGCGATCACGCCACGCGTAATAGAGCACTACCATCGCCGGATAGCTGAAGATCAGCACCCGCTCGATGCTCGCCTCGATCATCGTCAAAGCGACGAAGTCGAGCATGGCTCCGACGTAGTAGCACAGAGCGCCGACCGCTGCTGCCGTCAACACAGCGCGCGGTGGCGTCGAGCGAATCGTGGTGAACCCTTCACGCCGCAGCGCGAACCACCAGAAGAGCGGCAACGCAAACAACGCTCGTAGCGTGACGAGCGCCTCCACGCTGACCCCCATCGAGTAAAGCTGCTTGGCGAAGATGCCCTTGGTCGCAAACAGCATGGCCGCCAGCCCTACCAACAAGGCACCCACAGGATCAACCGGCTTGACCACCGGCTTGATCACCGGGGTGTCTGGATCACTCAATGAGGACCGCCTGTAGGCGGACTCGCGCGAGTAACGAGTCGAATTGCATGAACGCAGCGTATCATCGCGCCGAGATTTTGCGGAGTGTGGCGACGATGAGTGGACCGTTGGCTGGAGTCAAGGTAGTGGAGATGACGAGCGTCGTGCTCGGCCCATGGGCTTGCCAGATGCTCGCCGACATGGGAGCTGATGTCATCAAGATCGAGCAGCCGCGCGGTGACAGCAATCGCTCGCTCGGAGCGAGCAACAACCCCGGTATGGCAGCGCTGTACCTCACCTGTAATCGCAATAAGCGCAGCATCGTGCTCGATTTGCGCATCGCCGGTGCGAAAGAGGCGTTTTTCGCCCTCATCAAAGATGCCGACGTGTTCGTGCATAACAACCGACCGCAAGTGATGACCAAGCTCGGTCTCGACTACGCGGATTTGAAGACGATCAATCCGCGACTGATTTATTGCGGTGCTTACGGTTATTCCAAGAGGGGCCCGTATGGTCGCTTGGGTGCGCTCGACGATTCGATCCAGGCGGCCAGTGGTATCGCCATGCTCAATGAAATGGTATCGGGCGAGCCGCGCTATCTGCCCACCGTCGTTGCCGACAAAACGACCGCCATCACCGTGGTGTATGGCGTGCTCGCCGCGCTGTTCCATCGTGAGCGCACAGGAGAGGGGCAGGAGCTCGAAGTGCCGATGTTCGAGACCATGGTCAATTTCGTGATGGCCGAGCATCTCTGGGGCATGACCTTCGAGCCACCCAAGGGTAAGCCCGGCTACACGCGACTCATGAGCAAGGACCGCAAGCCGTACAAGACACTCGATGGTTACATCGCCGTGCTGCCTTACCTCGATGCGCACTGGGTCAAATTCTGCCAAGTGGTCGGGCGACCTGAGCTCGCTGCGGATGAGCGGTTTCGTACTTTGGCCGATCGCGTTCGTAACATCGATCTGACAAATCGGACGACCGCCGAGATCATGGCCACCCGTACGACGGCCGATTGGCTGAGTGAGCTCGAGAACTCCGGTATCCCCCACATCGTGGTGAACACCCTCGAGGATCTGGCGACCGACCCGCATTTGCAGGCGACGGGTTTTTGGCAGTTCGTTGATCACCCGAGCGAGGGGCGTTTGCGGATGCCGAGTTTTCCGGTCAACTTCAGCGCAACGCCCGCATCGATCGATCGTCCCGCGCCGCGCTTGGGCGAGCATACCGAAGAATTGCTGCGTCAGGCGGGTTTGAGCGACGACGACATCGCGGTCCTCACGCAAAGCGGTGCGGCTCTCACCGCAGAGCAAGCCGCGAAGTCGGTGGGCACCGGCGGAGATTGACGCGGTTGCCTAAGCCTTGATGCCGTAAACGCGCAGCGCGTTGTCGCGCAGAAATTTTCGCAGCGGATCTGGGCGCAGGTTAAGCGCAAGCACCTCATCCATGGTTCGCTTGAAGCCGAGTACCGGGAAATCCGTACCGAACAAGACTTTGTCCTGCCCGTAGGAGTTTATGTACTTTACGAACGCGTCGGGCCAGTACTTCGGGCTGTGCGCATCCGAACCAATGAAAACGTTCTCGTGCTTCCACGCCATCGCAATCATTTCGTCGGTCCATGGAATGCCGACGTGGATACCGATCAGCTTCAGTTCCGGAAAGTCGCAGGCAATACCATCGAGCAGGATCGGGCGACCCACGCTGCGCATCGGCGCTTCTTTGGTGTACACCATCGACTGACCGACTTGCATTTGGATGGGCACACCGAGCTCAACGCACTTGGCGTAAAACGGGTAGTACTTTGCATGATCGGGCGGCAGATCGAACCAGTGCGGATACACATGCGCACCGATGAAGCCCATGTTCTTGACCGCATCCTCGAGTGCGCGCACGCCGTTCATGCCTTCATAAGGGTCGATTCCTGCCATCGCATAGAAACGATGCGGGTATTTCTCGACCGCGCGCGCGATCACTTCGTAGGGGAGGTGGAATGAACCCGGCAAACCCTTTCGACCGACCTTCGGCGCGAACAGAAACGCCTTCTCGATGCCCGCTTCGGCCATTTGTGAAAGCTGCTGCTCGAGCGAAACACCCTGCATGTCCGTTTTGGATTTCATTTTTCCGGCGAAGAACTGGTCCTGCCAACCGGGTCGGAACGAGAGGGCTTCTTCGGTCCAGATGCCGCTGACGATGTCGATGGCAGGGACGGGCGGTGAGGTGGTCACGTGGCGAAATCTCCGATACGCGTGGGCATGAGGCTCGAGCGCCGATATTGCCTAAACCGAGGCGGAGCGGGTGCAATCAGCCGGGCGAGTGGCCGTTTCGCGGTCCTTGCTCGAGTCGATATTGTGGTCACGCCGCAACAGACTTTGTTGCAACGCAACGAATATTCGTTGCGACCCGTGGGGGCCGCGCCGTAGACTCGGACAGCTTTTTACCCACTCCTGAATTACGGACAACACTGGAGGGACTGAATGTTTAATCGTCACCGGAAACTTTCCCTGATCGGCGCGAGCGTGATGGCTGCCATCGCTGCGGCGCAATCAGGCGCGCAGGAAGCGCAGCTCGAAGAAATCGTCGTGACCGCCCGTCAGCGCGCCGAGCGCCTCGAAGACGTGCCGGCGACGGTGCAGGCCTTCACCGCTTCGGAGATCCAGGCGGCGGGTATCGAGCGTCCCCAGGACTTCATCGCGTTGACGCCGGGTGTCGCGCAAGTGCAGACGGCCGAAGCCGGTGACCTCCAAGTCACGATCCGCGGCATCAACACGGGTCGCGATGCCGAAACCAACTTCGCCCTCGTGATCGATGGCGTGTTGCAAACGAATCCCAGTGCACTCAACCAAGAACTCAACAACGTTTCGCAGATCGAGGTGTTGAAGGGGCCGCAAGGCGCTCTCTACGGGCGTAACGCGGTGGCTGGTGCGATGATCATCACCACGCGCAAGCCGTCCGAATCCTTCGAGTTCGATCTCGGTGGTGGCTACGGTGAGTTCAGCAGCTACAAGCTGAATGCGTACATGAGCGGGCCGATCGGCGAGGGCACCCGCGCTTCGGTGTCTGCCTATACTCGCAAGACCGATGGTCAGTGGGATAACGCTTTCCTCAAATGCGACGACTGCGTCGATTTCTTTGAAGAAACCGGCCTGTCAGCTCGATTGATCACCGACCTCGAAGGGGGTGGCACGATCGATGCGAAGGCGAAGTTCTCCAAGCTCGATGCGGGCGCAATCAACTTCAACGCCTCGTTCGCGTTGCAAGAGGCCGCAGCCGGCGGCTTTGGTGCGCTGTTCTACGAAGATGCCAACAAGCACAACTTCGTCTACTTGAACAACGTCAAGCCGCAGAACGAGCAAGAGAATATCAACCTGTCGGTCAAGGCCGAGTACCCCGTTGCGGTCGGTACGCTCACGGCGGTCGCGGCCTTCAACGACCAGACGAACTATTTCCTCACCGATGGCACCAGTGCGGCTTTTGGCTTGTATTCGGCTACTGCCTCGTGCACCAGCTCGCTTGCCGCCCGCACGAAGGACACGCCGCTGCCCGCGCCGTTCTTCTACCCGGGTCTGTTGCCGCCTTACGGCCCGACCACCTGCGATGGTTACCAGTACCAGCAGCGCGATCAGAAGGACACCAGCGTCGAAGTGCGCCTGACTTCCCCGGGCGATCAGGCGTTGCGTTGGGTGGCTGGCGCCTACTTGGCCGATATCCAGCGTCATGTGATCGTGTCGCAGGGTTCAGACAACGCCACGGGCTTTTTGAAACAGGGCCTCGTCCGTACCGGTGGCGTGAACCCGACCGATCTGCTCTACGACGACGACTTCGATAGCACGGTGCTCGCGGGCTTTGGTCAGTTGGCCTACGACATCCAAGACGGTCTCGAAGTCGCTTTGGCGCTGCGTTACGACCAAGAGAAGCGCGAAGTGTCGAACAACGTGCCGAAGATCGGACCGCAAACGCCGGGCTTCGGTGGTTCGGGCAAGTTCATCAACCCGGCCTACGATGCCAACCCGGCATTGGCCAGCATCCCGGGTCGTTCGAAGACCTTCTCGCAGTTGCAGCCGAAGCTCTCGGTCAACTGGAAGGCGACGGACGGTGTGGCGCTCTTTGCAAGCTACGGTGTCGGCTTCCGCTCGGGTGGTTTCAACTCCTCGGGTAGCCGCGCCACGATCGAGCAAAACTTCGGCGGTCTCTGCACGGGTCCGACGCAGTGGGACAAGATCGCCATCAGCACCTTCCTGACCGTCCCGGCGTGTAATGCCAACGGTTCGGATCGTTCCATCAGCAACGTGCGTGACGACTACGAGAAGGAAGTTTCGAAGGCCTTCGAAGCGGGCTTCAAGTCGACGCTGCTTGATGGTTCTCTCGCGATCAACGGTGCGGTTTATCAGACCAAGATCGACGATCTGCAGTTCTTCAACTTTTTTGCCGGTCCTTTCGGTCTGTTGCGCGTCGTGACCAACGCTGAGGAAGCCGAGGTCAAGGGTATCGAGCTCGATGCTCGCTGGCGCCTGACGGACGTCATCACGGTGTTCGCGGGTTATGGCACTGCCGATAGCGAGATCAAGCGCTACGATGGTCGCCCGTACACCGCAGGCAACAAGATTCCGTACGCACCGGAGTACACCGGTAACGCGGGTATCGACCTGAAGGTTCCGCTCGGCGGCTCCGACTGGACGATGAATGCGCGCGTCAACGGCACCTTCATCGGCGAGACTTGGTTCAGCACCGTGCAGGGCAACCTTGTGCCAAACCTGTTCACTTACTTCGGCTTCGGACAGGGTGAGTTCGCCAAGCAGAAGCGTGATGCCTTCAGCACCGTCGATGCCCGCGTGGGTTTGTCGAACGGCACCTGGGGCGTGACCGCTTGGGGTCGTAACATCACCGACGAGACCTACCTCGCCGAAGTCATCCCGGCGCCGGAGTTCGGTGGCTCGTTCATTCACGATGCACCGGGCTCGTCCTGGGGCGTGGACTTCAGCTACTCGTTCCGCTGATCGTTCGCGTTTGCGTTGAGTCGAGGCCGGGTGGCGCAAGCTGCCCGGCCTTTTTCTTGCTGGTGCGATGTGGTGTCGGCGTCGCGAGAGCCGGCGCCTGCGGGCGAGGAGTACAATCTCGACAATGAAACGCACGGAAATCGAGTTCCCACCCAAGCACGCCGCGCTGCGTGACGATGTGCACATGTTGGGTGCGCTGGTCGGCGAAGTCTTGCGCGAACAGGGCGGGATCGAGTTGTTCGAGCTCGTCGAGCGTGATCGAACCTTGGCCATCGCGCGTCGTAACGGCGATGCAGCGGCGGGCTCTGAACTCGAGTCGCGCGTCGCCAATCGCACTCCGTCGATCGCCCGCGATCTGGAGCGCGCGTTCTCGAGCTGGTTCCAATCCGTCAACCTCGCCGAGCAGGTACATCGCATCCGCAGGCGACGGGCGTATTTTCAGGACGACGCCGAGCGCCCACAACCGGGCGGCGTCGGTGATGCCATTGCCAAACTGAAAGACTGCGGCCTATCGCGCGAGCAGGTGCTCGAGTTGCTCGCGGGGATACAGATTCAGCCGATCTTCATGGCGCATCCGACTGAGTCGACGCGACGAACCATCCTGCGCAAACAGCAGCGTTTGGCGACCCTGCTCTACGATCGATTGAACCCGACGCTCGCTCCGAACGAGCAGCGTGCCTCGCTGGAGCGGATTCGTACCGAGATCACGACGGCTTGGCAGACCGAAGATCATCCGCGCCAGCGCCTCACCGTTGCGGATGAGCGCGAACATGTTTTGTTCTTTTTGGCCGAGATCCTGTATCGCGTGGTGCCGGGGTTTTACGAGGAGATCGCCGAGGCGGTGACGCGAAGCTTCGGCGTGGAGACCGAAGCGGTCACATTGCCCACAATGCTGCGCTTTGGCAGTTGGGTGGGCGGTGACATGGACGGTAACCCTGATGTCCACGCCAAGACTTTGCGTGAGACCCTGGCTCGCCAACAAAAGGCGATCGTCAACGCCTACTTTCTCGAGATTCAGTCGCTTGGGCAATTGCTCTCCCAGAGTGGCGGTCGGGTGACCATTTCGGTCGCGTTGCAGAAGCGGATTGATGAATACATCACCTTGATTCCTGCGGCTCGATCGAGCGCGCCCGCACGGCACGACCGTATGCCCTATCGCGTCTTTTGTGCGCAGGTAGCCGAGCGACTGAGAGCGACCTATGACGGCGTCTCGGGGGCTTATGAGTCGGTGCAGCAGTTTCAACGTGATGTGGAGCTGATCGCTGACAGCCTCGCACATAATCGCGGTCGACATGCCGGCCTCTTTGCTTTGCATCGATTACAACGTCGTATCGCCACCTTCGGATTTCATTTGGCGACACTCGATATTCGTCAGCACACTCGGGTGCATCATCGTGTGATCGCGCAGGCGCTCGATGATCCCGAGTGGGTCGTACTCGATTCGCGCAGCCGACATTCCCGTCTCGTCGAGATGGTCTCGCGTGATGCAAGCCCGCGTTGCGAGATGGATCCGGTGGGTAAGCGAACGCTGGCTGTTTTCGAAGCGATGCTGCAATGTCGCCGCCGCTTCGGGCCCGAGTCGATCGGCGCTTATATCGTCAACGGCGTGCAAGGACCCGACGATATCGTCGCGCCGTTGTTGCTCGCACAATGGGCAGAAGCTTTCGATAAAAGATCCAATGCCCTAGCGATCGATATCGCACCGATGTTCGATTCAATGGAAGCGCTGGAGGGCGCCGGCGCTGCGCTCGAAGCTGCGCTCGCTGACCCTGTCTATCGCAAGCATCTCGATGGGCGGCAGCGTCGACAGATGGTATTCGTTGGCTACTCCGAAAGCGGCAAGCAGGCTGGCGTTTGTGCATCACGGGTCGCCGCCTATCGCGCGCAAGACGCGATCGAGGCCGTGCTGACCCGAGCGGGTGAGCGATCCATCCTTGTCCATGCCCGCGGAGGCAGCATCGCCCGTGGTGGTGGTCGTATCGACACGATGGTGACTTCGATGCCGCCGCGTACAATCAGAGGCGGGTTGCGGCTTACCGAACAAGGCGAGGGCATCACGCAAAACTACGGGCTAAGCCCGATTGCACTGCGAACGCTCGAGCGTGCCTTCGGTGCGTTGACGCTGGCATCGGCAGAGTCGTTATCGATGCAGATACAATCGGTCGAGCAACGCGGTCTGCTCATCGCCACGAGGCTTGCCGAGGTGAGTGGGCGTCTTTACAAGAATTTCTTTGCAGACACGCCGGCCTTGAATGCGTGGTTCCGTAACGTCACACCAATTGATGTGATCGAGCGCATGCAGATCGGCGCACGACCCATCGTCCGCGAGGGATTTGAGGGGCTGGCAGCTTTGCGTGCGGTGCCATGGGTCTTCGCATGGACGCAAAATCGGATGTTGCTACCGGGGTGGTTGGGTGCCGGGCTCGGTTTGACGACGATCATCGACGATTTTGGTTTGGGGGAAGTTCAGACGAGCTACCGCGCTTGGCCTTTCCTAGGTCGATTGCTCGATGATATCGAGGTCATGTTGGCGCGTAGCGATCTTGAGATCGCGAGGCACTACTTGAGTTTGCACCCCGTGTCAGCTGATTTTTTTGAACAAGTTCTCAACGAGCGGCGCTTGGCGGTTTCGGCGATTTTGGCGATCAAAGATCAGCAGGATCTGCTCGATGCCGATCGAACCGCACAGCGCGGACTGCAGCTGCGCAACCCTTATGTTGATCCGATGAACTTGATGCAGGTTGATTTGTTGCGTCGATGGCGCCTGAGTGGTCGCGAAGATCAAGATTTGTTCGAGGCGCTGCTCGCGAGTGTCAGCGGTATCGCGCTCGGATTGCAAAGCACGGGGTGAGCGCCGCATGACGAAGTGGGCTTTTTCAGTCTGGGCAGTCGGTACGGCGTCGGCGATGTGGGCGTCCGTCGCCGCCTCGTCTCAGCCGCAGTTCGATCTCGAATGGGTGCGTGCCTCGCAGGGTCGCAACACCGTCCAAGTTCCAAACGATGCCAGCGGTACGCGTTTTTCGCTCGATGCACTCTCCGGTTCTGGTCCCATCGATGCGCCTCGGCTGCAAGTCAGTTGGCGTAGCGGCGAGAAACAGGAGTGGCGTTTGCTAGCCGCGCCTTTGTCACTCTCGGGAAGCAATGTCACCCTCGCCCCAATCCAATTTCAAGGGCAACGATTCGCAACTGGTGTGGTGTCGACGCGCTACCAGTTCAACTCTTGGCGGGCAACATGGCGCTATCGCTGGATCGATCGAGCAGATCTCATCGTCAAGGTTGGTGCGACGGCCAAGATTCGTGACGCGAGTATTCGTTTAAGATCAAGTAGCCTCGAAGCGAGCAAGGACGACACTGGTTTCGTGCCGTTGTTGCATGTTGCCTTCGAGCGACCTCTGTCGGCGAACTGGCGTTTGGAGGCGGATGTCGACGCACTGGCGGGTGGCCCGGGCTACGCCGTTGATGCTGGCTTGCGCGTCGCGCGTCCTTTGTCTTCGAATTGGAGCGTGCACGCGGGCGCGCGCTATCTTGACGGTGGTGCCGATAACGACGAGGTATACGCATTCGCCGATTTCACGAGCGTTACGCTCGGGGTGAGTTGGCGCCCTCGCTGACCCCATCATGGCGCGGCAGGGGATCCTCCTCCAGAGCCGCCCGAGCGGACTCGTCCACGTCGTCAAACTGACCGCCATTGACGGCCCAGAAAAATGCCCAGATGGCCGCCGCCACCAAGACGATGGATAGCGGAATCAACAAATAAATGCTCTGTAACATCAGGCAGCTCCTGTGGCGGATTGCGATGCGCGCAGGATTCGGCGTGCATTGAAGACCACTAACAAGGACGAAAAGGACATGCCGAGAGCCGCCACCCACGGCGGCATGAGACCGATGGCAGCGAGTGGCAGCGCCGTCATGTTGTAGATCACGGCCCAGCGTAGGTTCTGTCGCACGATCACGAGTGTGCGAACGGCCACATCGTGCGCGAGCGGCAGCGAGGCAAGCGACTCGCGCAGCAACAACAGGTCTCCGGCTGCGTGGGCGATGCTCGAACCGCGGCCCATCGCCATCGATACATCGGCTGCCGCAAGCACGGGACCGTCGTTGATGCCATCGCCGATCATCAGCACCCGGTGACCTTCGCTCTGCAGCCTCTGCAATGTGGCGAGTTTGTCCTCGGGACGCAACTCCGCACTCGCGTTGTCGATGCGCAGTTCCGCAGCCGTTGCAGTGACGGCTGTTCGACGATCGCCGCTGGCAAGGTAAATGACAAGGCCGCGCGACTGCAACGCGCGCACTGCCTCGGGTGCGTCGCTGCGTAAAGCATCGGCGATTCGAAAACGAGCGCTGCGGCCCTCGCGATCGGCGAGCACGATGTGCGAGCCGTCGTCCGAGGAGCCGTCGTCCGAGGAGCCGTCGAGAGCAAAGTGGGGCTGGCCGAT
>SXGQ01505004.1_pt1 | contig 19658 bp, 17 predicted proteins | sample 3178371 | NCBI WGS metagenome assembly SXGQ01 (sample SAMN11356859, study PRJNA531348) | freshwater metagenome | isolation source: freshwater sample F1-20 | place: China: Fuxian Lake, Yuxi | collected 2017-12-25 | reverse complement strand
GGGCCTAACTACGCCGGCATGTAGACTGCCGCCCGCAAGCCACAAGCCAGCACCTGCCTTCGGGCATGTGCTGGCTTTTTTGTTGGCGAACCGGCCGCAGAGCCGGCCGCCCTTCCCTCTTTCGCTGTCATCCGAAATGCGCCCGACCTTCATCGCCCCGCTGCTGCTGGCCGCCTCGCTGTGCCTGCAGCCAGCCACCGCCCAAACGCCCGCGGCCGACGCGCCGCCGCTCCTGAAGCCGCTGACCGTCGACGAAGCCTTCAGCGGCGCCAGCTTCGCCGCCCCGCGCCTGTCGCCCGACGGCCGCTACCTGGCGTTGCTGGTGGCGCGCCGCGGCCGCATGGGGCTGAGCATCTTTGACCTGCAGGAAGGCAAATACGTGTCCCACATCGGCTCGGCCGATGCCGACATCGCCCAGCCGCTGTGGCTGGGCAACGACCGCCTGCTCTACACGTTCGACCAGCACGGCCAGAGCCGCAAGACGCAGCTGCAGCAAGGCGGCCTGTTCGTCACCAGCCGCGACGGCCAGCAGCAGCGCAAGCTGCATGGCACCCTCAATGACTGGGTCAACAGCAGTCTGCGCCGCTACACCTGGATGGTGCCGATGCAGACGGTGCCGGGCAGCGACGAGGAGTTCATCGGCCAGTGCAACGACGTCGACAAGGACAGCGCCGACCTCTACCGCGTCAACGCCGCCACCGGCAAGCGCCAGCTGCTGACGGCACAGCGCCCCGCCCGCACCAAGGACTGGGTGCTGGACACGCAACTGCAGCCGCGCGTGGCCATCAGCGACGTGGAGCGCACCACCGAGCGCGTGGTGCACTACCGCGACGCCGACGGCCGCTGGCGCGAGCTGTGGCGCTTTCGCGCGGGCCGCGACGACGTGCGCCTGCCCGTCAGCGTGGAGCCCGACGGCAAGCTGCTGGTGGCCACCAACGCCGGCCGCGACACCGTCGCGCTGCGCGAGTACGACCCCGTCAACGACCAGTGGGGCGACGTGGCCGTCGAACACCCCCACTACGACGTGGCGGCCGACGCGTTCGGCGACGACCTGGGCGCCCTGCTGCGCAGCCCCAGCGGCGAGTTGATGGGCGTGCAGATGGACACCACGCGCCCCGTCTTCGCGTGGATGGACGAACGCCGCCAGAAGCTGCAGGCGCTGGTGGACCAAACCCTGCCCGGCCGCATCAACGCGCTGCAGTTCTCCAGCTCGCCCTTCGTGTTCGTCAGCTCCCGCTCCGACACCGAGCTCGCCCGCTGGTACCTGATGGACTCGCGCAGCGGCCGTCTCAGCGAAGTGCTCAACGTGCAGCCCGGCCTGGACGCCCGGCGTGTGCCCGCCACCGAGACGCTGGCGCTGCGCACCCGCGACGGCCTGCCGCTGTCCGGCCATGTGCTGCGCCCGCCGCGTGCGCCGGCCGGCACGCCGCTGCCCACCATCGTCATGGTGCACGGCGGCCCGTGGGTGCGCGGTTCGACCTGGGGCGACGCCGGTGGCGACATGGCGATGGCCCGCTGGCTGGCCTCGCGCGGCTACCAGGTGCTGCTGCCCAGCTTTCGCGGCAGCGTCGGCTTCGGCAAGCAGTTCACGCTCGCGTCGCGCGGCCAGATGGGCCTGGCGATGCAGGACGACCTCGACGACGCGCTGGACGCGCTCATCCAGCGCGGCGACGCCGACCCCAAGCGCCTGTGCATCATGGGTGGCAGCTACGGCGGCTACGCCAGCCTGATGGCCGTGGCCCGCACGCCCGATCGCTACCGCCGCGCCATCGCCAGCTTCCCGGTGTCCGACATCCCGCGCCAGCTCACCTCCGACTGGGGCGACATCTCGCGCCACCACGAGGCCCGCGCGCTGTGGATCGACATGGTGGGCGACCCGGTCAAGGACAGGGCCGCGCTGGACGCCGTGTCGCCGCGCTACCTGGCCTCGCGCATCAAGGCCAAGGTGCTGATCCAGGCCGGCCAGCACGACCAGCGCACGCCGCTGGAGCAGGCCGAGTACATGCGCGACGCCCTCAAGCGCGCCGGCAACGAGCCGCTGTGGCTGGCCAAGTTCGGCGAAGGCCATGGCTACAGCCTGCGCTCCAACCACGAGGAGATGCTGGTCCTGCTCGAGCCCTTCCTCGCCGAACAGCTTGCGCCGCCGAAGCCGCGCCCATAGACTGGCTTTTCATACAGTCTAGAGCCCGGAGGGCCATGTGAGCGAAGGCAAGATCAGAGTCGGCATCGGCGGCTGGAATTTCGAACCCTGGCGCGACAACTTCTACCCCAAGGGTTGGCCCCAGGCGCGCGAGCTGGAATACGCCAGCCAGCGCCTCACGGCCATCGAGATCAACAGCACCTATTACGGCGCCCAGAAGCCGGCCACCTTCGCCAAGTGGCGCAAGGACACGCCCGACGGCTTCATGTTCTCGCTGAAGGCCATCCGTTTCGCCACGCAGCGCCGCGTGCTGGCCGATGGGGCGGATTCCATCAAGCGCTTCATCGAATCCGGCATTGCCGAACTGGGCGACAAGCTGGGCCCCATCGTCTGGCAGTTGGCCCCCACGCACAAGTTCGACGTGGCCGACCTCACCGCGTTCCTGGAACTGCTGCCGGCACAGGTAGACGGCTTGAAGCTGCGCCACGCGCTGGACGTGCGCCACACCAGCTTCCAGTGCGCCGAGTACCTGGCCCTGGCCCGCCAGTACAACGCCGCCACCGTGTTCACCGAGAGTGACGACTACCCGCCCATCGCCGAGCCCACGGGCGACTTCGTCTACACGCGCATCATGCGCACGCACAGCGACGAGCCGCAGGGCTGCAAGCCCGAGGTGTTCCCCGCACTCGCCGCAGCAGCACAAACCTGGGCCACCGGCGGCGAACCCGACGGCGTGCCGCGCATCGAGCCCGCGCCTGCCACGCAAGCGGCCCCGCGTGACGTGTTCGTCTACTTCATCAGCGGCGCCAAGGAGCGAGCACCGGCCGCCGCGATGGCCTTGCGGCACGCCCTCGGCGAACCCGTCGCCGCCTGATACGCACCGAGCACGCACTGGGGACGCCCCCAAGCGCGGCCGCGCGGCATTCGGCCTACGCTCCTGGCACAACACCAAGGAGACGCCATGCCGCTGAACCGCCGCCACCTGCTGGCCGCGAGCACCCTGCCCTGGCTGGGCCGTGCCGCACAAGCGCAGGACAAGTACCCCTCCCGGCTCATCACCTGGATCTGCCCCTACGGGGCCGGCGGCAACGCCGACTCCCGTTCGCGCCAGGTCACGCAGCTGATGGCCAAGACGCTGGGGCAGACCATCATCGTGGACAACAAGCCCGGTGCCGGCGCCAACATCGGCACCGAGATGATCGCCAAGGCCAAGCCCGACGGCTACACCATCGGCATGGGCAACTTCGCGCCGCTGGCCGTCAACCACGCCCTCTTCAAGAAGCTGAACTACGACCCCTTCAACGACCTGGTGCCCATCATGCTCATCGAGCGCGGGCCCCTGGTGCTGATGGTGCGCACGGAGGCCTCCTACAAGAGCGTGAAGGACCTCGTCGCCGCCGCCAAGGCCAAGCCGGGCGCTTTGTCCTATGCCTCGGGCGGCGTGGGCGGCACGCACCACCTCTCCGGCGCGCTGCTGGAGGCCAGCGCCGGCATCAGCATGATCCACAGCCCCTACAAGAGCGGCAGCGCCGGTGCCGGCGAACTGATGGGCGGCCAGGTGGACCTGATGTTCGAGCAGATGTACGCCGCCATGCCCGCCATCAAGGGCGGGAAGGTGCGGCCGCTGGCCATCACCAGCAAGACGCGCAGCCCCGTACTGCCCGACGTGCCCACGATGGCCGAGGCCGGCTTTCCGGCCGTGGAGGTGCTGAACTGGCAGGGCATCGTCGGCCCCAAGGGCCTGCCGGCCGACATCATCAAGACCCTGAACGCCGCCGGCAATCAGGCACTGCAAGACCCGGCACTGCGCGAGAAGATGCTCTCCCAGGGCAACGAGATCGCGGGCGGCACGCCGGAACAGTTCGCGGCGCTCATCAAGGCCGAGGCGCCGCGCTGGGGCAAGGTGGTGCGGGACGCGCGCATCGAGCCCGACTGATCGCGCTCACCGCGCGCGCCGGCTCGCGCGCTCAAAGCCCGAGCCGCTGCATCCAGCCTGCCACGGCGCGTGCCTCGGCGTCGGCGGCGCCGGACAGCGCCTCGATGATGCGAGCCCGCTCGGTGGCGGCGCGGTTCTGGCTCAGCTTGAGCTTGAGCTCCCAGCGCGTCACGCGGATGCGAAAGCCGACGATGGCGCCCAGCAGCTTGCGCTGGTAGTCCTCGTTCAAGCCGCGCCACTGCTCCGCATACGCAGGTTCAAAGCGGCCGATCAGGCGCTTCAGCAGCGCGTCCTTGTCCTCCAGCCCCTCGATGAGCTCGATGTCGCCGTAGGCATGCAACGCCGCGTAGTTCCAGGTCGGCACGTTCTGCAGGCTGTCGTAGTGCCGCGGGCTGATGTAGGCACTCGGGCCGCTGAACACGGCCAGCAGCGACCGCTGCTGCGACAGCCAGCCCCAGTGCGGGTTGGCCCGCGCCATGTGCCCCTCCAGCACCAGCGCACCGTCCTCCGGCAGCGCCACCAGTGGCAGGTGGCTGCCGAAGCTCTGCTGCTGCGCGTCCGGGCCCACGAGCAACGCCATCGGGTGGTCTTCCACCAGCTTCAACGCCAGGGCGAAATCGTTGGACTTGAATTGGGTGGGCAGGTACACGGCAGGCTCCAGGGCGGCAATCGAACGGCGAGGCCGCGATCATCGCGCGCCTGCCCCACCTGCATGCCACGCCGCGGCGCGCCATGCCCCATAACGGGGCGGCGATGCGCCATGCCTGGCCGCTTGCGCGCTGCGCAGGCGTGAAAGGGTGCGCGCAGTTGCCCCGTCAGCGCGCAGCATGCGCCGTGGTTCAAGGCATCCTTCGCGGTTGATGGTGGCCCTGTCGCCGACCGATGCCACGCCCCTGTCACCACAGGCACGTAGCTTGCGAAGCCCTCGATTTGTTTCTTGCCGATGAAAACGTTTCCGGAGCCTGCAACCGTGACGACCAAGGTTTGGCACAAAGGCCTGCCCTTCAGCCCCGAAGTGGCGCCCTACCTGCGGCGCATGACGCTGGTGGATGACCACCGCGAGGCCCTGTTGCGGCTGCAGGGCGTGTGGGACAGCCTGGCGCTGCTGGGCCAGATGAGCGGCACGGCCACCGACATCGCGCACACGCGCGCCGCCTTCGAGAACCTCACCATGACGCTGCTGGACAGCCTCGCCCGCCGCCTGCGCGCGCACGCGCTGGCACGCATGGCCGGCATCGCGCGCGTGAGCATCGACATCCTCGTGCGCAACCTGTTCGAGCGCACGGCGGACGTGGGCTTCCTCGCCTCCGACGGGCCGCTGTGCGCCCATGCCGCCCTGGACCCGGCCAGCCCCGATCACCCCGCCAGCCGCGCCGCGCTGCAGGCCCGCTTCGAGGCCTACACCGCCAAGTACTCGGTGTATGACGACGTCATCGTGCTCTCGCCGCGGGCCGAGGTGCTGGCACGCCAGGACACCAGCATCACCATGGCCGCCTGCGACGAGCCCTGGGTGGGCGCGGCACTCGCCACCGATGCGCCCTACGTGGAACGCTACGGCCCCACCTCGCTGCTGGGCGGCCGCGCGGGCCTCCTCTATGCCCGCGCCCTGCGCGGCCCGGACGGCGGCGTCATCGGCCTGCTGTGCCTGTCGTTCCGGCTGGAGGACGAGATGGACGCCGTGTTCCGCCAACTGCTGGCCGGTGACGCGACGCACGCGGTCATCTGCCTGCTGGACGGCCAGCAACGCGTGCTGCAAAGCTCCGATGCCTGGCAGGTGCCCACCGGCGCGCGCCTGGCGCTGCAGGGCGAGCGCCTGGTGTTCGCCGGCCGCGAGTACCTCTGCACCACCGCGCATGCCAGCGGCTACGAAGGCTACATGGGGCCGCCGGGCTGGCAAGCCTGCGTGCTGACGCCGCTGGAATGGGCGTTCGAGGACGACAGCCACGCCGACGGCAGTGCCGCCCGCCTCGGCGACGGCATCGACACCCGCGAGCTGTTCGATGCCGAACTGCAGGGTATCCCGCTGGAAGCCGGCCGCATCCAGCGCAACCTCTCGCGCACGTTGTGGAACGGCAAGCTGCGCAGCCATGCCCGGGCGGCCGAGGGCCACAGCGGCGCCGCCGGCTTCGCCACCACGCTGCTCAACGAGGTGCAGCGCACAGGCGGCCAGTTGCGCGAGGTGTTCGAGCAAGCCATCGGCAAGCTGCAGCACGCCGCGCTGGCAGCGGTGTTCGACAGTGCGCTGTTCCAGGCGCGGCTGGCCATCGACATCATGGACCGCAACCTCTACGAGCGCGCCAACGACTGCCGCTGGTGGGCGCTGGACGTGCGCCTGCAGCGCGCCCTGGCCGCCCAGGGCACGCCGCAGGCGGCCGGTGCCGCGCACGAGGCGCAGCAGGTGCTGCAGCACATCAACAGCCTCTACACCGTCTACTCGCTGCTGATGGTGTTCGACCTGCACGGCCGCGTGGTGGCCGTGTCAGACCCCGCACAGGCGCACCACGTGGGCCAGCCGCTCGACGCGCCCTGGGTGGCGGCCGCGCTGGCGCTGCGCGACCCGGAGCGCCACGTGGTGTCGCGCCACGAGGCCACGCCGCTGTACGGTGGCACCGGCCAGCCCACCTACATCTATGCCGCATCGCTGCAGCACGCGGGCCAGGTGGTCGGCGGCATCGCCATCGTGTTCGACGGTGAACCGCAGTTCGCCGCCATGCTGCGCGACGCGCTGCCCGCCGGCAACGGGCCGGGCGTGCGGCCCGCGGGCCTGTTCGTCACGCGCGAGGGCCGCGTCGTCGCCAGCGCCGACGCGCGCTGGCCGGCCGGCACGCCGGCACCCTTGCCCGCCGCGATGCTGGCGCCCCTGGCCGCGGGCGAGACGCTGCGCAGCGAGGTGGAGATCGACGGGGTCGTCTACGCTGCCGGCATCGCCATGTCCCAGGGCTACCGGGAGTACCGGCAAGGCCTGGCACCTTCAGCCGATGACGTGGCCGCCGTGCTGCTGCAGCCGCTCGGCCCGCGGCTGCCCGCCGCCGTCGCCGGCACGGAGGCCGGCTTCACGCCGCCGCCCGCGCAGGCGGCCACCGAGACGCTGGACATCGCCGCCTTCAGCGTGGCTGGCGAGTGGCTGGGCCTGCCGGCAGCGCTGCTGGTGGAAGCGCTGGAACAACCCCGTCTGACCGCGCTGCCCAACGCGCCGCGTGCGCTGGTGGGCATGCTGCAGCACGAGGGCCGCATGCTGCCGGTGCTGGACTTGAGCCTGGCGCTCTACGGCCGCGCCACGGCGGCTGACGACGCCCCGGTGGTCATCTGCCGCAACGAGCGTGGCCAGGGCCTGGCCGTGCGCGTGCAGGAACTGGGCCCCGTGTTCAGCATCGCCGCCACGCAGGCCCTGCCAAGCCCCGGCCAGCGCATGCGCTTGGTGCGCGGCGGTGAGGGGTCGCCGCACCGCATGCTGACGCTGCTGGCGGCGGACGACCTCTGGCTGCACATTGGCACCCCACCGCAGCCTGCAGCCCTACCCGCTGCCCTACCCGCCCCCTGACGCCCCGGGGTGAACGCATGGCCTCCTATCATCCGGCCATGCAAGACGCTCCCGCCCCGGCCTGCGCCGCACCGCTCGACCCCGAGGCCGGCTGGACCCCGCTGGTCACACTGCGCCCGCCCGGCGCCGGCCGCGACGACGAGGTGGCGGTGGAGGTGCCCATCGCGCTGACCGTCAACGGCGTGTCGCAGGCCGTCATGCTCGCCACGCCGGCCGACCTGGACGACTTCGCGCTGGGCTTTGCGCTGGCCGAGGGCTGGATCGCCGCGCCGCACGAGCTGGTGGACCTGGAGACCGAAGCGCGCGCCGACGGCATCGAGCTGGCGCTGACCATCACCGCCGCGCGCGAGCAAGGCCTCAAGCTGCGCCGCCGCCAGCTGGCCGGCCGCACCGGCTGCGGCCTGTGCGGGCTGGAGAGCCTGGCCGACTTCGCCTCGCTGCAGCCCCACCCCGTGCAGGCGCCCGCCCTCTCGCCCGACGCACTGGCCCGCTCGATGGCAGCACTGCGCGACGCCCAGCCGTTGAACGCACGCTGCGGCGGCCTGCACGGCGCGGCCTGGTGCGCGCCCGATGGGTCGCTGCACTTCGCCCGCGAAGACGTAGGCCGGCACAACGCGCTGGACAAGCTGATCGGCGCCCGTGCGCGCGCCGCCGTGCGTCAGAACCGCAGCCCAGGGGCGGAGCCGGGCTTCGTCGCCATGTCCAGCCGCGCCAGCCACGAGCTGGTGCACAAGGCGGCCATGGCCGGCATCGGCCTGCTGGCGTGCGTGTCGGCGCCCAGCAGCCTGGCCATCCAGACGGCGCAGGGGTTGGGCTTGCAGCTGTGGGCCTTCGTGCGCGAAGGCCGCGCGACGCGGTACGCCTGATCAGCGCACGGCGGCGGGCAGCCCTTCGCCCTCGCCCGCCGCGTAGCAGCGGATGACGACCTGGTCGCGCCCAGCGCGCTTGGCGTCGTACAAGGCGCCGTCGGCCGCGTCGTACATCGCCTCCGGCGTCAGCCGCGAGGTGGGTTCCGCCCACCAGGCCAACCCGAAGCTGGCCGTCACGATGCGCGTGGGGCTGGCGGCGTGGGGCAGCGCCAGCGCGTGCAACGCGGCGCTGAGCTGGCCGACGAAGTACTGTGCCGTCTCGACAGAGGCCGCCGAGAAGATCACGCCGAACTCCTCGCCCCCGAGGCGGAACAGCGCATCGGTGGAACGCTTGAGGCTGTCCTTCAGCGTCTGGGCCACGGCCTTCAGCACGGCGTCGCCGGCTTGGTGGCCATGGCGGTCGTTGTAGGCCTTGAAGTGGTCGATGTCGAGCATGCACAGCGCCACCGCCTGCCCCCGCTGCGCCCCGGCCAGCGCGGCCAGGCACACGTCGTTGAAATGACGCCGGTTGAAAGCGCCGGTCAGCGCGTCCACGATGGCCAGGTCGCGCAGCTGGCGGTTGGCGGCCTCCAGCGCGCGGGCGTCGTCCTGCAGGCGCTGCTCGTCGGCCTTGCGGCCCGAGATGTCCATGTGCGTGCCCGCCAGGCGCAGGGGCCGCCCTTCGGCGTCGCGCGCGAACACGCTGCCCACGGCGTGCACCCACACCCAGTGGCCCGCGGCGTGGCGCATGCGGAACTCTGCGGCATAGCGGTCCTCCTCGCCGCTGAGGTGGCGCCGCAGCGCCGCACTCGCCTCGATGAGGTCGCCCGCGTGGCACAGGCGCTCCCAGGTCGTGCGGCTCAGCGGCTCCAGCTCGGCGCGGCTGCGGCCCAGCATCTGCGCCCAGCGGTCGTTGATGACGAGATCACCGCTGTCGATGTGCCAGTCCCACGTGCCGGCGGCCGTGCCGTCGAGCACGTTGCGCAGGTGCTGGCGGTCTTCGGCCAGCACGGCCTCGGTGCGCTCCAGCCGGCGGCGGATGACAAGGCTGCGCGCCACGGCCAGCGCCACCAGCAGCGTGGCGAGGGTGCCGGTGCCGAGTGCCATCAGCGGCAGCTCGTCAGGCCCGGCGCCGACAAATCCCGGCCGGGGCCGCAGCACCAGCTGCCAGGCCCGGCCCGCCACGTCGACGCTGAGGGCCGTGTCCCGCTCATCGGCCTGGAAGGGTTCGCTGCCCGCGGAGGAAAAGATGAGCCGGTGCTTTTCCTGCTGGTCGAACACGAACAGGTCCAGCTCGTTCGCGTCCGCCCGCAGGGCCGCCTCGCGCATCAGCACCGGCACCTCGATGACGCCGGCCACGAAACCCAGCAACGCCGCGCGGCGCGCTTCCACGCTCACCGGGCGGGCGCCGCGGTAGACGGGCGCCGACACGGCGAACCCCAGGCCCGAGGCGCCCCGGTAGCCCCGCCGGATCAGCGAGAAGGTTTCGGATGCCACCGGCGCCCCGGTGTCTCGGGCGAGCAGCTTGGAGCGCAGGCGGCGGGGGTCGAACGCCATGTCCACGCCCATCGCGGCATCGGCCTCCGGCCAGGAGTACAGCACCGGCACATGCAGGTCACGCGGCTGCGCGGGCACGAAGCCGTCGCTCTCGTAATCCGCCGCGGGCTCCACCACGCGGTAGCCGGGCTGCTCCAGCGCGGCCTGGCGCTCGAAGTCGGCCAACCCCGCCTGCGAGACGGCCGGCTGCCACTCCAGCAGCGCCAGCAGCGAGGCATCGCCCACCAGGCTGGCGCCGAAGTGTGCGAACTGCTCGCGCGTCGGCCCCGGCGCCGACAGCAGCTGGCTGCTCGTCTGCAGCGACTCCACCACCCGCACCAGCTGCAGGTCGAACGCGCCCACGACGCTCTGGCCCATGGCGTTCAGCAGCTCGCGCTGCTGCCCGGCCGACTTCTGGGCCAGCGACCGGTAGGCCGTGAGGCTGCCCGCCAGGCCCACCGCCACCACCAGCATCACCAGGGCGGCGTCGATCAGCGTCGGCCACAACCGGCCGCGGTGGCGCCGCGCCGTCATGGCTTGGCTCCCAGCAGCGTCACCAGGCGCTGGTAGAACTGCGCCTGCTGGTGCAGGTAGGCGGTCGGGTCGGCAATGGCGCGGATGCGCGGCGCAGCACCCAGCGCCTCGGTGCCCGCCAGCCATTCGGGATCGTCGGCCACGCGCGCGAGCACCGCGCGCCATTGCGAGACCGTTGCCGCCGGCAGTCCGGCCGGCGCCAGCAGGGCCGACCAGCCTTGCAGCTGCTGCATGTCGCGCAGCCCCAGCTCGGCCGCGTTCTTCAACCGCGGCAACGTCTTCAGGCGCCCTTCCGCCGTGGTCATCAGCCCGCGCAACGCGCCGGACTGCACCAGCGGCACGACGCTGCGCGCGTTGTTGCAGCTGAAATCCACCTCACCGGCCAGCAGCGCCTGCGTGGCCTGCGCCCCTTGCGTGAAGTGCACCGGCCGGGCCGCGTCCGCGGGCAGCCCGCTGAGGGCCAGCAGGTAGCGCACGGCCAGGTTCTGCAACGTGCCTGCACCAGCGGTGCTGTAGCGCAACTGGCCCGGTGCGTCGGCCAGCGCCGCCTGCAAATCGCGCATGGACAGCAGGGGCGACCCGCTGCGCACGGCGCAGATGAGCGGCGCCTGATCCAGCACCGCCAGCACCGTGAAGTCGGATGTGGGCACCGCCGTGCCCGGCGTCATGGCCGGCGCGATGGCCAGGCTGCCCACGCGCCCGAGCAACAGCGTGCGCCCATCGGGCGACGCGGCCCGCACCGCGCGACCCGCGGCGGCGCCGGATTCCGCGGTCAGGTAGATCGTCTCGAAGCCCGGCGCACCACCGACGCGGGCCACGCTCTTCTGGAAGTTCTGCGATGAACTGTCAGCCTCGCCGCCGGCACTGAACGGCACGTACAGCCGCACGGGCGGCCCCTGCGTGGTCAGCGGCAATGCCGCTGGCGAGGCATGGGCCGCCCGAGCCCCAATGGCCAACGCTCCGCCGGCCATCATGGCGCCAGCCAACGCGACCTGCATGACGAGTCGACGCCCCAACTGATTTCTTCTTGTAACAACGACGTCTCGATCATAAATAACCGATTCGCGCCGCAACGTAGGGATTGGCCATTGAGCACGGCCAATCCTTCACGCTTCCTGCACGGCTGCTGCACAGGAAGCGCAAAAAAGAAAAGCCCGTCACGAGGACGGGCTTTCAGTGTTTTGGCGGGTCGGAGGCATTCGAATCATTGGCCACAAGCGCCATCAGCACTGGCATCTCTTGGATTCAAATTTCCAAATACCCCCAAAACTACCCCCATACCCCGAAAATGCAACGTGAACGCCGACAACTTCAGTCGCCATGACTCTCAGAGAGCATCGCTGGTCGACCTGATCCCAACAGGGCGCGTCAGTTATGACATCGCTAGCTGACACATCCGGCCAGCGACGATGACGATCTTCTGCCGCACCACGCTGGTCACGATCGAGATGACGATGCTTGCATAAGGCGTAGATCGTGGGTTCGCTGACCCTATGCTTATTGGCGGAGCCACCGTGGCGCGGTCCGCTTCGCGCAGCATCGCCACCACCTGCTCTTCCGTGAATCGACTCTTTCTCATGGGCTCCTCGGGATGGAGCCATCTTTTCGGGAAATCAGTATCTCGGAGAAGCCGGGCAGGTCAGGAGACCAAGGAGTCTGTAGGTTACTCGACGCTCGAGTGTGTGCCCTGCCCGAGCCAACATCGCCTGGTCGACCCATCTGCTAAATCCTGCCTACTTAAACGGAGGCAAACTACGACCGGCAACTCACTAGCCAATCCACCACCGTGATGGCCTGACTTGAACAAGTGGTCTTGCCCCTGCATGACCGGACACGGTCTATGCGCTGGTTGAAGCGAGCCCGGTTTGGCTCGCGCGTTGATGCTCCCTGTGCGGATGCACGTCGTCGAAGTGCTCGAAGGCACTGGGTAGCTGTGCCATCACGGTCCTGGCGTCGGCCAGGTCCATGCGGCTGACGTAGTCGCGCTTAAAGGTGTTGACGAAGCTCTCGGCCATGCCGTTGCTCTGCGGGCTGCACACCGGCGTCGTGACAGGCTTGATCTCAATGTTGAGTGGCATCTTGGTAGGGAAGTTCAGAAGAGGTCCCGGAACTGATCTTTGGTGGAGTCATGTTCAGCTCACCCTACCGCGGCGCCCCTGTCCTCTGTTAGTGAGGATGGGACGTCACCCAACTCCCCCATCCTCGCTACCACTGCCTGCGGGATGACGTAAGTCATTCAGAGCAATCTGCTGAGGTTTGTGCTTGCCGACCTAACCGTAGTACGGCGCACAAGTCCCGATGTAGGAATAAGCCTCGCATACGCGCGTGGTGAATATTTCCTGATATCCCTTCGCCCGAGGGATATCCCGAACGCGAACCGAAATAAGGGACGATTTCCTCACACCCCAAACGACTTAAACTCGCCATGGCGAATTAATAACAGCGAAAATTCAACCAAAGACACCAGCAACTGTACCCAGAATCATGAAAAAAACACTCATTATCGCAATTGCTGTAATTTGTATTATTGCCTTGCTTCGCATCGATTTCCCTCTAGGAAAATCGGTCAATCCCGACACCCCTGGGCAAGATTACGTCCTCACACCTGAGGAGTTTAGTAGCGCCATTAAAAATGCGAAAAATGGCAGCGCGGAAGATGCATACAAACTTGCCCTAAATTACGAAGCAAAGCAGGCAGGCTCAGTAGAATCCTTAAGGTGGCTAAGGGAATCCGCAAAGCTCGGAAAGAACGAGGCGAAGGTGTGGCTCGCACACGAACTATTGAACACCGCCCCCTTTCCCGAAGAAGAATTCGACAATCTCGTAGCTGAAATCGAGAGATTTGACTCACAAAAAGCGAACGAGTTGAAGCAAAGTGCCGAGTCAGCATCGTCAACGAAACGATAAATATTTAAGAATACCTCATTTAAAATATGAAAACCTTTAATATTTCCAAGCCTCAACTGGCAGTTTTGACTTTCATCTCTACCATTGCTACCGGGGTAAGTCTAGAGTCGATGGCAGCGACGGTGACGGCAACCCTACCGCGTGCAACTGTGAATGGAACGGCCGACCGACCAATTCAGCCTTATGTGCCGACAGCGTCGATTTCAAGGCATCAATTTAATCGCTCGCAGTGCTGGGTGGTATCTCCGACCGATGATCAGTCCTGCTTCAACAACCACCACGCAGAAGTAGATCCGATCTTCGAATTTATGGAGCCAGATCCGGCCAAAGGGAAAATGGCGTCATTCAGCGGCGTCCAGTGTGGAAATCCGGTGGTAGTGGCCAGCGGAAACAAAATCGAAACGGAAATTGACTATGAGGCTGAAGGTGATTTTCCGCTCGCGATTGTTAAAAACTACAATGCGCATAGCGGAATAAGCGGTGGGCTATTCGGCCCCGGCTATATGTCAAAGTTTGACATGATGTTTATTTCCACCTGGATCGGGAATGACGAGCAAACCGGCCAAGATGTCTACGATTATCGGCTGTATCGAGATGATGGCACGACAATCCGTCTCGAACCCGGAACGAATTCGACCTTCAAATTGGTGGGTGTGGACGAGTCAGTTGCACGAGTCATAACCAACCCACAGGGGCATTTTGTCTACCAAGCTGCGGATGGCTCAGAGGAGACGTACGCCGGATACAAACTAATCAAAATCAAAAATCCGCAAGGCGTAACTTGGACCTTCAATTACAGGCGAACGAATAGAAATCAAGAAGTTCTTGCGAGCGTAACCCATTCCAATGGGCGCTCGCTAATCTTCAACATTGATGACACATTGGTCCTGACTAGCATTATCACGCCTGCGGGTGATACTTTCTCATATCAACGATGGCACGCAGCAGGTTGGCGTTGATGCCGTGAGCCATCGCTACGGCGGCCATCGAGACCCCCGGCTGCTGCGAGGCTTGCACCGCCTGCGCCTTGAACTCGGCGCTGTGAACTCGCCGTCGGCGGCCTGGCGTTGCTTGGTCCATAGTGCGTACGTACCGTGAGCGTCCAGTCCGCCCATCTTGAAGTCCTGCGGACTGCGGGACAGTTGGTTAGGCGTCTGCGCCCACTAGCTCGATGAGTTCCCGGGCTCCCCGGGAAGCAGGCCTGTCTTGCTTGGCAAGTCTGCGCAGCGCGGGAACGAGTAGCCTGACCTGAGCCAACAGTTCTCGGCGGACATTCAAGCGATCTTGGGCGTTCGGGACCGTCAGCAGCTCATGGCCAGGCTCCGGCTCGAACGATCCAGCCAGATCGAGCAGCACTTCCACGGCTGCATATTCGGACCAGGGTCCGCCCAATTCGAGCTGAGTGCCTAGATGCGGAACTACCGCAATTGCCACGGGGAAGTACGTTCCTGCGTGGTTGTTGCCGAGCGCGTTCAAGAGCACCTCATACGCTCTTGCGGCCTCCGCCTCTGACTTGACCATGATGAGTCCGTCGAGGGCGGCATCAACACTTGTCGCAGCATTCCAAGACGGCTGCGGATACGCGGCGAACTCGTTGGGCGGGGCTTCGTGCATTTCTAGAGGGTATACCGGGAGGCCGTTGCCTCCCGGTGATCAAGTAGAACCGGGTATCCAGCGGTGGGGTAGGAGCTCTTCAGTTCGGTTGTTGAACTGCGTCGGCAGTCGTTGCAGCACGTCGCGCAGGTAAGCCCAGGGGTCGTGTCCATTCATGCGTGCCGACTGTACGAGGCTCATCACGATGGCGGCGCGCTGGCCCGCCAGTTCACTGCCCACGAATTGCCATGCCTTGCGTCCCATGGCCCAGGGCTTGATCTGCCGCTCAAGGTGGTTGTTGTCCAGTGCGACGGCGCCGTCTTCAAGGTGCCGCGTCAGCGCGATCCAGTGGCCTAGGGTGTAGTCGATGGCCTTCGCAGCGGCACCACCGTCGGCAACCAGCCGGCGCTCGAGCTCCAGCCACTGGAGCAACTCTTCCCACAGAGGCTTGGCGAGCCGCTGCCGTTGCGCGCGGCGCTCGTCGTCGCAGAGGCTTCTGAGTTCGCCTTCGACCTCGTAGATACGAGCGAACCGACGCATCGCGTCGATGCCGACTGGGCTCGTGCCGCTGCGTGTCAGCTCCTCGAAGTTCCTCCGGGCATGCGCAGCACAAGCAGCGCTGATGCGGCCGGGGTACAGGCGGGGGTCCACCACGGTCTCGTAGCCGTTGTAGCGGTCGGTGAGCAGCGTCCCACGCCATCGTCGCTCGCCGAGCTTCTCGTCGCCATCCAGGAACGCCACGGGGTACTGGGCGCCGCGTCCCCGGCAGAACTCGTAGATCACGCCCGGCACCGCGTCGTGCCAGCTCCTCGCGTAGGCCCACACGTAGGCCTTGCGGGTCTTGCCGGCACCCGGGTCCAGCAACGCCACCGGCGTCTCGTCGGCGTGTAGCACGCGGCAGTCGAGCACGAAGCGCTTGTGCAGCTCGTACAGCGGCTCCAGCGCCGCACCGGCCTGGCCGGCCCAGGCTGCCAGCGTCGAGCGCGGGGTGTGCACGCCGGAGCGTGCATTGATTGTCTCTTGCCGGTAGTACGGCAGGTGGTCCACGAAGCGGCTGATCAGCGTGTGCGCGAGCAAGCCGCTAGCGGCCACACCCCCGTTGACGACCTCCGGCACGCTCGGGGCCTGCTTGAGCACCTGGCAGTGTCGGCACGCCCACTTGCCGTAGATGTGGCGGTGCACGAAGAACTCGGCCGGCACGATGTCCAGCCGCTCGGTGACGTCTTCACCGATGCGCGTCATGGCGCGCCCGCAGTCCAGTTCCTGGCAGTCGGTGCTGTCGGGTTCATGGCGGTGTTCGACGCGGCGCAGATGCTCAGGCAACCCGTTGCGCCGGGGCCTGCGTGGCGGCGTCTTGGGCTTGGTGCTGGCGGCCGCTGCGGCGGCCTCGGCCTCGCGCCGCAGCCGTTCGAGCTGTTCGCGCAGGCTGGCCTCGTCCTCGGCCAGCGTCTCCTCGAACAGGCGCCGCTGGTCGGCGCTCATGGCCTCGGACTTCGCACCGTATGTCCAGCGCTTCAGGCGCGCCAGCTCGAAGTTGATCTTCTCGATCTTGGCCTCGCGCAGCGCGATCTCGCGGTCCTTGCGCTGCAGCAGCGCGTCACGCTGGGCCAGTTCTTCGCTTCTCTGGGCGAGGGCCTGGTCGCGTTCGGACAGTTGCTGCGCCTGCTCCTGCACCTGCCGCTGCAACTGAGCGATCAGCGCGGCGACCTCGGGCGGGAGGCCCTGAGGATCGGTGGGAGGAAGACCACGCATGCCGAGCATGCGTGGCATCGTGCCAGAGCCCGCCGCCGGGGCCCATCGGCACATGCACTGTCAACGGATAGGTAAGTGCTTTGAGCGCAGACTCACGCCCGCGTGATGCAACTCAGCTCAGGCAGCCGCTGCCAGGGCAACCCCAGGATCAAGGCGTCGAACTGCGCAGCGGTGAGCGACAGCGGGGGCGTCACGCTGGCCGCAACCGGCCAGATGAAGCGGCCGGCGTTTAGACGTCGCGCGGCGCACCACACACCGAAGCCGTCGTGCACCAGCAGCTTGATGCGCGTGCCAGGGACGTTGGCGAACAGGTAGCCGTGGTGGGCCTGCGCGGCGCCGAACACCTGCACGACACGCGCCAGCAGCCGGTCGGCACCTGCGCGCATGTCGATGGGCTCGGCGGCCAGCCACATCGCGTCGATGCGGATCATCGAAGCAGCTCACGCATCCAGGCCGCGCACTCGCTCGCGGCGTCTACCGGCCAGGTCACGGTGACGGTCGTCGCGCCGCGCTGCAGCTCTATACGGATGTCGGTGGCCACGGGCGCCGATACCGGGTTAGGCAACGACAACGGCAGGAACTTGGGACCTGGGGGCGCGGCTGGGTTCGTCCCCTCGGGCTGGCCTGCAGCGCTCCCCGGTTCAATCTCGGTGCCGATCTCGGCCTCCTTGACCCAGCGGCGCACCAGGTTGGCATTGATGCCGTTCGCCATCGCCACCGCGGCCGACGACACCCCAGGCTTGGAGCAGGCCGCCACGATGTGCGCCTTGAACTCGGCGCTGTGAATACGCCGGCGACGCCGGCCCTGACTAAGGGCAATGGAAGTGTCCATTTCTCCACCAAGAATTAAGTGGAGAAGAGCATCCTTCGCCGTGCGCGGAATTCAAGGTGGGCAGACTGGACGCTCACTCTTCAACTACATCGAGATGTTCTACAACCCCAAGCGGCGCCACGGCACCGCCGGCGACACTTCGCCGGTCGAGTTCGAACGACGCCATTCCCAACGGCTCACGGGTGTCTAGGAAATCCGGGGCGATTCAGCCAGCGTCATCGAGCTGACCGCGGGCGCGAGCGTGCAACTGCATTCGGTCACCGGCGCCTGCGAGTTCCTGGTCATGTGCGGCCGGCCGGACATGGGTGGAAACCTAACAGCGGTACGGCGCGGTCAGCAGTGCTTCACCTGGATCGCCACAATTGCGATAGCCATCATCGCATTCGGCGAAGTAGTCCTGTCGTCCAAACTCTTGAGGTTCAAGGCATGTCGCCAGCGGCCGCACTCGATTCAACATGACAGCCAACGAACCGTTGGTCGGATTGTCCAACCACGCTTGATAGGTTCACTGCATTAAAGCGCGGTGGGAAGCTCATAAACCGGATAACAGAGCCCCTTCATAGGTTCATGTTTCACCGAGGCGTACGAAAGGTGACGGACCAGCGCAGTTCGCGCACCGGCGCTACGCTGTGCTGCCAGGCCCAACGAGCAGCTCCGCGCATTGCGTAGACGGAGCCGGGCTGCACGATCAACTTAACGACGTCCCCCTTACGCGGCTGGTCCGGCGGATAGGGCCGAAAGCGCAGCAGGGCATCGCTGCCCAAAGAAATCCCGAAGATGCTCTCGAAGTCGGGAACATCACGGTGCCACCCGAGCGGTGTGCCCGGCGAGTACTCGGCGACCAATGCGTGAACCAGTTCCAGCGGCTTCACGCCAGCCCATGCGGCCACGCGGTCCCGAAGCGGGTGCAGCGCCTCCACCAATTCGCTGGAAGGCAGCAGCTCGTTCGAGTCGTAGTCAAACTTGCCCCCATAGCTCACGACCCGACGTCGAGCGATGTACTCCTTGTACTTCGCTTCCTGAAGCGGGAGCCGCCGAATGATGTTGACGAGCTCGGCCTCCTCCGACTGGGACAAGAACGCCGGCTCGTACGCGAGGCCATCTGGCAACGCTCCCGGCGAAGGCGCCAAGTCGTGAAAGAGCGATCCCTGTTGCACCGCTCAGTCCCACATGCCTCGAACCTTCGCGCCGACGTCAACGACAGGCGCTGCTTGCGCTGGCTTGACCTCGCGAGGCTTTGGCGTCGGCCCCACGTGCTCGAACAGACGAGCGACCTTCCCGGTGATGAACCTGGTCAACGCGGCGTACACATGCGTGTCCCCGCTTCGATGTTGCTGCCGCACGTAGTACCGCTGCGGCGCAACGAGGGAAAGGTGCTGCTTGGCGCGCGTCATCGCGACGTACAGGAGTCGCCGCTCCTCCTCGACTTCTTCTTCGCTGCCGGTGGCCATGTCGGAGGGGATGCATCCGTCCACGACGTTGAGGACGTGCACGGCCTGCCATTCCTGCCCTTTGGCCGAATGGATGGTCGAGAGGATGAGGTAGTCCTCGTCGAGAGAAGGGACGCCAGACTCGTCGCTGCTGGCGTTCGGCGGGTCCAGTGTCAGCTCCGTCAGGAACCGCTCGCGGGTTCCGTAGCCTTGCGCGATGCGGCAAATCTGGTCGAGGTCCGCCAATCGAATCGGCGCGTCGTCATGCAGCCGTTCAAGCTGGGGCTGGTACCACGCCACGGCACGTTCAAGGTCCGACGGCCATTCGCTCTTGTTCGCCAGGTCGACGATGAGGTCGCGGAGCGACTTCCATTCTTCAGCAGCCGCGGGCGGAGGCTTGAACTCTTGCAGCGCAGTACACGGGTCTTGGCTGGCTTCGATGGCATCAAGCAGCTTGCGTGCACTGGCCTGGCCGAACCCTGCAAGCAACTGCGAAACGCGAAAGCCAGCGAGCCGGCCTCTGAGGTTTTCCGCCCAGCGCACCACGCTCATCACGTCTTTGACGTGGGTGGACTCCAAGAACTTCAGCCCGCCGAACTTCTTGAACGG
>SXGQ01024284.1_pt1 | contig 19663 bp, 16 predicted proteins | sample 3178371 | NCBI WGS metagenome assembly SXGQ01 (sample SAMN11356859, study PRJNA531348) | freshwater metagenome | isolation source: freshwater sample F1-20 | place: China: Fuxian Lake, Yuxi | collected 2017-12-25 | reverse complement strand
GCCTGGGTGGGGGATGGGGTGCGGATCGTGAGTCATCCAGACGGGCGGAATTTTTTCCAGACCTCGGGCGAGGTGGGGAGGTATCACCGGGTGCCGCCGCGTGACGGGGCGGGGGAGAAGACGTGGATGTCGGTGACGGCGGATTACGCTAAGGGTTCTTCGGGTGGGCCGGTGGTGAATGAGGCGGGGAAGGTGGTGGGGATGGTTTCCAACACGCAGTCGATTTATTACGGGCCGCGAGGGAAGGATGGGAATGGGCAGGGGCCGCTGCAGATGGTGGTGAAGAATTGTGTGCCGGTGAAGGCGGTGCGGGTGATGATCAAGGCACGAGAGGGGGCCGCTTCGAGGCGGTGATGTGGGGGGGCTTGAGGTAGAGGGGCTGGGGTGGGGTGGCGGTCCAGCGGGCGCGGGTGGCGGTGTCGTTTTCGAGCCATGCGCGGGAGAGGCGGAGGGCGTCGGGGTTTTCGAGGCGGATGGCGGATTGGAGGTGGGAGGGGAGGGGGAAGCGGTCGGGGTTTTCGAAGGAGACGATGGCTGCGCCGGATGCGTGGGCGTTGGCGACGGTGGCGGTGAGGCCGTGGAGGTCGGTGAGGGAGGGCTCGGTGAGGAGGCGGAAGTGGTGGATGTGGGCGGTCCAGTAGGAGCCGCGGCGTGCATCGCCGATGACGAGGACTGGTGCGCCGTGATCGGTGGCAGGGATGGCGAGGATGGATGGGACGGCGATGGCGGGGCAGTGGTGGGCGATGGCGATGCCTTGTGCGGCGGCGATGCCGACGCGGGTGCCGCTGTAGCTTCCGGGGCCGCTGCCGACGAGGACTTGGGTGATTTCGAGGCCGGGGTGGTCGGCGAAGAGTTGTTGGAGGGGTGGGAAGATGCCGGTGTTGTGGCTGCGATCGCTGCCGAAGGAGTGGCAGACGGGGGAGCCGTTGGGTGGGATGAGGGCGAGTGAGCCGAGGGAGGTGGAGGTTTCGAGGACCAGGGTGGTCGTGTCGGGCATGGGGGAGGTAAGCATTGGCTGAAGGATGGTGCCAGCTTGCATTGATGGGGATTCCCGAGGTTCTCGCTTGCGCGGGTGGTCGCAAACGGCTTTCTTGCCTGCGCTTCATCGAATTTCCGAACGTTTTTTACAGATCATGACCGAATATGCACGCGGCCTGGAAGGGGTCATCGCCAATGAATCCGCCCTGAGTAATGTTGATGGGGCGACGGGGGAGCTGAGCTACCTGGGCTATCACATTGATGATCTGGTGGAGAATTGCTGTTATGAGGAGGTGGTTTTCCTGCTGCATCGCGGGCGTTTGCCGAAGCAGGGGGAGTTGGATGAGTTTGCGAAGCGGATCCGGGGCGACCGGAGTTTGCCGCAGGGGGTGATCGATTTCCTGAAGAACGCGCCGAAGGATGCGTCGCCGATGGATGTGTTGCGGACGGGTGTTTCGATGTTGGGTCTTTATGATTCGCGGGTGGCGATCGGGGAGCCGGATATTGCAAAGGATTCTGAGATCGCATTGTCTTTGTTGGCGAAGACGCCGGTGATTGTGGCGGCGTATCATCGTTTCCGGCAGGGGTTGGATTTGCCTGCGGTGCGCGATGATTTGACGGAGGCGCAGCATTTTCTCTATCTGATCAACGGTGAAGTGGCGACGGACCGTGCGGTGCGGACGCTGGATGTGGCGCTGATTTTGCATGCGGACCACGGGATGAACGCGTCGACGTTTTCGGCGCGGGTGACGGTGGCGACTCTATCAGACATGTATTCGGCGGTGACGTCGGCGATCGGGACCTTGAAGGGGCCGCTGCATGGCGGTGCGAACGAGGGGGTGATCCACATGTTGCAGGAGATCGGCGAGTTGGCGAAGGTGGATGAGTATGTGGAAGGCAAGCTGACGCGGAAGGAGAAGATCATGGGGATCGGGCACCGGATTTATAAGACGTTGGACCCGCGTGCGCCGCATTTGCGGAAGCTGGCGGTGCAGCTGACGGATGAGTTGGGTGAGCCGAAGTGGATCCAGATGTCCGAGCGGATCGCGCAGATCATGCGTGAGCGGAAGGGGTTGGAGGCGAACGTGGATTTTTATTCGGCGACGGTGTATTATTCGCTGGGGTTGCCGACGGATCTTTTCACGCCGATTTTCGCGATTGCGCGGACCTCGGGATGGACGGCGCAGGTGTTGGAGCAGCTGCGTGACAACCGTTTGTATCGTCCGCTGACGTTGTATACGGGGCCGAGCGAGTTGATGTCCGTGCCGCCGATCGAATCCCGTTGATCTAGAATTTTTCCGGCCATGGCATTGTTTCCACGATCACTTTGGCTGGGCTGGACGCTCTGTGTGGTTTCGTGTGCGGCGCCGAAGGCTATTGTGGTGGAGGATGCACCGGTGAAGCCTGTGGCGAAGGTGGAGGCACCGGTGGAGGATGTTCCAGCGGGGCCGGTGGTGCCGAGTGACGGGTTGAGGTTGCCGGGGAATTTGTTGGAGCTGCCGGGGGATGGTGATCTGAAGGCGACGAATCCGGCTTTGCCGCAGACTCCGGTGGGGCCTGGGGCATTGACGGCGCGGCCGCCGGTGGAGCCGGTGGAGAAGCCGGCTCCGGTGGTGGTGCCGGATGTGCCGGTGGTTCCGGATGTGCCGAAGGAGTGAGCGGGGTGGGTTTGACGGTGGTGCCGCTTTCGGCTTGCCCGCGACCCGATTCCGGCGGGATGCTTGTTGCGCGATGAACGACAACACCCGCCCTTTTTCCAGTCCGATGCTTGATGGTCCGGACCGCGCGCCGAGCCGTGCGATGCTTTATGCCGTTGGCTATCAGAAAGAAGATTTCTCGAAGCCGCAGATCGGGATCGCATCGACGTGGAGCCAGGTGACGCCGTGCAACGTGCATATCGACAAGCTGGCGATCGAGAGTTCGAAGGGAGCGGATGCTGCTGGCGGGAAGGGTGTGATTTTCAACACGATCACGATTTCCGACGGGATCTCGATGGGGACGGAGGGGATGAAGTATTCGTTGGTTTCGCGCGAGGTGATCGCGGATTCGATCGAGACGGTGGTGGGTTGTGAGGGGATGGACGGGTTTGTGGCGATCGGCGGGTGTGACAAGAACATGCCGGGTTGTGTGATGGCGATGGCGCGGATGAACCGGCCGTCGGTGTTTGTGTATGGGGGGACGATTTTGCCGGGATGCGCGAAGCTGAAGGGTGAGGAGAGGGATTTGGATGTGGTTTCGGTTTTCGAGGCGGTGGGCAAGCATGCGAGCGGTGAGTTCAGCGATGAGGAGCTTGAGACGGTGGAGAAGTGCGCGATTCCGGGTCCGGGATCGTGCGGGGGGATGTATACGGCGAACACGATGGCGTGCGCGATCGAGGCGCTGGGGATGTCTCTGCCTAACAGCTCATCGCAGGCGGCGATTTCGGATGACAAGATGCGCGATTGTTTTGATGCGGGCGCGGCGGTGATGAATCTGATCAAGATTGGGCTGAAGCCGCGGGACATCATGACGAAGGAGGCGTTCGAGAATGCGATCACGGTGTTGATCTCATTGGGTGGATCGACGAACGCGTGTTTGCATTTGCCGGCGATGGCGCATGCGGCTGGGATCGAGCTGGGGATCAATGATTTCGAGCGGATCGGGAAGAATGTTCCGGTGTTGGCGGATTTGCGGCCGTCCGGGAAGTATGCGATGGCGGATCTGGTGAGGATTGGCGGGGTGGTTCCGCTGATGAAGATGTTGTTGGATGCGGGGTTGCTGCATGGCGATTGCATGACCGTGACGGGGCGGACGCTGCGTGAGAACCTTGAGCGATTTGCGAAGCCGTATCCGGAAGGTCAGCAGATCATCCGTCCGGTGGACAATCCGTTCAAGAAGGACAGCCATTTGCGGATTCTATACGGGAATCTTGCGGAGGGTGGTGCGGTGGCGAAGATTTCCGGGAAGGAAGGCGAGCATTTCACGGGCAAGGCGCGGGTTTTCAACTCGGAGGATTGCGCGATGAAGTCGATTTTGGCGAAGGAGATCAACAAGGGTGATGTGATTGTGATTCGTCTTGAGGGGCCGAAAGGTGGGCCGGGGATGCGTGAGATGTTAGGGCCGACGAGCGCGATCATGGGATTGGGGCTCGGGAAGGATGTGGCGTTGGTTACCGACGGTCGTTTTTCCGGTGGCAGCCACGGATTCGTGGTGGGGCACATCACGCCTGAGGCATTTTGCGGCGGGACGATCGGGATTCTTGAGGAGGGGGATGAGATCGTGATTGATGCGGTGAACAACCGGATCGACGTGAAGATTTCCGACGAGGAGATCGCGCGGCGGAAGGCGGCGTGGGTGCAGCCTGCTCCGCGTTATACGCGAGGGGTTTTGGCGAAGTTTGCGAAGCTGGTATCGACCGCGAGTGAGGGTGCGGTGACGGACAAGTATCTTTGAACCGAACGTTTTCGCGCATGTCTTTACCTGAGGGGTAAGGACATGCGCGGGAGTTTGTTAGAAGAAGATCAGCCGAGGACGTCGTCCATGGCGGCGATGAGTTCGTTCATGGTGGCTTCGGTTTCGTTGCCCATGTTGGAGATGCGGAAGGTGAGGCCTTTGATTTTGCCGTAGCCGCCGTTGATGACGAAGCCGTGTTTGGATTTGAGGGATTTGATGAAGGCTGAGAGGTCGAAGCCTTCTGGGGTGTGGAAGCAGGTGAGGGACTTGGATTGGAAGCCTTCGGGTGCGAAGTTTTTGAAGCCGTGGCGGTCGCCCCATGCGTGGATTTGTGCGTTGGTTGCGGCGTGGCGGGCGTATCGTGCGGCGAGGCCTTCGTTGGCGATGGTGCCGAGGATGTGTTGGAGACCGAAGAGGAGTGAGATGGCCGGGGTGGATGGGGTGTTGTTGGCGACGGCGTTTTTCTCGAACTCGATGAAGTCGAAGTAGTAGCCGCGGTTGGAGGTGGATTTGGCGCGCTCGAGGGCGGCTTCCGAGATGGAGAAAACCGTTAGGCCGGGGGGGAGGGCGAGGGCTTTCTGGACGCCGGCGAGGACGACGTCGATGTGGTTGGCATCCATGTCGACGGGGACGGCGGAGAGCGCGGAGACGGAGTCGGTGACGAGGAGGACTCCGGGGAAGGATTTGACGACTTTGGCGATGGCGGCGACGTCGTTGAGGACGCCGGTGGAGGTTTCGTTTTGGATGAGGGTGACGAGGTCGAATCCGCCTTCTGCGAGTTTGGCGCGGACGGATTCGGGGTCGATGGCCTGGCCCCATTCGACTTGGATTTTATCGGCGTCGATGCCCATGGATTTGGCGACGGAGAACCATTTGTCGGAGAAGGCTCCGCAGCAGAGGTTGAGGACTTTTTTTTGGCAGAGGTTCTTGAGTGAGGCCTCCATGACGCCCCAAGCGGAGGAGGTGGAGAGGTAGACGGGGCGGGTGGTGCCGATGATTTCGCGGAGGCCGGGTTGGAGGGATGCGTAGAGGGCCTCGAATTCGGAGCCGCGGTGGCCGATCATCGGCTGCGACATGGCGGCGAAGGTGGCGGGTGAGACATCGATGGGTCCCGGGATGAAGAGTTTGGCCATGGGTTGGGGTGGTGTGGGTGTTAGAGGAGGTTGTAGGATTCGAGGAGTGCGCGGAGTTTTTCCGATGCGTCGGTTGTTAGAGGGACGAGGGGGAGTCGGAATTCGGAGGTGCAGTGGCCTTGGAGGGCGATGGCGGACTTGATGGGGACGGGGTTGACGTCGAGGGACATGAGTCCGCGCATGAGGGGGTAGAAGTTTTTCTGGAGGACGAGTGCTTCATCGAAGGAGCCGTTGAGGCAGGCGCGGACGAGGCGTGCCATGACATCGGGGACGAGGTTGGAGGCGACGGAGACGAGGCCGGTGGCGCCGCAAGCGATGAAGGGGAGGGTGAGGGCGTCATCGCCGCAGAGGACGGCGAAGTTTGACGGGACGGCCTGGATGAGTTGGTTGACGCGGTCGACGGAGCCGCCGGCTTCCTTGATGGCGGTGATGTTGGGGCAATCGGCGGCGAGGCGGGCGGTGGTTTCCGGAGAGATCTCGATGCTTGAGCGGCCGGGGACGCTATAGAGCATGATGGGCAGGGAGGTGGCGTTGGCGATGGCCTTGTAGTGCTGATAGACGCCTTCCTGGGAGGGTTTGTTGTAGTAGGGGCAGACCTGGAGCGAGCCGGTTGCGCCGTGTTTTTCGGCGGCTTGGGTGAGTTCGATGGCTTCGGCGGTGGCGTTGGCTCCCGAGCCTGCGACGACTTCGCAGCGGCCGGCGGCGAATTCGACGGCGAGGCGGATGACCTCGATGTGTTCCTCCATGTCGAGGGTTGGGGATTCACCGGTGGTGCCGACGGGCACGATGCCGTCCACGCCGCCGGCGATTTGTCGTTCGATGAGGGATTTGAACGCGGGGACGTCGATGGCTCCGTCGCGGAAGGGAGTGATGAGGGCGGTGTAGGTGCCGGAAAAGCTCATGGCGGCCGGAGCTTGTACGGCAATCGGGGAAGGTCAAAGCCGTAACCGCCGGGGTGGTCAATTTCCTTGGGGGAGCCCGAGGAGATCGAGGATGGGCTGGATGTCGAGGAAGTCCTGGCCGTGGATGACGTGGTCGAGGAGCGGGACGCCGGAGAGGCTGGCGATGAGGCCTTTGTTGGTGATCATGGCGGTGTCCATTTCGTCTTCGAGCTGGTTCATGATGACGCCGGCGCAGGTGAGTCCGCGGGACTGGATGGCGGCGACGGTGAGGAGGGTGTGGTTGAGTGCGCCGAGTCGGTTTGCAGCGACGACGGCGACGGGGATCTTGAGGGCGGCGGCGAGGTCCGAGATGCGGAATGTTTCGGTGATGGGGACTTCCCAGCCGCCAGCGCCTTCGACGATGACGAGTGGGTGGGCGGCGGCGAGGCGATGGTAGCCGTCGATGAGGGTTTGGGGATTGATCGGGCGATTTTCCAGGAGTGCGGCGGTGTGGGGGGCGAGGGGGCTTTTGTAGTGGACGGGGTTTACGAGGTCGGGGTCGAGATTTCCGGAGGCTTCGGCGATGATGAGTGCGTCGTCGCGATCGCCGCAGCAGACGGGTTTGTAGCCGACGGCGTCGATGCCGGCGAGGTGGAGGTTTTGGATCAGCAGGCGGGTGACGTAGGTTTTGCCGACGCCGGTGTCGGTTCCGGTGATGAAGATGCCCATGCGGGAGGCGTGATCGGTTGGGCGGGGCGGGTCAAGGCGGGGATTGGAAAAAACGGGGGTAGCGGTTTTGGTTGCAAGAACTCGCGTCGCCCGAAAGACTGTGCGCCTCTAGCTGTTTGAACCGATGAAAGTTGTCGCCATTGCGAACCAGAAGGGAGGGGTGGGAAAAACCACGACCGCCCTGAACCTATCCGCGGCCCTTGCTTTGAGGGGGCAGAGGGTTTTGTTGGTGGATTTGGATCCGCAGGCGAACTGCACGAGCGGGCTTGGGATTGAGCCGCCGCCGAATGGGAGCATGTATCCTGTTTTGATTGGTGAGGCGACGGTGCATCAGCAGATTTTGGATACGGGGCGGGAGAATTTGAAGCTGGTGCCTTCGGAAATGGATTTGGCCGGGGTGGAGATCGAGTTGGCGCGGAGTGATGATCATTTGACGCGGTTGCGGCGGATTTTGCAGGGGTTGAAGCCGAATGATTTGTTCGAGTATTGCATTTTGGACACGCCGCCGTCGTTGGGGGTTTTGATGACCTCGGCGCTGGCTGCTGCGGACGAGATTCTGATTCCGTTGCAGTGCGAGTGGTTCGGGTTGGAGGGGTTGGCGAAGATTGTGCACGTGATTGACCAGATTCGTGGGTCGGATGCGAATCCGGAGATCCGATTGGAGGGGATCGTGATGACGATGTATGATGGGCGGACGTTGCTCTCGCGGCAGGTGGTGGAGGAGGTTTCGCGATTTTTTCCTGAGCAGATGTATCAGACGGTGGTTCCGCGGACGATCCGTTTGGGTGAGTCGCCGAGCCATGGGAAGTCGATTTTCGAGCATGATCCGTTGGGGATCGGGGCGCAGGCGTATGGTTCGCTGGCGGATGAGTTTTTGACGCGGCATGCGGCGGTGGGACCGTTGTTGGCTGGGAGTTGAGTGGGGATTGGGGTAAGTGGTGCGACGCTTTGATATTCAGCTTGTGGGAGGGAGACCTCTGTTGGGGGTGAAGCGGAATCCGGCTTGACGTTGTGGCTACAAATGAGGATGTTTCGCCGCTTCTACCGAGCGTTTGTCGCCTTTTCACTCCGAGCTTCGATGGCCAGCCGGCCTGGCCGGAGCGTTTCCCGACTGCTATCGGAATTTTAGAATTTTCCCACCACTCTCTTATTTTCAACACCTTCCATGTTCAAAAAGCTTTTCGGAAATTTGTTTTCCAATGATATCGGCATCGACCTCGGCACCGCGAATACTCTGATTAACGTCAAAGACCACGGCATCGTTTTGCGCGAGCCTTCGGTGGTTGCGGTGAAGGCCGGCACCAACGAGGTGTTGGCGGTTGGTGATGACGCCAAACGCATGCTTGGCCGGACGCCGGGCAATATTGTAGCGATCCGCCCGCTTAAGGACGGTGTGATTGCGGATTTTGAGGTGACCGAGGCGATGCTTCGGCATTTCATTCGCAAGGTGAACAAGAACCGTCGGTCGAATCCGCGGGTTCTGATTGCGATTCCGTCCGGGATCACGGAGGTGGAGCGGCGTGCGGTTCGGGAGTCTGCGGAGCAGGCCGGGGCGCGTGAGGTTTATCTGATCGAGGAGCCGATGGCGGCGGCGATCGGGGTGGGGCTTCCGGTGCAGGAAGCGTCCGGAAACATGATTGTCGATATTGGGGGGGGGACGACGGAGGTTGCGCTGATTTCCTTGTCCGGGATTGTTTACGCGCGGAGTGTCCGCACGGCTGGCGATGAGCTGGACGAGGCGATCATCCAATACATGAAGCGTGCCTACAATCTGATGATTGGTGAGCGCACTTCGGAGGAGATCAAGATCCGTCTGGGTTCGGCCGCGCCGTTGCCGAAGGAGATGACGATGGAGGTGAAGGGCCGCGATCTTGTGGCCGGTTTGCCGAAAACGATCACGATCACCTCGCAGGAGATTCGCGAGGCGATGTCCGATCCGCTGAACACGATTGTGGATGCGGTTCGCACCACGCTGGAACGTTGTCCTCCAGAACTCGCCGCCGACCTAGTCGACCGCGGCATTGTGCTTGCCGGAGGCGGAGCTCTTTTGAAAGGGCTCGACCGCCTTTTGCGTGAGGAGACCGGTCTTCCCGTCCACGTGGCCGAGGATCCCCTCAGCGCGGTGGCGGAGGGCACGGGTAAGGCGCTTCAGGAGCTTGCGCTGTTGAAGCGGGTCACCAACACCGATCGCTGATATCCCCCACCACTCGGGCCCAAACCGGCCATGAAGCCTTTCAATCTCATCGCTTTTCTGCTGTTCCTTGCCGGGGCGGTATGGGCATTGACCCGCAGCGAACCGACGGTGAGGGAGATTCAGAAGGCGTATTTTTCGGCGGTTTCGCCGTTCCTGAAATCGGGGTCGGCGCTTGAAACCCGGGCACGGACGTTTCTTGATGAGGTTCGGCATTCGAAGGAGCTTGAAGCGGAGCTTGAAGTGGTGTCCGGAGAAGTTGGGCGGTTGAGGATCATCGAGACGCGGATCCGTGATCTTGAGAAAGAGAACGCGCAGATGAGGCATGCGTTGGAGTTCAAGAAGGCGACGCAGTTTGATGTGGTGGCGGCGTTGGTGACGCGGCGTCAGCCGACGACTTGGTGGCAAACGGCGGAGATTGATGCGGGGCAGGAGCGGGGGATCGGCACGCAATTTCCGGTGCTTTCCAACGAGGGGTTGGTGGGCAAGATCGACTGGACTGACAAAGGCCGGTCATCGGTGTTGCTGCTGACGGATGAGAAATGTCAGGTTTCGGCGAAGGTCGAGGGTACGCCTGAAGTGGGGATCCTGAGCGGCCAGCGCGGCCAGTTCATGGGCAAACCGCTTCTGCGCCTGAAGTTCCTTTCGAAAAACGCGGAACTCCGTCCCGGGCAACGGGTATTCACCACCGGCCGCGGTGGAATTTTCCAACCTAACATTCTTCTTGGAACCATAGAGTCCGTCGAAAAAGGCGCCATGGATTCCGAAGCTCTCGTCCGACCATCGGTGAACTTCGCGGATCTTGGCACGGTATTCGTCGTTCTTGCCAGAGAATCCTGAGACATTGATCCGATACGCATTCATCACCGTGTTTCTGGTGCTCGCCGCATTTGTGGTGCAGCAGTTCCTGCCTGCGTTCACGGGATTCCATCATTCGCGGATTTTGTTAGTGCAACTTGTTTTCCTATGTGCTGCCGTCACCGTAGGGCAACCAGTGATGTTGTTGTTGGCGTTCATCTGCGGATTTTTATGGGATGCGCACAGCACGCTCAGCCCGGATGGCGGGGATCCGGCGGTTTACACGCAGCCGGTCGAGGCGCTCAGGTTCGGTTATTCCATTTTATTGTTCGGTGCGATGGGTTTCCTGATGCAGGGCATCCAACCGCTTTTCCAGCAGGGTAAATGGCAGTTTTCGGCGTTGCTCTCGGGTATTGCCATCTTTCTCTATCTGGCCGCCGAATTTCTCATTATTACCTTTGTACGTGGAGGATTCGTCCTTTCGCAGGCGACGGTCCTGCAAATGGCATGGACCTCGCTTTTCACCATGTTGTTTTCGCCAGTGATTTTCTGGATTCTCTTCAAGATCTCCGACCTTTGCCAACATTCCATCCACATCACGCCGGACAAACGACGCCGGCGCAACCGCTGATCCCATGGAACCGCAATACCGCCTCCGACTTTATCTACTGACCGCCCTGATCCTTACCGGGTTCGGGGCCTTGTTGTCACGCCTCTACGATTTTCAGATCGAGAGGCGCGACGAGTTTCTTGCGAAAGTTCCCGGTTCGACCACCGTCACGGTGCGCGAGCCTGGAATCCGTGGTGAGATCACCGATCGAAACGGTGTGCCGCTTGCTAGAAATCTCCGCAATTACGAGGTCACCTTCAATCTTGAGGAAATCCGGCAGGCTTATTTGCGACAATATGCCGAGGAGCCGACGATTGAGCGAATTGCCGACCGTTCCGGATTCGACCGTAAAGTGAAGGAACGGGACATTGTGGCGATCGTCAACGGTTCCACCATCGAGGTATTGAAACAGCTCGGACTTGCGAAGGACTACAATGCCGCCGCGTTGAGGACCCATTATCTAACACACGGAGGTTTAGTGCCGTTCAGTTATCGTGATGACCTGACCTACGAGCAGTTCGCGCGGTTCGCGGAGAGCAATCTCGACCTACCTGGGGTCTATTTGGGAATTCGTCCGCAGCGGCAATATCCTTATGGTTCGCTTGCGAGTCATGTCATCGGATACCTGAAGCAATGGGAGAAAGGTGACATTCCGGAGGCCTCGGCGCGGCGGTTCAACCATTACATCGGGGATGAAAAAGGCATCGCGGGTGTGGAAGCGACGATGGACGATCTGCTGCGCGGTCCAGAGGGGCGGAAAGTGTTGGTGAAGGATGAGAAGGGGCGTGTGACGAGCATGCGGGATTACACCAAGCCGGGCGTTGGTGCGCGGGTGGAACTAACGCTCGACGCACACATCCAGTATCTCGTTGAAAACACCCTTCGCCGTGCCGGTCGTGCCTCTGCGGTGGTGATGGATGTCAACACCGACGAAGTGCTGGCGATCGCTTCGGTGCCGGATTACAATCCGAATCATTTTGTGCCGAGCATCACCATGGCGCAGCTCAAGGCATACGAGTCCAACAAGCAGCTCGCGCCGTTGACCAACAGGGCGATCGCATCGTTCACGCCGGGATCCACGTTCAAGGTGCCCACCGCGATCGCGGGTTGTCTGGAAGGCATGGCCAACCGATCATTTTCCTGCGACGGCTACGTTGCCTATGGCAAGCACAAGGTGGGTTGCTGGCTGTGGAACCAAAGCAAAGGACGCCATGGCATGCTTAATCTTTCCAAAGCCCTGCAGCAGTCCTGCAACCCTTATTTCAACAAGCTCTCCAACACGATGGGATGGAAATCCATGGTTGAGGGTTTCCAGATCGTCGGGTTCGGACGACGGACCGGCATTGAACTGCCTAACGAATCCGCGGGGATCCTTCCCGGCAGCCGCGAGTGGCGTGCCGCCAAACCCGATGCGGTGATGACACCCGCGCTCACCGCGATGCTGTCCATCGGGCAGGGTGATGCGATGGCAACGCCGCTGCAACTCTGCGCGATGACCGCATGTGTGGCGAATGGCGGGAAATTCTATCAGCCGCGGATTGTCCGCCGCGCCATTTCCGATGAAGGCAAGACGCTCGTTGCCAATACGCCGCGCCTTGAGGTTGATCTGCTCCAGTCCGGTATCAAGGAGCGTGACTTCGAGCTGATCCGCAAAGGCATGTGGATGGCGGTCAATCAGGCGGGCGGGACCGGTGGCCGCGCGAAGTTGCCGGACGTCGAGATCGCGGCGAAAACCGGCACTGCGCAGACCACCGACAACGGCAAGAAGTCCAACAATTCCTGGATGATCGCCTTCGGGCCCTATGAGAATCCGAAGTATGCCGTCTGCATTCTTGTGGAAAACGCCGGTTCCGGAGGCAAGGTCTGCGGTCCGTTGGCACAACTGATTTTCCAAGGCCTCTTTTCGCGCGAGAACGGTCTCAAGTTGCCGCTCAAACAGCAGTTCGCGTTCAACGGTCACCTGGATCGCATCGAGGAGATCGAGCCCGCCGAGGATCTGGTTGCCGCCGTTGAGGCGGGCGGTGCCGACGGACTGGGTGAGACCGGTGAGGAAGTCACCGACATCGTCACCGAGATCATCAAACCCGACCCCATTCCTGAAACCGAAGTGTCCATGCCCGAACCGTCCATCACGCAGGAAGTGGATGCCGAAGGCTCCGTCATTCCGCGCGCGGTTCCCGTTCAGGAAGAATGAACCGTTTCAATCATCACCAACCCACCCAATACCATTAAATCCATCCTTTCTCCCATTATCATGATCCAGAAAATCAAAAGACTACTCGGCATCGGAAAACCCGATCCGTCCCGCGGCAACAGCATCGTTGTCAACGTCGAGAAACTTGAACGTCGCGTCGCGCTCCTGGAGGACGGGGTGTTAGAGGAATACACCGTCGAGCGCGAAGGCGATCAGAACATCGTCGGCGGCATCTTCAAGGGACGCGTCAAAAACATCGAACAGGGGCTCAAGGCGATGTTCGTCGACATCGGTCTCGACAAGAACGCGTTCCTTCACTTCTGGGATGCGATTCCTGCCGCGCTTGATGCCGGACTGGAGGAAATCCAGCGCGACACCGGACGCAAGAAGCAGCAGCAGAAAATCAGCTCGAAGGACATTCCTGATATCTATCCGATCGGCTCGGAGATTGTGATCCAGGTTTCCAAGGGGCCGATTGGCACCAAGGGCCCGCGTGTCACCACGAACATCTCGCTGGCCGGCCGCTACCTCGTGTTGATGCCGTTTACGGAACAATTCGGTATTTCCCGCAAGATCGAGGATCCGAAAGAGCGGACCCGACTGCGCAAGATCATCCAGAAGCTTTCGGTTCCCGAAGGCATGGGCATCATCATGCGCACGGTGGCATCGGGAACGCGCGCCCGTCATTTCGTGCGCGACCTCGCGATGTTGTTAGAGCAGTGGGATGAGATCGAACAGCGCCGCGCGCACTCGCCCGCGCCCGCTTGCATCTTCCAGGAGCCCGGCCTGATCGAGCGTACCGCGCGCGATTTCCTGACCGACGAGATTGATCAGGTTCTCTGCGACGACGCGGAAACCACCGAGTTGATCCGCGAGATCGCCGGAAAGATTTCACGGCGAGCCAAACGTCGCGTGCATCACCTGCCGACGTCCACCCAGCCGATTTTCGAACGGGTCAACATCCAGAAGCAGATCGACGAAGCGTTTTCCCGTCAGGTCTGGCTGCCCTGCGGCGGCTACATTGTGATTGATGAAACCGAGGCGCTCATCGCCATCGACGTCAACACCGGCCGCAACCGCGGCTCGAAGGATGTCGACAAGATGATTCTGGAAACGAACATCGAAGCCGCTCAGGAAGTCGCCCGCCAGTTGCGACTTCGCAACATCGGTGGCTTGGTTGTCGTCGACTTCATCGACATGCGCCATCGCAAGGACCAGATGGCGGTTTACAAGGCGATGAAAGACCGCGTCCGCAAGGACAAGGCCAAGACACAGATCCTTCAAATCTCGCCGATCGGGCTGATGGAAATGACGCGCCAGCGGCTCAACGAGTCCCTGCGCGACACGATGTATGAGCCCTGCCCGTATTGCCAGGGTCGTGGCCGTGTGAAGACGCCGATGACGATGTCCGTCGAGATCCAGCGCCGTCTCAACACCGTCATCCAGCGCCATCGTGATACCGTGGGCGATCTCATCGTGATCGTGAACTCCGACGTGCTCAACCGCTTCAAGTCCGAAGACTCGAAGCTTCTGGGCGAACTCGAGCGTTCCCACTCCGGCCGTCTCATTTTCCGTTCGGACCCGAATCTCAACCGCGAGCGCTTCGCCATCGTCGATGCGCGGACCGAGAAAACGGTTGATCAGGGATAAATCTCAGCCGATTCAAGGGCGGGTCGCTTCGAGTGGTGAGCGGCCCGCTTTTCATTTGCCACCTTTCCACTTTGCCCGTTCTTTTCAGATATCATGTCCCGAAAAACCAAACTCATTTGCACCCTCGGCCCTGCCACGGAAGCGGCGGAAACCATTGGCCGGTTGATGGATGGCGGCACCAATGTGTTTCGCCTGAACATGAGTCATGCCAAGCATGAGTGGGCGGCGGAAATGACGAAGCGCGTGCGCAACGAAGCGGCCCAGCGCGGGCTGCACATCGGGGTGCTGTTTGATTTGACGGGGCCATCGATCCGCACCGGCGATCTCGCCGAGCCTTACGAATTGAAGGAAGGCGACATCGTGGAGTTCCGCAAAACCACCGTCGATTCTTCCGTGCCGCTATCCACCACGGTGAACTACGACGGGCTGATGGGCGATGTCAGCGAGGGGAACACACTCGTCGTCGACAACGGCGCGCTGCTGATGCGGATCGAAACGGTAAAGGATGATCGCATTCTATGCCTGGTGAAAACTCCGGGGAAAATGGGTTCGCGGCGCCACATCAATCTCCCGGGGGTGAGGCTGAATCTCCCCGCACTAACAGACAAGGATCGCAAGGACCTCGCGCTCGCCGTGGAGTGTGGGGCGGATTATATCGCGGGATCCTTTGTTAGAGATGCGGCCCACGTGCGTGAATTGCGTGATGCGATGGAGGCGTTGGAAGGCAGCGCGCAGATTGTGGCGAAGGTGGAGGATCAGGAAGCGATTCGGAACATCGACGCGATCATCCAGGCCGCGGATGTGATCATGATCGCGCGGGGCGACCTTGGCACCGAGGTCGAGTTCGAGGAATTGCCGCTGTTGCAGCGCCGGATTGTCAAACGTTGCCATGAACTGGCAAAGCGCGTGATTGTTGCCACGCAATTGTTGGAGTCGATGATTTCCAATCCGACGCCGACGCGTGCCGAGGTGACGGATGTGATGAACGCCGGTTATGAAGAGGCGGATGCGCTGATGCTTTCCGGTGAAACGTCGGTCGGGCGCTATCCCGAGCGATGTGTCGAGGCGATTTGCCGGATCACCAGCCGGATCGAGCGTTCCGGCGGTCATGGGTTCGGGCTGAACGTGATGCTACGCGACGAGCGGCAAAAGGCGGCCCGGGCGGCGGTGACGTTGGTGGATTCGTTGCCGGATGCGCGTTTGGTGGTTCTCACCCGCCGAGGTGTGTTGGCGAACCAAACGGCGATGTTGCGGCCGCGCACTTCCGGGTTTTTTGCCTTCACTCCGAGCGATCGTGTGTGTCGGCAATTGTCGCTGACGCGTGGTGTTCGCGGTTACAAATTGGCCTTTGCCGCGACGATCGATGAGACGATCAAGCGTGCGATCGAGCTGCTTCGGGAAGCCGGGCATGTGCGTGCGGGGACGCCTGTGGTGATTGTTTCGGACATCCTTTCGGATCATTTCGCGGCGAATTCGATTCTGCTGCATCACGCGTGACCCGCGGCTCCGAGAATCGCCCTGATCCCGCTTGCCGCAGGTAATCGGGCCTCCTAGCGTCGCCGCGAGTGTTTGCACTGCCAGCATGTTTGGAGCGATACCGCAAGTTGCCGAAGGGGGTTTTCCTCTTCGCGGTGGGACAGTTCCTGATCAACCTGATCCAGACCGCGCAGTTTCTCCTGCTGAACCTGTTCCTCAAGGAAGGTGGTTTGAGTGATCCGGAAATCGCATCGCTGGGATCGAAACGTTTCATCGCGACGTTCCTGCTGGCGATTCCGGCCGGGTTGTGGCTCCGTGGAAAACCGCTGCGCTGGCCGCTGTTAGGCGCGTCGATCGGATTTCCCGCCGCTGCCCTGTTAGGTCTTGAGGCGGCGCGGGTCCATCAGCTGGAGCTGGCGGCGTTCGCGTTCCTTTGCATGGGTTTCGCGGGGCTGGTGTTGAGCGTGGCGAGTCTGCCGATGATCCTGCGGTTGGCTCCGGAGAACCAACGAAGCGAGGCGTTGAGCCTGCTTTTCTCGACGTGGGCTGCGGCGGCGATTTGTGGTGGTTTGCTTGCGAGCGGACTTCAGGCGCTGGGCACGCTGCAACTCGGGTCCTGGCGGGTGGTGTTGGATTCGCATGCGACGATGCTGTTGTTGACGCTGGCGGGCTTTGGCGCGCCATGGTTTTATGCGAAGCTGCCTAATCCGCCATCGGGTGAGGAGAAGCCTCGCCACTGGTTGCATGTGCACCGAAGTGATCTCGGGTTGCTGATGCGATCACTGGTGCCGTCGGTGTGCATCGCCGTGGGAGCCGGGTTGAGCATCCAGTTCATGAATCTTTTTTTCAGCCATGTTCACGGGATGAATCCGGCGACGTATTCGGCGTATGGGACGGTTTCGAGCGTGTTGGTGTTGGGTGCGGGATTGCTGGTGCCGGAGGTGCGGCGGCGGTTCGGTTGGCGCGGGGCGATCCTCGGTGTGCAGTTCACGGCGGTGGTTCTGTTAGCCACGATGGGATTCACCGAGTTGTGGCGGCCGCATGCATGGGCTTATCCGTTGGCGGTGCTGCTTTTCATCCTGCGGCAGCCGCTGATGAGCATGGCGGGGCCGGCGACGAGCGAACTCACGATGGCTTACGTTGGTCCGCGGAATCATGAGTTGATGAATGCCTGCAACGGCGCGATCTGGAGCGGGGCATGGTGGCTGGCGGCGATCATTTTCCAACATCTGCGCGAGGCGGATGTTCCCTACTGGCAGATTTTTGCGGCGACATCGCTGTTTTATTCGGTGGCGACGTTTTCCTATCTTGGGATCATTCGGGCGACGGAGCGAAGGGCACCGGATGTGCAAGAGCCGATGATGTCCGAGCGGCACGAGGTGTGATGTCAGTACAAACCAAGGGCGCCGTCTCCCTTGTGACGACGCCCTTGGGCCCTTTGGGGGGCTGATGTGCTATCCCTTACGCAAGAGAGACTGACAGACTCCGGGGGCTTTGCCCATGCCGTGATCGCGTAGGAAGGATCAAAGTCTTCCGGCGGCTTTGACGTCGAGATAACGGTTGGCGAGGGAGATCGCGAATTGGTCGGCGGTGGAGTCGAGCGTCAGCACGCCACGGGATGTTAGAGAGGCGAGGATTTCCCTCCGTTCGCCGAGGTAGCGATCGGCTGCGAGAAAACGCAGCGCGGCGGAGTGGCTTTCCACCGGTTGTTCCACCGAGTCGAGCACGGTGCGTTCCATCATGCTGGCTAACAGAACGAGATGGCGGGAGGCGAGGACTTCGAGTGCGGGGATGAGTTCCTTGCCATCCTCGCCGCGCAGGTTTGTCAGGAGAATCACCATCGAGCGCCGCCGTTGTCTTGCCATGAGACCTTCCACCGCCTCGCTGAAGTCGCTGGGTGCGGGAGTGGTTTGATAGTCGTAGAGGTGGTTGAGCAGGACGGGCATGGCGTGGCTGCCTTTCACGGGCGGTAGCCAGCGGGAGGTGCCGCCGAAGGATTTCACCGCGACCTGATCGCCCTGGCGGAGGGCGACGTGTGCGACGAGGAGCATCGCGTTGAGCACGTGGTCGAACTGTGGCATCGCGCCATCCATCGCGCGCATGCGGCGGCCGGTATCGAGGAGGAAGACGAGCGATTGGTTGCGTTGTTCCTGATAGTCTCGGCTGATCAGCATTTGGCGGCGTGAGCTGGCTTTCCAATCGATCTGTGCGAGGGGATCGCCATCGCGGTAGTCGCGGAGCTGGTGGAAGTCGCGGCTGCTTCCCGCGCGCGGGCGGCGGACGATGCCCATCGGGTTGTCGCGATGTTGCATGGCGAGGAGGGCGAAGCGGATGACCGGCTCGTAGTTCGGATAGACTCTAACGGTTTCATCGGAGCCGTGGCGGGTGGCCCGTTTCCAGAGTCCGAGCGGCGAGGTGCGCCTGAGCCATACCGGGCCAAAAACCGCCTCGCCGCGGGAGTTCAGGACGACCGGGTGGGTGACTCTGATTTCCCGCTTTGGAGGGAGGCTGCCGGTCCATGGCATGGCCTCGGCGACCGCGCCCGGAGGGATTCCGTCGAACACTTCGACCTGTGCGTTCATGTTGCCGGGGTTGACGAAGGTCAGGCGGATTTCACCGGGTTCGCCCAGGGCAAAGCGGCCGGGCAGACGGCGACGGATGCTGACGGGTGTTAGAAAACGAAGCAGCAGCGCATCGATTAGTGCAAGCGCACCCAATGCGGCACCGCAGATCCACCATGCGGATTTCCAAGCTGGAAATGCCATCAGCAGCGCGCCGAGGATGGTCCAGACGGTTGCGGCGAAGAGGCTGCGGAGGGTGGGGGTCATGGGGCGGGCGCTTACTGGCGGGGGGCGGGGACTCCGGCGATGATGGAGGCCAGTACTTCGTCCACTTCCTGACCGCTGATGGCGACTTCCGGAGTGAGCTGGACGCGGTGCCTCAGAACGGGGAGGGCGGCGCGTTTGATGTCATCGGGGATGACAAAACTTCTGCCGGCGATTGCGGCGTAGGCTTTGCCAATGCGGACTAGGCTGATCGCGCCGCGAGTTCCGGCACCGAGTGCGATGGCCCGAGCGTCGCGGGTTGCTCGGGCGATTCCGACGGCGTAGGAAACCACTTCCGGGACGCATTGAACGGCGGCGGTCGCTTGTTGGGCGGCGATGATTTCCTGCGGCCCGCAAATGGTGCGCACGGTGACTTTGGTGGCGGCGGGGTCTTCCTGCGCGGCGCGGGTGACGATGTCGCACTCGGCATCGAGCGAGGGGTAGTCGATGAGCACCTTCATGATGAAGCGGTCTAGCTGCGCCTCGGGGAGGGGATAGGTGCCTTCGTGTTCGACCGGGTTCTGGGTGGCCAAGGTCATGAAGGGCGGGCTGAGTTTGAGTGTCTCGCCATCGATGGTGACCTGGCGTTCCTGCATCACCTCCAACAGTGCGGCCTGGGTTTTCGCCGGGGCGCGGTTGATTTCATCCGCGAGCAGGAGGTTGGTGAAGACCGGACCTTGGCGGAGCTGGAAGGTCTGGCTTTTCATGTCGAAGAGGCGGAAACCGGTGACGTCGGATGGCATCAGGTCCGGGGTGAACTGGATGC
>SXGQ01831648.1_pt1 | contig 19669 bp, 12 predicted proteins | sample 3178371 | NCBI WGS metagenome assembly SXGQ01 (sample SAMN11356859, study PRJNA531348) | freshwater metagenome | isolation source: freshwater sample F1-20 | place: China: Fuxian Lake, Yuxi | collected 2017-12-25 | reverse complement strand
TGGTCAAGACCGACCACATCCTCTTCATCGCGGCGGGCGCCTTTCATATGTCAAAGGTCTCGGACCTCATCCCCGAGCTGCAAGGGCGTTTCCCGATCCGCGTCGAGCTCGAGCCGCTGACCGAAGCCGACTTCATCCGCATCCTGTCCGAGCCCGAGAATGCGCTCACCCGTCAGTACGCGGCGCTCCTCGGCACCGAGGGACTCAGCGTCGCGTTTGCCCCCGACGGTATCGCGGCCCTCGCCCGCATCGCGGCGGACGTGAACGGGCGTCAGGAGAACATCGGGGCCCGCCGACTCCACACGGTGCTCGAGCGCCTGCTCGATGAGGTGAGCTTCGACGCGCCCGACCGGGCCGAGCGCGCGCTGCACATCGACGCCGACTACGTCTCTCGGGCCCTCACGGGCATCGTCCAGGACCCGCATCTCGAGAATTACATTCTCTGACAAACAATTCCTCGTTATCTGACGAGACGTCAGTCAACGCCCCGGGCGGTCCCGTCCCACACGCGGACTGGCCTGACATACCGTCAAGTCAGGTCGCGAGGCCTGCGCCACTGCATCGTCGACAGGTCGCGCGTCGTGCTTGCAAACGCGTCGCATTTCCAGTCCACTGCAGCGTGGCTCGACCGTGCGCGACGGGCCCCTCGTTTCGCCCTTGCAAGGACTCCCTGATGCGTCGCCTCCGCCTCGCCCTCGCCGCCTCTGGCCTCGCCCTCGCGACCACTGCGGCCCCGATGGTCTCCGCTAGCTGGCCGAACGGCCCCGATGAAGATCCCACCCTCGCGCCCCCGAATGATCCGGGCTACGGCGGCCTCTGGAATCTCTGGTCTGCCTTCCCGGCGGGCTGGAAGGCGAACATCGACGACCCGAACGAGCGCGACAACCTCGGGCCCGGGCTCCACGCGGACCGTGCGTGGCAGGTGACCCCAGGTGACCGCCGCGTCATCATCGCGATCCACGACTCGGGGGCCTACTGGGACAATCGCGACCTCGTGAACAAGTACTATCTGCACCGCGGCGAGCTCGCGGACTGCAAGCCGGCGGCCCTCACGAACCCACCCGCTGGGGCCGACGCCTTTGACGTCAATGGCAGCGGCTGGTTCGACATCCGGGACTACTACGCCGCGGCGGGGTCCGAACAGGCGGCACTCGCCGACTGGGACATGAACCGCAACGGGATGATCGACCCGCAGGACCTGTTGAAGAAGTGCAGCGACGGGGTTGACGACGACGGCACCGGCTACGTCGACGACATCTCCGGGTGGGACTTCTTCATGGACGACAACGACGCCCATGACGACACGGCCTTCGGCCATGGCAACGGCGAGGCCCGCGACTCGGCGGCCGAGGGCAACAACGGCATCGGCGACATCGGCGTCTGCCCCGACTGCACCGTGCTGATGATCCGGGTCGGCGACAGCTTTGTCACGGACTCCAACGAGTTCGCCCACGGCGTCGTCTACTCGACGGACGTCGGCGCCCACGTCATCCAGTCGGCGCTCGGCACGGTCAACTACACCGAGTTCGCCCGCGCCGCCCTCGCCTACGCCTACGCGAACAACGTCGCGGCCGTCACGTCGGCCGCCGACGAGCTGAGCTTCCATCACAACTACCCCGGCTCGGGCGAGTACTCGATCTACGTCCACGCGATTATGTTCGACGAGGCCGAGCCGGAAATCAGCGACACCTTCCTGAACTTCAACAACTGCACCAACTACGGCATGCAGTTGCTGCTGTCGGCGCCAGGCACGGGCTGCAGCTCCGAGTCGGTTGGTGTCACCTCGGGGCATGTCGGCCTCATCTATGCCGCGGCCCTCAAGAAGGGGCTCAACCCGCCGCTGTCGTCCGAGGAGGTCAAGCAGATCCTCATCCACTCGGTCGACGACATCGCCATCAACCCGAACGACAACGATCCCGAGAAGTACCGCTCGGGCCCCGGATTCGACTGGCATTTCGGCTACGGCCGCACGAACGCCCGCAAGAGCGTCGACATGGTCATGGCCGGCCAGCTGCCGCCCGAGGTCTACATCGAGGCGCCGTCGTGGTTCCAGGTCATCGACCCCGACCGCACCCCGACCGTCCCCGTCACCTGTCGCCTGAACCAGCGCGCCGACGGCCTCGCCCCGCGCTACGCGGAGGTCCGCTGGGTGCTCGAGTACGCGACGGGGGTCGATCCGAACGCCGGTTTCGTCGAGCTCGCCTCGGGCACGACGGCGGGCCGCAACGACGTCTGCGCCACCTGGGACGTCACGCAGGTGCCCTTCGATTACGCCCGGGCGCTGACGGACCCGCACCAGTACGCGGTGACCCTTCGCCTTCGCGCCGAGGCGACGCTGCCTGGCGGCGGCACGGTCAAGGGCGAGCATCGCAAGGGCTTCATCTTCCACAAGGATCCCAGCGCCTTCGAGGCGTTCCCGATCGACCTCGGGACGTCCGCCGAGTCCTCTCCCATCTTCGCGAACCTCGACGGCGACAGCGATGAGGAGCTCGTGATCTTCACCTCCGACGGCCGCGTCCACGCGTACCAGCAGGACGGGACCGAGCTCGCCGGCTTCCCGGTCACCGTCGACCAGCGCCGCTCGTTGCAGGTCAGCCAGCCGGGCAACCACCGCCTCAGCTGTGCCTTCCGCGCGGACAAGACCGGCTGCGTCGCGAAGAATGGCCGCATCGACCCGGACGTCGCCCGCCAGAACGCGATGATGCCGCTGTCGGTCGGCGACCTCGAAGGCGATGGCGACCTCGAGATCGTCCTGACCACCTGGGATGGCGCCGTCTTCGTCTTCGAGCATGACGGGACGCGGCGCGAGGGTTGGCCGCAGAGCGTCGACTACGCCATGGTCGCTGGCCTCACGCTGAACCCGGACACGGCCATCGACAGCGGCTTCTTCGCATCTCCTGTGCTCTACGACCTCGACGGCGAGCCGGGGCTCGAGATCATCGCGGCGGCGATGGACCAGCACATCTACGTGTGGCACGCCGACGGGTCGCCGATGGCACCCTACCCGGTGCGCATCTTCCAGGCCGGCGACCCGGCCTCCGAGCGCCGCCGTGACCGCATCGTCGCGACACCGGCCGTCGGTGACCTCGACGGCGACGGTGATCCCGAGATCGCGACCGGTTCGTCCGAGGTCTACGGTGCGGCTGGCGTCGAGAACGAGGCCACGGCCTACGTCATCGACGGGCGCACCGGCGAGGTCGTCCCGGGCTGGCCGCGCAGCCTCTTCGGCCTGACGGTCAACGTGCTGCCCGTCGTCGGGCGCGGCGTCGTCGCGAACCCGATGCTCGCCGACCTCGACTTCGACGGCACCCTCGAGGTCAGCTTCGACACGATCTCCACGCAGGGCTGGCTCTTCCGCCACGATGGAACGCCCTACAAGACGTCGTCGCACAACGGCAAGATGAACAACCAGGCCTTCGGCCCCCTGTCGGACTCGGTTGACAGCCCGGCTTACATCCTGATGAACAACGGGGCCTTCGCGAACATCGACGGCGAGGGTGGCCTCGACATGGTCAAGGGGACCGCGGGCTTCAACTTCGCGCTCGCCTTCGCGGGCGGTGGCAAGCGCGGCGAGTTCGACCACCACATGTCGGGCTGGGACACCGACACGGGCCGCATGATGGAGGGCTTCCCGCGAATCCATGACGACTGGCAGTTCTTCAACAGCCCGACTGTCGCCGATCTCGACAACGACACGAACCCCGAGGTCATCGTCGGCTCGGGCGGCTATCTGCTGCAGGCCTGGAACTACAAGGGCGAGAAGCCGGCTGGTTTCCCGAAGCAGACGGGTGGCTGGATCATCGCCACCCCGGCCGTGGGCGACTTCGACGGGGACAAGAAGCTCGACGTCGCCATCTCGACCCGCGACGGCTGGCTCTTTGCGTGGAAGACCGAGGCGCGAGCGGGCGGCGTCTTCGAGTGGAACGGCTTCGGTGCCAACCCGCATCGGACTGGCAACTACGAGGATGACCCTGTGCCCTACCGCACCTGGGATGCCGTCGAGCCGGGGCCGGACGCGACCCCCGAGGCGACGCCCGACGCCGCGCCCGACGCGGACGCGACCTCCGAGGTTGACGCTGGGGCCGTGGCGGAGGCTGCGTCGGGGCGTTCGGACGACGGCGGGTGTGGCGCTGGCGGGGCTGGCGGCGCGTGGTTCCTCGCGCTCGGTGCGATGGCGGCGCTGCGGCGGCGCCGGGTGACCGAACCCTGACGGCTCGTCAGGTGATGTGACAGCGAGGGCGGCCTGCGGGCCGCTCTTCGCGTTTCTGCGACCTGTACCGACGTGGCCTGACGCAACGTCAGGACGCTTCGCGTCCAGGCTGCGGCAGGCGGCCGAGACCGCCCGAACCCTGTCCGAATCCGCCTGCGAGGCTGCCCTCTCCCGTTGCCGGACATTTCGTCAGTACATGATGTCCAGCGACCTCCTGTCGAACGCGCGACCTCGCAGTGACTCCTGCTGGATCCGGCCTCGCGAGCGTGGGAAGCTCTGCCCATGCGTCGCGTCCACATCCTCGTCTTCGATGACGAGCTGGTCCACCGCCCCGACTTTCTCGGGGCTACCCTCACCGACCTCGAGCACCGCCTCGCAGGTCAGGTCGCATTTGTGCTGACCTTCAGGCCACACGCCGACTTCGCGCTGTCCGAGCTCGCCGCCCTGTCCCCCGATGCCGTCTTCATGGACTTCCACATGGGCCCCCACGCGGACGGCGCGACCGCAGTCGCAGCCATCCGCGGCCGCTATGCGCGCGCGCAGCTGCCAATCCTGGCCATCAGCTCGGATGCCCGCATGAACCAGCGCATGCTCGCCGCGGGCGCGTGCCAGGCTTGCGTCAAGATGGCGCTCCCTGACGAACTGCCGTTTCTCCTGCCTGACCTCGTGGGGCTCAGGTGACGCCGCCCCCCGTCCGCCTCGTCGCAGGGGTCGCCAGCCTTGTCGCCGCCCTCGGGCTGTCGCTCGCTGTCGATCTCTCGCCCCCGCCGCTCGGCCTCTCGCTCGCGCGCGCGAAGACCGACCGCGCTGGCGCCCACGAGCTCGGGCGGGCGCGGATCACCTCGCGCGTCATCGGGCAGCTGCGGGCGCACTATGTCGATCCCGCCCGCCTGCAGCCGCGTGTGATGCTCGAGGCCGCGCTCGAGCGCGTCGAGGCGGAGGTGCCCGAGATCCGGGTCGAGGCCCTGCGCGAGCGCGGAGATGTCTCGGGGCTGCGGGTGACCGTCTTCGACGCGACCCGCGAATTCGGCCTCACGCGGGTCCGCGATCTCTACGAGCTCAACTGGAAACTCATGGAAATATTTGCGTTCATCGAGGGTGCAATGCCGCCGCACGGCGACCTTGAGGGCCTCGAGTACGCCGCCATCAACGGGATGCTCGACACCCTCGACCCGCACTCCGCGATGCTGTCGCCGCGGCAGTGGCGCGAGCTCCAGCTCTCACAGCGCGGCCGCTTCGGCGGGGTCGGTATCGTGGTGGGTGTCGAGGACGGTGCCCTCGTCGTGCGCCAGGTGCTGCCAGACACGCCTGCCGCCGAGGCCGGACTTGCCGTGGGCGATCGCATCACCGTGATTGGTCAGCAGTCGACCGCGACGATGACGCTCGATGAGGCCGTGGCCTTGCTCCGCGGCGAGGCTGGGACCGAGGTCACGTTGTGGGTCTCCGGGCCACGCGACGCCCGAAGTCGACCTGTCCCGGTGCGCCGGCGCGAAATCCAGACCTCTGGCGTCGATGGACACCCGATCGGGGACGGCATCGGCTACGTCCGCGTGCGTGCCTTTCAGGAGACCACCGACGAGGACCTCGTTGCGGCGCTCGAGCGCCTTGAACGCGCCCCGGACGGCCTCACCGGACTCATCCTCGACCTGCGCGACAACCCGGGCGGGCTCCTCGAGAAGGCCATCGCGATGAGCGACCTCTTCCTCGCGCGCGGGACCATCGTGACCACCGTCCGCGACGGTGGGCGTGAGCGTGACGAGCGCCATGCCCGGGCGGCCGGGTCGCGCGAGGGCCTGCCGCTGGTCGTGCTCGTCAACCGCGGCTCGGCGTCGGCGTCCGAGATCGTGGCGGGGGCGCTCCGCAACCACGACCGCGCGCTCATCGTCGGGCAGCGGACCTTCGGCAAGGGCTCGGTTCAGGTTCTCTACCGCATGGACGATGCGGCGCTGAAGCTGACGGTCGCCCAATACCTGACGCCTGGCGATGTCTCGATCCAGGGCGTCGGGGTCACCCCCGACATCGCGGTCGTGACGCTGCGTCCGCCCGTCGGCTCGAGCTTCCTCGGCATGGACCTCCAACCCGCACCCGAGGATGCAGGCGGCGAGCAGAACCTCCTGGGGCGCCTCGCCTCCGATCGCACCCGCGCCGAGGTCTCGCCCGCGACCTTGCGCCTTCTCGAGTCCCGCGCGCCGTCTGGCCCCGTGGCGGCCAGCTTCACCCCCGACGCCCTCACGAAGGCGGCCGCTGACCTCCTGCGGGCCGCCAGTCTCCCGAATCGTCGGGCGATGCTCGCGGCCCTCGGAGGGCACCTCGCGCAGCAATCGCGCGGGACTGGCCACGCGCTCGGCGAGCTGCTCGCCGCCCTCGAGGTCGATTGGCAGGAGGGGCCGCGTCCTTCGCGTCCGCGACTCACCACAGGCCTCGACATCCGACCGACACGGGCCTCGTCGGCGCCGCGCCGCGCCACGCCGCCCGACTTCGAGGTCCACGCCGGCGAGGAGGTCCTCGTGATGGTGTCGGTCCAGAACCCCGGTCCGCAGGCCGTCTACCGGGTGCACACCGAGCTTGGCGGGACCTCGGGTCTCTTCCGCGGCCTCGAGCTCGCGCTCGGCCGGATCGACCCGGGCAAGACGGTCACCCGTTCGGTGAAGGTGCGGGTGCCAGTCGCCGTGACCTCAGGCGCCGACCGCGTCGCGGCGCACGTCCACCTTGATGGCGTCGAGCTCGCAACAGCCCGCACCGAGCGTCTGCTTCGCGTGGTCGGCGCCGCGCCGCCCCGCTTCGCGCAGACCTTCGGCATCTCGGACGCGCCACGGTCCGACGCCCCACTGAGGGTCGGCAACGGCGACGGCCTGCTGCAGCGGGGCGAGCGTGTCCTCGTCGACGTGTGGCTCGAGAACCGCGGGACCGACGCAGCCCCCGCCCCCGTCGGTCTGACGCTCCGCAACCTCTCGGGGGCGGACGTGGTCATCCACGCGGGTCGGGTCGAGTTGCCGCCGCCTGGGCCGGGCCAGCGCGACCTCGCCCAGTTCGAACTCGAGATCAAATCAGGATTCCGTAATCGTTTCGTTGATCTGCAGCTCGAGATCGACGATGGACTCGGTCACACCGGGCGGGAGGGGACGCGCGTCGGCCTCACCCTGCCCGTGCACCCCGATGGCATCAGCGCGGTCCGTCCCGCCAGCGGCCTCGCGGTCCTCACCGCCGACGGGGGCGTTCGGCTGCACGCGGGCGCCCACCGCGATACCCCCGTCATCGCGACGCTCGGGGCGGGGGGCATCTTCGACGTCGTGGCCGAGACCGAGGGCTGGTTGCAGCTCGCGCTGAGCGATCGCGCTGTCGCGCGGCCCAAACTGCGACGTCTCGGCTGGGTCGCCGCGGCCGATATCCGGCGCGCGACCGAGGGGGCTGTCGCCGAGCACCCCGTGATCTGGCACGCCCTCAACGACCCACCCGCGCTGACCCTGACCCTGCCGCCCGATTTTGTCGAGTCGGCGTCCGCCACCCTGAAAGGTGAGGTCCGCTTCTCGGGGATGGCGCGGGGCGTCATCCAGGTCTTCCGCGGCGAGGACAAGGTCTTCTTCAAGCCCGTCCCAGCGGCAGGTTCCGACGGGGTCGCCGTGCCCTTCGAGGCCGCGGTCGCGCTCGAGCCCGGTCGCAATGACCTCGTGATCGTCGCGCGTGAAGGGGATGACCGCGTGACGCGACGGGCGCTCGCCATCTTCCGCCGCTGACCCCATGTGGCCTCGCCCGTCATGACCGCCGCCGCTGGCCCGATCAACCGGGTTGACAGGCACGCGGCCTCTCCCTGATGCTGCCGCCCCCCGCGGGCGGAAGACGCACGCGGCGGCTGGAGGCGCACATGTTCGATACGCTCTATCAGGGGTTCAAGTCGGCCAAGTCCAAGCTCACGGGCAAGACGACCCTCGACGAGACCAACATCAAGGACGCGCTCCGCGACGTCCGCCTGTCGCTCCTCGAGGCCGACGTCGAGTTCAGTGTCGTCAAGGACTTCCTGAAGAACGTCCAGGACAAGGCGACAGGCGAGCTCATCACGCTCCGCGCGAAGACGAAGGACGGCAAGAAGCTCGAGGTCAGCCCCGCCGACCACTTCATCAACATCTGCCACGACGAGCTCGTCGCGCTGATGGGCCCGGTCGATGCGACGATCAACTTCAAGAACGGGGCTGGCATCACGACCGTGATGATGGTCGGCCTGCAGGGCGCGGGCAAGACCACGACCACGGGCAAGGTCGCGAAAAAACTCCAGAAGATGGGGCACAAACCGCTGCTCGTCGCGGCCGACATCTATCGCCCTGCCGCTATCGACCAGCTGCAGGTCCTAGGCCGCCAGCTCGACATTCCGGTCTTCTCCGTCGCGGGTGCCTCGCCGCCCGACCTCTGCGAGGCGGCGCTCAAGGTCGCGCGCAAGGACCGCCACGACGTCGTCATCTTCGACACCGCGGGTCGTCTGACGATCGACGAGGCCCTCATGGGCGAGCTCGACGACATCAAGCGCCGCACGAAGCCCGACAACATCTTCCTCGTCCTTGACGCGATGACAGGTCAGGACGCTGTCCAGACCGCGCGGACCTTCGACGGGCGCCTCGACCTGTCGGGCGTCATCATGACCAAGCTCGACGGTGACGCCCGTGGTGGCGCCGCCCTGTCGGTCAAGGCCATCACCGGCAAGCCCATCAAGTTCCTGGGCGTCGGGGAGAGCCTCGACAAGCTCGAGGAGTTCCGCCCTGAGGGCCTCGCAGGCCGCATCCTCGGCTTCGGTGACGTGGTCGGTCTCGTCAAGGACTTCGAGGAGGTCGTCGACGAGCGGAAGGCCGAGGAGGACGCTCGCAAGATCCTGAGCGGCGACTTCAACATGCTCACGTTCCTCGAGCAGATCCGCACCATCCGCAAGATGGGGTCGCTCAAGGACATCATGGAGCGCATGCCGTTCTTCAAGGACAGCATGGGGCAGATGGATCTCGACGACAAACAGCTCGTGAAGGTCGAGGCCGCCATCCTGTCGATGACGAAGAAAGAGCGTCTCCACCCCGAGCTGCTGTCGAACGCCTCGCGCCTCCGCCGCATCGCCGCGGGCTCGGGGCAGAGCCTTCAGGACGTCCGCAACATTGTGCAGCGTTTCTACACGATGCGCAACGTGATGAAGCGGGTCTCGAAGCAGCCTGGCCTGCTCGGCAACCTGCCCGGCTTCAAGCAGCTCAACATGCTGAAACAGCTCCGTGGCGGGATGGGCGGGATGGACGGCATGTTCGAGGGCATGGAGGGTGGCCTCGAGCAGCTGCTCGGCGGCGGTGATGGCGGGGCCGCCGCGCCCTTTGGCGACCCGCGGAAGCCCAAGGGACCCTCCGCGGCCGAGATCGCCGCGCGCATCGAGGCGAAGAAGAAGCGTCGCGACGCCAACAAGAAGGCCGCCAAGACCCGCAAGAAGGGCCGCTGAGCGACCTCGGCGCCGCGTCTCAGCTGCGTGTCGCGGCGGCCCCCTCGGGCTCTTTCGGCGGCGCCGCGAGGACGCTCGCGCGATTGAACGTAACGTCGACGAGGATGGCGACCACCCCGAGCGATATCGCGATATCCGCGATATTGTACGTGGGCCAGTGCATGAAGCCGAGGTCCATGTCGATGAAATCGATGACGAATCGGTAGCGCAGGCGGTCCACGAAGTTCCCGGCCGCGCCCGACAGGATCCCGGCGAAGGCGACCAGCACGAGGCGGCTGTGCGCTGGCAGGCGCCACGTGATGCTCAGGATGACGCCAAAGGCCACGAGCGTCAGGATGACGAAGACGAGGTGCCGCGTGTCGGGTGGCAGGTCCTTCATCAGGCCAAACGCCGCGCCCGGGTTCTCCGCGTACACGAACTTGAACCAGTCGCCCGAGACGTCGATGTGGCGTGCCCCCACGAGGTAGGTCTCGCCCTCGGCGACCGGGGCCTGCGGGTCGAGGGCCGCGTCCGCCCACGCGACGGGATGCAGGCGCCCGCTCGCGGCGAGCTCGCTCACGTCCGTGGGATCGAGGCGCGTGTAGACCTCGCTCGCCCACGTCGCGAAGGCGGTGCCAGCCTGCACGCCGCGCGTCGCCTCGACCATGTCCTCCCGCGACGCCTCGGGGTGCGCGAGGCGCAGCCAGCTCTCGACGAGGTTCAGGTCCCGCCGCAGGTCCAGGCGGCGCGGCGGCAGGTCGAGGTTGTCACGCCAGAACAGCCAGAACCCGGAGTACGTCCTCAGCGTCTCACGGTCGGCGAAGATCTTTGCGTCCCCGCTCAGGCTGAGCGCGGGCGCGAGGCGATCCGTGGACGCGATGACCCGCGGCAGCGCGTCCGTATCGAGTCCGAGCCGTCCCGAGAGCACCTCGGAGAGCGGACGCCCGACCTCACTCGGCGCCACGCGCACGACCAGCGGGTGATTCGCCGTGCCGAGGTTCGTGTCGGCCCAGTGCTTGGACCACAGGTCCGCCACCAGCCACAGTGCGAAGACCGAACCGAAGATCAGCCACTTGCGGGTACCCGAGCTGTTCAACATGACCTCCATCGGCGCCCGATGCGCCCGGCGCGGACGATAAGCACGCCATCCGTTCCTCGTCCAGCACCGCCGCGCGACCACCGCGCGCCCGGCCGCGCCCCGCCTCGTCACAGCCTTGTCACACGATGCGCCTTGCCTTCGGACCGAGGGACCTGATACCCCGCGACCGCGCCCGACGGCCCGATGTGGCCACGCGGGCTCCCCCCTGTTCGCCGAGGTCCCTGATGCTGGCTCGATTTCCTGCTCGAATCCCGGTCGCCCTCCTGCTCGTCACGAGCTTCGGCGTGGCCCCCGCCTGCGATCACGCTGAGCTCCCCGCACCGCTCCCCGAGGTCTCGGTCAGCGAGGTGTCCCCGGTCGTCGAGACCTCGGTCGCCTCGTCCGCCCTCCGTGGGTCGATTTACCATGAGACGCTGTCGCCCGCGGCTGGCGCCGAGGTCGTCGTGACCTTCGAGGGCGCTGACGGCGCGATCGTCCGTGAGGACCTCGTGACCACCAACGCACACGGGACCTACGAGATCGCAACGCTTCCCGAGGGCGCGATCACGATGCACACCTACGTCTTCGTCGATGGCGCGCTGGCCGCCAGCCGCACCGAGCCCATCATGACGCGCCTGCCTGGCGACGGGCCGCAGATGGTCGTCGGCATCGTCCTCGGCGCGCTTGCCCTGTGCGCTGCGGCGACCTGGGCCTCGTCGATGGACATCCCCGGGAGCACCGACAAGCTCCGCCACTGCGTCGCGAGCTGCCGCACCGCGCGTTGGTGCGGCCTCGGCATGGGTCTCGTCGCCGCGGTGCTGAAGGAGATCCTCGACACCGCCTGCCAGAGCGGCCCGGACTGGCTCAAGAAGAAGCTCCACAAGATCTCGCAGTGCCAGGGCTGGGACGCGGCCGACATGGCGGCGAACGTCGCAGGCTTTGGCTGTGCGCCCAGGATCTGGCGGTCCTGCGAGCGCTGCTGCGGCGAGAAGTACTGAACAGGCCGCGACCTCGCTCGCCGAGCTTAGCTGAAACGGACGGCGCGTCAGACCTCTCGGGTCCGGCGCGCCGTCCGTGCTTCGGGGACCAGGCCGCGCGCCTGCCCGCGCGAGCCTGTGCCGAGCCCCACCCGCCCGCGGCGCGGCGATTCCCCCCTCGCGCCGACCCGTCGTTTGCGGTAGGACCCCGCTACCATGTTGGCGCTCTTCCTGCTCCTCGCCCTCGTCCAGGGCCTCGCCGAGTTCCTGCCGATCTCGTCGAGCGGCCACCTGCGGATCCTGCAGGCCCTCTTCGGGCTGAACGATCCGCTGACAGTCGTCGACGTCCTGCTGCACCTTGGAACCCTCGTCTCGGTCCTCATCGTCTACCGGGCTGAGGTCGCCCGCCTCACGGTCGCGGGCCTGCGCCTTCTCGCCCGCCCCCTTGCGGCTCCCGAACGCGTCCGCGTTGACCCGGACGCCCGGCTGCTCGCGCTCGTGACGCTCGCGACGCTGCCCACAACGGCCATCGCCCTGACGCTCGGCAGCCTCCTCGACCGCGCCGCGTCGCATATCGCCTTCGTCGGCGGCGCCCTCATCGTCAACGGCGGCATCCTCTGGCTGCTCGACACCCGCAGCCGGCGCCTCGCCGCAACCCCCGACCTCGCCCGTCCGCTGACCGCGCTCACCGCCCGCGACGCGCTCCTCATCGGCCTCGCCCAGGGTCTCGCCATCACGCGCGGCATCAGCCGCTCGGGCAGCACCATCACCGCGGGCGTCGTGCTGGGCCTCCGACAGGACGCCGCCGCGACCTTCTCGTTCCTGCTCGCCATCCCGGCCATCGTGGGCGCGTGCATCCTGCACCTCTCCGACCTCTCGCCGACAGACGCCGAGCACGTCCCGCTCGCACTGGTCGCGGCGGTGCTGGCCGGTCTCGTCGGCTACGTCGCGCTGCGCTGGCTGCTTGGCCTCCTCGATCGCGGGCGCCTCGGCCTCTTCGCGGGCTACAGCGCGCTCGCCGGACTCGTCACCCTCGTCTGGAGTCTCGTCGCATGAACCCTCACGTCTGGCTCGTCCTCCTCGCGGGCGGCGTCGGCAGCCGCTTCTGGCCGATGTCGCGCGCCGCGCGCCCCAAGCAGCTCCTCGACCTCTTTGGCGACGGTCCGATGCTGCAGACGACGCTCGCCCGCGCGCTGCCGCTCGCCGCACCCGAGCGCACCATCGTCGTGACCTCGGCGACCCTCGCGGACGAGGTCGCGGCCATGCTGCCCGAGGTCCCGCGCGCGCACATCCTCGCCGAGCCGTCGGGGCGCAACACGGCACCCGCGATCGCCTGGGCGGCGCTCGTCGCCCGCGCGGCCGACCCGGACGCCCTCATCGCGGTCCTGCCAGCCGACCATCACATCCCGGACCCAGCGGCCTTCCGGGCCGCGGCCGACGTGGCCCTCGCGGCGGCGGCCGGGCCCGACGGTGGAGCCCTCGTCACCCTCGGCGTCGCCCCGACCCGCCCCGACACCGGCTTCGGTTACATCCAGCGCGGGGAGGCCCGCGGCGACGGCACCTGGAATGTTCGACGTTTCGTCGAGAAACCCGATCTCGTCCGGGCGGCCGAGTATCTCGCGTCAGGTGACTACGCCTGGAACGCTGGCATGTTCTTCATGCCCGCCGCGCTGTTCCTCGACGAGCTCGCCCGACATGCGCCCGCCCTCGGCGAGGCCTTCCTGCGGCTTGGCACCAGCATCCCCGGAGTCGACGCGGTCAACGCCGCCGTGCTCGCGGCCTGGGACGGGCTCCCGTCGATCAGCATCGACTACGCGGTCATGGAGAAGAGCGAGCGGGTCCGCGTGGCGCCTGCCACCTTCGCCTGGTCCGACGTCGGCGCGTGGCCCGCGCTCATGGACCATCGGCCGCCCGAGGCGACGAGCTTCCATCGGGGCGCGATCGTCGAGCTTGACGCCAGCGACAACGTCCTCATCGCCGACGGTGGCGTCGTGGCGGTCGTCGGGCTTCGCGGTGTGACCGTCGTTCACACCCCCGACGCGACCCTCGTCCTGCCGACCGAGGAGGCGCAACGCGTCCGTGAGGTCGTCGCAGCCCTCAAGGCCCGCGGTCTGGGTGGGCTTCTCTGAGTCCTCGGAGAAGGACTGACGAACTGTCAGCTGACAGTTCGTCAGTCCTTCATCCAGCCTTTGCCCTCCGGCCTCCGGCCCTGACGCAAGGCTGACATTGCGTCAGGGTATCCGTGACGCCAAGCTTCTCGACGCGCGGGCCGGTCTGCGTCAGCCTCCTCCGGTCCAACCCCTCGACCCTCTCCGGAGCCTGCCTTGAATCCCCAGATCTTCCGCGCCTATGACGTCCGAGGCCTCGCCGATCGCGATCTGACCCACGAAGTCGCGACCGCCCTCGGGCGCGCCTACGCGACCACCATCCGCCGCGCGGGCGGCCGCACGGTCTGCGTCGGACGCGACTGCCGAAGCTCGTCCGAGCGCCTCTTCGCAGCCTTCGCAGCTGGTCTCCGGGCCTCTGGCCTCAACGTCATCGACGTCGGCGTCAGCTCGACCCCGATGGTCTACTGGTCGGTCTTCGCGGCCGACGCGGATGGCGGCGTGCAGATCACCGGCAGTCACAACCCGAAGGAATACAACGGGTTCAAAATGATGATCGGCAAGGGCTCGCTGCATGGCGACGCCATCCTCGCGCTCCGCGACCTCATCGCCGCGGCGGACTTCACCCCCCGCGATCCGGCCGCCTCTGACGTCGAGCCGCTCGTCGGGACCGACGGGGCGGTGCTGGTGCGTGCCCTCGCGTCGCGGCCGGGGGAGGGTCGCCTCGCCCGCTGGGAGGGGGTCCTCCCGGCCTACATCGCCGACATCCGCTCGCGTCTGTCGCTCGGGTCGCGCCGCCTGAAGGTCGCCCTCGACGGCGGCAACGGCGCGGGCGGCCCGCCAGCGATGGCGCTGATGTCTGCGCTCGGCCTCGAGGCTGGCGCCATCTTCACGGAGATGGACGGCGATTTCCCGAACCACCACCCCGACCCGACCGTCCCCGAGAATCTGGTCGACCTGCAGCGCCTCGTCGCCGAGACGCAGGCCGACGTCGGCTTCGCCTATGACGGCGACGCGGACCGCATCGGGGTCATCGACGAGCAGGGGCAGATCCTCTGGGGTGATCGCCTGCTCGTTCTGCTCGCGCGCGACCTCCTCGCGACCCATCCGGGCGCCATGGTGGTGGGCGAGGTCAAATGCTCCGAGACGCTGTTTGCCGACATTGCGGCCCGCGGCGGCCGTCCGCTGATGTCGGCGGTCGGTCACTCGATCATCAAGGAGCGGATGAAGAAGGAGGGAGCCCTGCTCGCGGGCGAGATGTCGGGTCACATCTTCTACGCCGAGCGCTGGTACGGCTTCGATGACGCGGTCTACGTGACCGGGCGCGTCCTCGAGATTCTCTCCCGCACCGAACGTCCGCTCTCCGAGCTGCTCGCCGACCTTCCACCGACCTTCTCGACCCCCGAGCTGCGCCTCGACGCCGACGACGCCGAGAAGTTCGCCATCGTCGCCCGCGCCCTCGACCACTACCGCGCGCTCCACCGGGTCGACGCCACCGACGGCGCCCGCATCGATTTCGGCGATGGCTGGGGGCTCATCCGCGCGTCGAACACGCAGCCTGTCATCGTCCTCCGGGCGGAGGCTGGCTCCGAGGACGCGCTCGCCCGCATCCGGTCCGAGCTCGAGGGCTTCGTGTCCCGCGGCGGTCACTCCGCCTGACGCCCGTCCCCGCATCCCCACCGAGGTCGCAGATGTCCGCACCCGCCCCGGAAATCGACATCCGGCACGTCGCCCGCCTCGCGCGCCTGAACCTGACAGACACCGAGGCCGCGGTCTTTGGCCGCGACCTGTCCCGCGTGCTCGCGCACTTCGCGTCGCTTGGCGGGCTCGATCTGACCGAGGTCCCGCCGTTTTCGCACCCTTCGCCCGAGGTGGCCACCCTCCGGCCAGACGTGTCAGGTCCGACGCTCGATCGCGCGGTCGCGCTCGCCCAGGCCCCCGCCCACGACGGGGCCGCCTTTCTCGTGCCGAAGGTGGTCTGACACCATGTCAGAGAACTCCCTCATCACCGCTTCGATGGCGGACCAGGCCGCCGCCGTCCGGGCAGGCGAGGTCACCGCCGAGGCCCTCGTCGCCGCCCACGTCGCGCGCGCGACCGCCCGCAACCCCGTACTCAACGGCTACCGGGTCCTCGATCACGACGGCGCGCTCGCCGCGGCCCGCGCGCTCGACGTCGCCCGCCAGAACGCGCCGGATCGCCTCGCGGGCCTCCGGCTCCTCGGCGTGCCGATCGCCGTCAAGGATCAGATCGCGACCGCGGGGCTCCTGACGAGTGCCGGCTCGCGCATGCTCGCGAACTGGGTGCCGCCCTACGACGCGACCGTCGTGGCGCGGCTGCGGGCCGAAGGCGGCATCATCCTTGGCAAGACGAACCAGGATGAGTTCGGGATGGGCAGCACGAGCGCCACCTGCGCCTTCGGGCCCGTATCGAACCCATGGGACCTCTCCCGCGTCGCGGGAGGCTCATCCGGGGGCTCGGCGGCCGTCGTGGCCGATTTTCAGGCCGCCGCCGCGCTCGGTACCGACACGGGCGGCTCCATCCGCCAGCCAGCCGCCTTCTGTGGGCTCGTCGGGCTGAAGCCGACCTGGGGCCTCGTCTCGCGCAACGGCGCCATCGCCTACGCCTCGAGCCTCGATCAGATCGGCCCGATCGCGCGCACGACGCGTGACGTGGCGCTCCTGCTTGATGTCATCGCCGGGCCCGACCCAGCCGACATGGGGACGCTCGCGGCCGGCTTCCCGCCGACGCCGACGCCCCCGCGCACGACGTGCCACGCCGACGCGGTCGCCGCGCGCCCCGATCTCCGGGGCTTGCGGGTCGGTGTCCCGCGCGAGCTGATGGGCGCTGGCAACGCGCCTGACGTCCTCGCCGCCTTCGAGGTCGCGCTCGCCCGTCTGACGGACCTCGGCGCGACGGTCATCCCGGTGGCGCTGCCGCATGTCCGCCACGCCGTCGAGGCCTACTACCTCATCGCGACTGCGGAGGCCGCGAGCAACCTCGCCCGCTACAACGGCGTCCGCTATGGCCACCGCGCCAATCCTGACGTTTCGTCAGCTGTCACGACGAGCGCCGCGCGCGACTTCGACGCGCTCGTCGCTGCGAGCCGCTCCGAGGGCTTTGGCGCCGAGGTCAAGCGGCGCATCCTGCTCGGCACGTTTGCGCTCTCCGCGGGCTATCAGGAGGCTTTCTACGGCCGTGCCCAGCAGGTCCGGACGCGCATCGCCCAGGATCTGGCGGCGGCCTTCGCCGAGGTCGACCTCCTCGCGAGCCCCACGTCACCCGTCAGCCCCTTCCGCCACGGCGAGGGCCTTGACGATCCCCTCGCCCTCTACCTCACCGACATCGACACCGTCGTCGCGAACCTGGCGGGCGTGCCGGCCCTCTCGCTGCCAGCCGGTCTCGACGCGGCCGGCCTCCCCGTCGGCCTGCAGCTCATGGCGCCCCGCCTCGCCGAGCCGACGCTGCTCGCGGTGGCGGGGTGCGTCGAGCGGCACCACCCCTTTCCAATCTGTCCGACCCGCGCCGGAGTCACGCCATGAGCGACGCCTGGGAGGCTGTGATCGGACTCGAGGTCCACGCGCAGCTGAAGACCCGGTCCAAGCTGTTTTCTCCTTGTCCGGTCGCGCCGAGCGACGCCGAGGGTCAGCCGGCGTCGGCGCCCGAGGACGTCTGGATGGCCGACGGGGCCCAGGCTGACGAGGCGGCCGAGCCCAACCTCGCGCTCGACCCGGTGACCCTCGGGTTGCCCGGCACCCTGCCAGTCCCGAACGCCGAGGCCATCCGCCTCGCGGTGCGCCTCGGGCTTGCGCTCGGCTGCGACATCGACCTCGCGAGTCGTTTCGATCGCAAGCATTATACGTACCCGGATCTGCCGCGCGGCTATCAGATCACCCAGCTCCACCGTCCGATCTGCCAGGGCGGCGCGGTCCCGCTCGGGGGTGGCCGCATGTCCCGCCTCGCGCGCATCCACCTCGAGGAGGACGCGGGCAAGACCATCCACGACGCCCGCGCTGGGCTCTCCCGCGTCGACTACACGCGCGCGGGCGTCGCCCTCGTCGAGATCGTCGGCGAGCCCGATCTGAGGACGCCCGAGGAGGCCGTCAGCTATCTCAAGCGCCTCCACCAGCTCGTCACCTGGCTCGGCGTCTGCGACGGCAACATGGAGCGCGGCAACTTCCGCTGTGACGCCAACGTGTCCGTACGGCGCCCCGGCGGGCCGCTCGGGACCCGGACGGAGATCAAGAACGTCAACAGCTTCCGCTTCGTCGAGCGCGCCATCGCGAGCGAGATTGGGCGCCAGATCGCGGTCCTCGAGGGCGGCGGCAAGGTCACCCAGGAGACCCGCGGCTGGGACGAGGCCACCGGTCGGACGCGCTCGCTTCGGTCCAAGGAAGAAGCCCACGATTACCGATATTTCCCAGATCCGGACCTCGCCCCGCTGCACCTCGCCCCCGCCTTTGTCGAGGCCGAGCGTGCCGCCCTGCCCGAGCTCCCGCACGCCCGCGCCGCCCGCTACGAGGCGATGGGGGTCGCGGCCCTTGACGCCGAGGTCCTGACGCAGACCCCCGAGCGCGGCCTCTACTTCGAGGCCGTCGTGGCCCGCGCGGGTGACCCGAAGCTCGCCGCCAACTGGATGCTCAACGACCTCTTCGGTGCGCTGACACGGGCGGGCCGTGACCTCGCCGACGCGCCTGTCACCGCCGAGGCCCTCGGGGCCCTCGTCAGCTTGCTGCGCGACAGGACGCTCAATTCGAAGCTCGCCAAGGCCTGCTTCGCCGAGATGTTCGCTGCGCCCCCCGACCGCCCCGTGTCGCCAAAGGCCTGGGCCGCGGCCGCGGGTGGCCAGATCGCCGACGAGGGCGCGCTCGTCGCTGCGATCGACGCGGTGCTCGACCGAAACGCGCCTCAGGTCGCACAATGGGTCGAGGGGAAGGACAAGGTCATCGGCTTCCTCGTCGGTCAGGTGATGCGCGAGACGAAGGGGCGCGCCGCCCCTGACGCGCTCAACCGCCTGCTGCTCACGCGCCTTGAGGCCCGTCGCCCATCCTGACGCATCTGACAGAGGTTGACGCATGTCCGCGTTGCTCACCCCCATCCATCGCCGCGCCGACGGCGCCGTCGTCATGCTCGACCAGCGCGCGCTGCCCCATGAACGGCGGGAGGTCGTCCTCGAGACCGCCGAGTCCGTCGCCGAGGCCATCACCGCGATGGTCATCCGTGGGGCCCCGGCCATCGGGGTCGCCGCCGCGATGGGCGCGGCTCTTGGCCACCAGCGGCTGCGCGAGCGGGTCTCCGCCGCGAGTGCTGCATCACTTTCGAACGACTTCCACGCATGCTGCGCGGTGCTGGCCGCGTCCCGCCCCACGGCGGTCAACCTCGGCTGGGCGCTCCGGCGCATGGCTGCGCGGCATGACGCGAGCGTGGCCTGCGGTCTCTCCGCGTCCGAGGTTGGCCTGGCACTCGACGCCGAGGCCCTCGCGGTCGCCGCCGAGGACCTCGCGCAGAACCGCGCCATCGGGACCTTCGGCGCCGACCTCATCCCCGACGGCGCCCGCATCCTGACCCACTGCAACACAGGCAGCCTGGCGACCGCGGGCTGGGGGACGGCGCTCGGCGTCATCCGCAGCGCAGCCGCGCAGGGCAAGCAGCTCCGGATCTTCGCTGACGAGACCCGCCCATGGCTCCAGGGCGCCCGACTCACCGCCTGGGAGCTGCTCGAGGACGGCCTCGACGTCACCCTCATCGCCGACTCGGCCGCTGGTTTCCTCATGCAGCGGGGTGAGATCGACCTCGCCATCGTCGGCGCCGACCGCATCGCGATGAACGGCGATACGGCCAACAAGATCGGCACCTACACCCTA
>SXGQ01330150.1_pt1 | contig 19670 bp, 23 predicted proteins | sample 3178371 | NCBI WGS metagenome assembly SXGQ01 (sample SAMN11356859, study PRJNA531348) | freshwater metagenome | isolation source: freshwater sample F1-20 | place: China: Fuxian Lake, Yuxi | collected 2017-12-25 | reverse complement strand
TTGCAGTGCTGACCACGGCGTCTGGTAGGTCGAGCCGGTAGAGGCCCGGCATATTGGTCGCGTCCACCTCCACGAAGCCACCAGACGACCAAGCACCACCCACCGTCTGCGTTGCCAGTGTGATGGCTGTGGCGCTGCCAGTAGCCTGCTTCCTGTAGTAACACACCAAACTGGCGGAGTTGTAAACAAGACCAGTAAGCCCAGCCCCTGTCGTGGAAGCAGAGTTTTGAATGTAAACGTCGACCGTGACGTTAGTGGAACCTGCCAGTATTTCGCGTTTAGCCATAAATTATCCAACCATGCCGCCGAGCATGCCCGGGTGCCTCATCAACCCACCCGTAACCGGTGCGACCGGTTCTATGCAAAGCCCCATGATTGTACGTTTTGTCGAATCGGTAGACCACGCAGCTTGGTAACTGGCGTAAACGATCTGGCTGCCGTAGTCATCCACCGCTGCGATGTTTGAGTAGGGCAGCACCGCCGTTACCAAGTTCGGAGTTGTGGTTGACGGGCTGACTACGAGGTATATGTTATCCCCTGCATTCACCGATTTGGTGCTGGAGAACAGGATCACTGCGATGTCATGCGCTGTAGAGCCGAACCAGTCCTTGTCTACGGTAAAGGACAGGTCTGGAGACGTCGGTGCCGGAGCACCGCTACCGGTGTCCACGCAAACAATCACGTCATGGTCCTGATCGTTGTCCACCCAGTACCAAGCACCCACGATGGTCATCGCAACGGGTGCCGTTAAGCGGATGCCTCGATACCGTGGGTTGGACGTGGACACCCAGCTTTCAGTAAACGTAGTCCCCGTGACAGGCCGCATACCGACAACAGGAAGGTATCCTGAGCCACCTGAGATGGTGATGTGCCCTACCCACCCGTTCGCTACGGTCGCCCACGTCGTTCCGTTGTATCGGGTCAGATACGGCATCTGCAGGCCAGCTCCGTCAGCCCACAACAACTGAGTCAGCGACGTTGTCGTAACTGTGGAAACCACAACCGCCAACAGCTGCCCTCGCGTGCATGCATAGGTCGCGTCGAATGTAATGTCGTATCTCGTGCCGGACGCCACCACTAGAGTAGCTGCCCGTTCGGCTAAAAGCACGCCGCTGGGGACGCCGGTCGCAGCGTCGATACTCTGCAGAGAGCAGTGCACCGAACCAGACCCAGTCCCAGTACGGAACATAAATCCTGTGAGGGTAGCCGCCGAAATTGCCTGAAAGACGTAGGCGATCTTACCACCAGAAACCAGCGTAGAGTTTGTAGAGTTTGGTGCGCCCGTCCAGCCGGGCGGATATTCAGGCCAGTATATCATCGAAGTAATTACTCGGCACCGTAGTTACCGTGTGAAATCTACCGACGGCGTGTATGTCTCGCAAGGCGCATCTGAAAAACTGCTTTCAGACATACGCCGCCTTGCGCCTGCCGTGCGGGCAAAGGTCAGGGAAGGTAAGCGTCACCGAGACAGTTGCGACGCAAACGCAGAGGCATGGGCAGCCGCGTTACGGGCAGCCGGATACTCGGCGGACACGGTCTGCGACGGTGTGGCGGAGCTTGACAGCCCGATATGGCATGAAGACTCAGGTGAAATGCGCGACAGGATAGGGCATGACTGGTGCGTCGTGGACGACGCTGGAAAGAAGATCATCGTGGATGGTGCGATACGGCAATTCAAAGGTCAGATTCCTGCTTACAATGGAAGTGTGTGGGAGGCGGTAATTCACCCGCAGCGTTTCTGGTTCAAAGGTGACGCGCACGAGCCGAAGCCGCTCAAAGACACGGACGTCATTCGAGTCTACCACGGGTTCAACGACTTCAACGAGTTCTTGGCAGCCATCAGGCATGGGATTTCCGGTAAAGCACGTGCAAGCCGCCGCTACAGCTACGAGAACAACAACAACCCGCGCGGCCTGTTCGTCACTGCCAACCTGTCGGTGGCGAAGGAGTTCACAGGTGGCGGCAAGTTCGCAGGCATCATCGAGTTCCACGCCAAAGTATCCGATTTGGAGGCACCGGTATGGCCGAGCGGCAGCTACACTGTGCAAGGTGGGATGGAACAGTATTTCGACTGGGACAACCACCATGCCGAGCGCGAGGCTGCCCGACTGGCCGCACGTGAAGACGCGATCGAGTTTGCCAAGAAACAGGCCGGTTACTTCGATTACGTGCTGCACAGCGACCGACCGGAACTGGCAAGACTTCTGTACGTGAGCCGTGAAGCTCAAGCACTGTTCACTGGCGACCTCAACCCGAACATGATTCGATCCGTATGGGTGCGTGAGGCCGACAGGAAAAGCGGATATCAGCTGACCACTCAAGCGTTCACCAGAATGTCGCGTACAGAGGTGCTGAGGAAGTTCAAGCATGTCAGCAGCGACGCGCAATCCCGTGGTTACGGACCGGCTGACAAACTGTATCTGCCCGCCGAGGACTGGAAGGGTAAGTCGGATTTCATAATCCGGATCGCTACCAGAGAGGGTAACCCAAGTCGCAAGACGATTGAGTTTTACCAGAACGCGCTGGACGACGTCACCGCAGACAACTTGGAGCGCATGCTTGGAATCTACATGTGGCCGAAACAAATCGAGCAGGCGAAAGCTTCGTTCGCGCCGGTAAACGAGGACGGACGGGTAATCACCGGCGACTACTCACAGCGCGGGCGCGGATTACTTGGACATGGCTGACGTGGTAGAAGCCATTACAGCTATAAAACCCTGACCAGCCACCATCTCCACAAGATCGATCTCCGGACGAACATGGTTACTTCTTTCGGGGTCTGGGTTTGAGCACTACTGCAGCCGCGACTGCAGCCGCTATCACAAGTGTTCCGGCGAGTATTTTGAATCTCATGGGTTACCTGCGTTGTCGTGGAGTTTCCGTGCCGATTCACGTTTCGCACGTTCTTTCTGGCGTTCTTCAACGGCGAGCTTTTTTCGTAGCTCTTTCAGCGCGTTCAATTCGCTTCCCTTCGCGGTGTAAAGCCCGTGCCTGCGAAAGCCGCATTCGCACATTGGGCTGAGTCCTTTCGAGCGGCAAAGCGTTTTCGGGTTCTCGCAAATGGAGTATGGTGATTTAGTTGTCTGTGCCTGTCTCATCGGTTGTTGTTTTCATAGTGTTTCGCGCCGCCCCAGCCTCGCCCTGAGCTTTTTCATGGCCGACCGCTCTATCCGGCTGATCGCGGTGTTATGGCAGCCGCAGTAGGCGGCAATCTCCTCCAGTGTTCGCGGCTTACGCGGGCGGGTGGAGAGAATTGCAAGACCGAGGTCTATTCGCGCGTCTGGCTTCCTGCCCATGGCTATCGAGGGAATTCATCATGCAACACGCCATCGAGCAAACGACCGGCGCGTTTGGTGCCGACGCGACCCATAAACAAAGCGTGGTTTAGATCGTTCGATCTTTTGTCCATGCAATCCGTTATTTCTCCAGAACGAAATATGCGACAATGATCAGCTATCTTTGCTTGCACAGGAAGCATTGCATCAGGAACCCACTCCCCCCACTGCTTGAAGTGAAACGGCACCTTCGCCGCCGCGCACTGGTCCCGAAGCACCCGCGCCCAATCCGGATGCATCGGACGCGCATTCGCGCCGGACTCCCCGCCGCAAATCACCCAATCCACACCACAGCCATCCCATGAAGTTACGGCACCGGTATAGCCAGTCTGTCCGTGTGTTTTATATGTTTTGCTCCACAAATCAACCGGACCAAGCAACGGCTCGCACGAAAGAAACCGCACCCGCGCAGGCACCGACAGCAGCGCCGGAATGCGCTTCTCCGCCATTTCCTGATTCTCCACCGTAGTCCCAATCCACACGTTTGCGGGCGCGGTGCCTTGCAGCCATTCCTTCACGAACGTCCTCAATTCCGACATTCCTATATCATCCGCTTGATGCCAGACCTGTTTCATGTGAATGCCGATGTTCTCCGGCCTTTTCGTGAGCAGCAGCCAGTCTAGGTTTGGAGTGCGGCGGATAAGGTCAAATAGGCGGGCGCGGTGAGGGATGAGGTCTTCGCGGTCCTCGAACACGTCGGCCATGCTCGCGCAGAATACGCGCGGGCGGATATAAGTCGTAACCATGTTGCACTCCCTGCATTCCGGCGCGTGCGGAAATCCGCCACGAGGAGGTTTTACGATGGTATCGCAACCGGGACATTGGCAAGAAAGTTCCCTGTCCCACTTCAAAGGTTCATTCCAGTGCTTGTCGCCGAAAAACCGGCGTTCGCTGCTTTTGCCCCAAAGCGGCGGTTTTCCGGATGGCGATCCTTCGGCGTAGCAGTGAGCGCAGGCGGGTGATACCTTCTCGCATCCCCACCACGGGTTAAAGGTGTGGTGCGTCCAACTGATAGCTGAGTCTTTTCCCATAAATTATCCGAATTTTATGATGAGTGCCGTGATGCAAATTATTGCCACGATGAGGATCGCGACTTGCCCGATGAATTCTATTTGATCGTCGCTCATTCGGCTCCTTTCATGGCTGCGTCGATAGTGCAGCGTAGTTTAGTTGTATCACTAAGTGCGCCCCATAGTGGGGAATCACAATCAAGGGCCGCCAGCCAATCCAGCCGCGCCTTGTCTGCACGAAGCTCCCTAAGTATCTCGACTGTTACAGTCTCGTCGCAAGATTCACAACACATTTGTGCGTTTCGCAGGGTCACGTTTTCGGCTTTCAGCCGCTCAACCTCTGCTTTCAGTGCATCGCGTTCGCACTTCGTCATTTTGTGCGCTTCATATTCCGCAGCGGTTTTTGCTTCGGCTCGCTCAACCTCTGCGCGGAGTTCGTCGCGATCTAACGCGGTGGCAATGTGCCGCTCGTTTTCTGATTTCGCAGCCTCGTATATTTCATCGCGAAAGATTTCCGACTGCTCTAGCTTTTTCCTCGCCTCGTCGAGCTGTATTTTTAACGCTTCGTATGGTTCTGCTGTGGATGGAGTGTAGCAGTCAACTGCACCGCATAGTCTCGCCCAAGCATCTCTGTCGCAAAGTGCGGCATTGCGCTCCTCCCTCGCTTCGTCGCGCTCGCGTTCAAGCTGATTTATTTTCGAGTAAGCTGTATCCAGTTTTTCCGAAAGTATTTCTTCGTTTGTCATGTTTGCGTGTTCAGCCCGCAGCTTGCTGACTTCTGCTCGAAGGTCGTCGATTTGACCGTGAAGTTCTGAGAAACGGCTTCTAATATGCACGACTTCGCAGGAGTTTTCTCCGGTCTCGTCGTGGATTACTTCAGCAAGCTCGGCGCGTAGTTGATCACGCTCGCCCATGCACCGCGCCAGCGCCTCGGACAGCATGCCAGCCAGCGCTGAAACACACGGAACACCATAGGAGTCACCCTCCACCTCCTGCTCCGTGAGCCCTGCCTTCCGGCACAGCTCCTGCAAGTAGGTGTGGTCACCAGCCCACTCACGGCACGACATTTCCACTAGCTGCTGCTTCTTCTGCAGGTCGCGCCACAGCGCAGGCCACCAGAATCGGCGTAAGGTTTGGCGAAGGTAACGCAGGACAATGGACTTCATTTTCGTATAGCCGCTAACCCGAGTGCGGACCTTTCAGCCGGTGTGAGCTTTGCAAGTGCTGCTGCACGGACCTTTCGATTCTTACGCTCTGCAGCTTCAGCCGCCTTTCGCTTGGCGTCCAACGCCTGATGGTCGCGCCACCACATCTGCATCTCCAAGCTGTAGCGCGACGCGCCGGTTTTACGCCCAGATTCTTTGCGCGTATTCGACAACACGGCGCACAGTTCGCGCGTTAGCCTGTCGGCGGTAGCTTGGTCGTAACGGACGTGTCGGCGGGTTTGGGGGGTTCTGCGCCACTCTTCTTGCGTGAATGGAATCCCTTTGATCTCGTCATGCAAGTAAACGAGATGCGAGATTTCAATCTCCAAGGCGGTGGGTTCTAGGTAATCAGATCGGCATGGCATATTGTTGATGAACTATGCGTCAGTTTTTGATTCTGTAAAGGTGTGACTCGCGGCTTTACTTCGGTGGTGGAAGTGGGCGGCGAGTTTTACGGTGAGCGTCTGCCTGCGACGTTCCGTCCGGATTCCATTTCAAGTTATACGATTCACGTCTATCCCAGCTGTAGGCAACGTCTCCTTCCTCGTCACTTTCGCCAAGGATGTGCGGCCTCCAACCGTCCGGAAGCATATCCTCGGACCAGTCGGTGCGGTGCCACTGCTGCCCTTCTTTAAGCTCGTGCCCGTTGACGCTGCGGCCCAGTGCCCACGCAGGAAAAAGAATCTTCTCGACCGCGTCCCAATCGACGTAGGGCCGTTCTCCGCGCAGCCCCGCCTTGAGCGGGCACCCAAGTGCGGCGTCGTCGATGTAAACCTGAGCGTAGGCTTTAGGACTTGTCGTCCACTCGTCTTGCGTCGGGTTTCTCTGTACGCCGTAAAGCGGGATTCCGTGTTTCTCGAACCAGCGCACGGCGTCCGTCAGCGGGGTTGGGTTTTCCACTGGCTTCCCATGGCTTGAAACTTGCGCTCCATCGCTCCGCATCGTCCATAGGATGAGTTTCGCTCCAGCATCGACCATTCGCTTCAACACCCTCACCGCCCCGATCTCACGACCTACGTTGGGATACTCGTGCGTAACACACGTGCCGTCGAAGTCCACCGCGATTACCGTTCCATTCAATGAAGTCATGATTGGTCTCCCATGAGGTTGTTTAACTCGGCGTTGATGCCATAAAACTCCGCCTGATACAGCTCAAACGCCTCCGCGTCTCCGCGCCGTAATGCGTCTTCTGCATTGGTTTTCGCAACCTGCATTGTCTGCAGCAACCTTCTGGCGGCGTCGACCCTCTTGCGGGCCTTACGGTTTGCAACGCGCATCACTGCAATGATACCCCACATTCCGGTCACAACCCCAAGCATGAAAACCAATGCGCTGCTCATTTGGTCTTTTTTTCGCGCTCGGCCAGCAGCCGAAGAGCCTCGTTAATGACTGCAGCACGCGCCACTGTGACGCGCGCGGAATCACCGTCAAACTCAAAGTAACAATCCACGGCATTACACCCGAACCGGTACCGGTACTGGTTAAACGAGTACCAGTCTGTGCGCAGGTGAATAAACTTCGTGCGATCTTGCTCGCGGGCACCCCCGATGGTGACGAGTACGTCGTAGACTTTGTTCAGGAAGGCTGTCGACACCTCACCGCTGAGGGGTTTGTCGTTGCGCTCCTTGCGTTTCTTAATGTCAGCGGCAACCGGCAGCGATAGCAGCGCCACTTCCATGGCGTCAGCAGCGGCAGTTGATGTCGCAGCCGCAACCGCAGCGACGTGGCGCGTAGTGACCGTAGGGTGCTGCTCAAAACCCGCTTGGACAGCCGTCAACCCTCGCGCCCTTATCTCGTTGTTCAGTGCCTGCAGCACAGGCGTGAACTTTTCAATAACGCGATACATGTGCGCGCGCTCCTCCTCGCTAGCGTTTGAGTTGATCATGAAACTTGCCTTGCTGACCAGCATCGCCACCGCGTTGCACAGATGCCTGTCACTCATGTCCTTTATCTTCACCACTTTTCCGTTTTTCTGGGTCCAAGTCGTCGGCAGGGCAGCAGGAGCCTGATCGGTGGTTTCAGCAGGGGTATCGGTAAGCACGTCCGCGTCAGGCGTGCTGTGCATGGGATGGGCTGTTACTGGCAGTGCATCAGGCATGACTTACCATGCGCCCGTAACGGGTTCTGTAAACCCTTCAGTGCATCAGGCTGTGGTTTCAGCAGGCGCATCGGTAAACATGCCAGCCAGCGCTGTATCGAGGTCTTCACCGCCTGAGTTGATGAACGCGTCTTCTAGGAGGTAACGAAGGTCGAACATTACCTGATAACAGACCACGTCATCCCAATAGCGCCGTAACGCCTCTTTTTTCGATTCAGGGTCAAGCTCCACATACGGCTCTGATGCGTTTGCCCCTCCCTCGTCGTTCCACCACGATGAGACGTCATGCACTTGTTCGTGAACCACTGAGACGCCAGCTCTAGCAAACCAGCTTAATGCCCGCAGTGCTGCGTCCACGTCCGTTCTTTCGGATGGAAGGCGGTTGGCCTTGGCCTTAAACTGCGCGATTCGGTTGTTTGCGTCCACCTCCACTGTGTAGAGGCGCTTCATGTCCCTGCGTACAGACCAGATGTTGAGGTGACTCCGGTTCTTGTAGCTGCCCACGCAATTTTGCATCGCAGCCCCTTCGGCGTCGAGATGCTCACGCCCGAGCCGCGCCATCCGAACACCGTTACCAAGATCGATCCACTTCAGGGTATTAAGGCTTTCGGCCTCATCTTTCACTTCTTTTTGCCGACGCAGCTCCGCGTGCCAGCGGCGGGTGCGGTAGAGTGCTTGGTTGAGGGTGAGCTTGAAGATATCCGGCTTTGGCCTTGCCCCGTTGAACCAGTCCACGACCTCCTGTTTCAGGTTATGCGGCATCCATCTGCGACCTGCGCTCCGGCAGCGTAATGCTTCACGCGCGAGCCATGGCACGATGGGCTCTGAAGGGTCACGGTCCGGTATGACGCTGCCCTCATACCACTTGCCTTGTGCGAGCCAGCCCTTGGGTCCGAGGATTACGTCGCGCAGCATGGGCTCGAACTCCTCGTCACTCATGGTGTCGGCCTTGGCGTTCAACGCAGCCTCTTTGTGGTCTGGATTCTCGTAGTCAACGTCATCTTGATGTAGCATCCACACTACGTCGCGTTTAAGCTGCTGGACTCCTGACAGTTTGGACTGTGGGTCAATGCGTTCGAGGTCGAAGTAGTAACCGCCGCTGCTGGACAGCAGGGCGTCCAGTGCCATGAACCCACGGATGGCTCCGTACTGGCGCACCACAAAGGCCAGTCGCTTCGCATACGGACTGTCGAGTGCTTCGTCGAGCAGGCGATCTACTTCCTCACGTACAGAGCGTATCTTCGACTTTGCGCGGTTCAGCTTGTAGTTCCCAAACGGTGAACGGTGGCCGTGCGCAAGATCGAAATGCAGGTCGGCGGTAACTGCTTCTTCGTCAGAGCTGTCTATGTGCCGGACCTTCGGCAATCCTCTCTCACGCATGAAAGCGTCCACCTGAGCCTTGTCGTCCTCGGTTGGTGACTCCCACCAGAACACAGCGCTCGAACCTTCAGGGTAACGCCACCGCTTTCCGCTGTAGAGCTTGAGCATCCCATGGGTGGGGGTTTCTCCGAAACGGTCGCTGTCCTTGTAGTACGGGCTGCGAACCGCCCTGACCCGACCTTGTTTGGATATGTTGCCAATCCAGATGTAGTGCTCCTTCACACGCCTGCCGTCGTAGACGTAATAATCCTCCTGTGTTTCCGTGACCTGTGCCCGTGCCTGCACTTGTGCGAAAAGATAGTCATCGACAACCCACGCAGGCACTACATCAATCCGATCGTTGTCCTGCCACACGGCAATACGGTGGTTCCCGTCGATTACTTCAAAAGTATCCTCGCCTATCCTGCGAACCACAGCAGGGGGATACCCGCCACGCGGCCTAGCCATTTGCATTTTGCTGTGCTGCTCCCACCCTGACTCGGATTCCCAAGCTAGCCGGTCCCGCACCTCAATCCAATCGACGGCTGTCTCTGGATCGTCTGGGTCTTCCGCGAGAAACTCATCCGGATAGTCAGCGCGCATCTGCTGCTCGTTTTTAGCCCTAATCTCCTTTGCATCCTCAAGCTCTACGATCTGCGGGCGCAGATCATGCTTATCGAGCATCGCCGGATAGACGTAGTCATGCTTCGTGCCGGTGTGCTTTTTGACTGTTTTCTTAGACCACGCGTACCCATACATGTCTACCTCTGACCAGTTGACAGACGGCGCATTTCCGTCGTAGTCGTCCGGAGACATTCCGGCTCTGAACAGTTCTTTCGCACAGGCAGCCTCCAACATGGCCGCATCCAACTCAAACGGTTTCCCTTCCGGCCAGTCTGTCATGTCCACCTGCTTTCCAAGCTGGCGCTGTTTAGCCGCAATCAACGACGCTTCCTCGCGTGACACGTAGCGCCCTTGTGACGTTGTAAACCCTCCATCCGGCATCAAGTCAAGCTCCCCGATACCCGCCTTTTCAGCCTCTACGTAAGCTTCTGCGTGTGTGCGGCCCGTAAAAACCCGCCCGTCTTTTGCCATCACCGCCGCGCCTGTAATGCGCTCAGCCTCTGAGAGGCTGTCGGCAGCCCCTGACTTACCCTCTTCAGCCCCGCGCTGCAGTGCCGACAGCTCATGTGAGTGTCTGACACCGTAGCGCCTGAACAACTCGTTACGGTCGAAGTCGGCGGTGTCCGGATCGCGACTGTCAATGAACCGGTTCATGGCCATACTCCCGAAGCCGGTCTCTGCAGGCTCATACAGCACATCCAAGAACAGAGTGTCATCCTCACTCCTGATCCGGTTCATGATATCCTCGTGGGTATCGCCTTTTCGGCCACGCACCAGCGTGCCTTTGATTCTCAGCGCAGGGACGACATGCGCTGCCTGTGCCTCGGACTCTAGTAATTGGTCCACCGCATCAGGCATTGATGTAGAAGTCTTGGTGATGGTGGACGCGCGCATTACGCGTAAATACAACCTATTTCACTTCTGTACGCGCCGGATGGCAATGCGAAGCTGCTCGATGAGTTCTGCCTTTGTCATATTATACGGAATTTTTGCTGTCTAATTCTCGGTTCCCCATTCTCGCGAGCGCCTCGGATAGCAGTCGCGCCGATTGTCGAGCGTCAGCGAGCGGGTCGTGCATTGGCATCTCGCTCGGAGTGCGCGGGTATTTCGCCATCGGGTCGAGTCCAGCAGCCGCTAGGTAGCTTGCGATTTCGTGCAGCGGATACGGGCCTTCCCATTTCCGCGTCGGGTCATCGGCGATGCAGGCTTTCACGAATCCGGCTTCGACCGGCCACTGACATTCAGCGGCCATCACCGCGCCGTCCTTCTTCGCCCGCATCCACTGTTTCCAGAACTCGTCACGCATGGCCTTCGGTGAGCGGTGGGTTTCTTCGATGGCGGGGATGTTGTCTTTGACCCACTGTCGGTCATCGTCGTCCCCAGCACACTCGGCGATTGGACACGCCAGCCGGAACTCCCACAGAGCAGAGCCATTGGTGAGATAGACACCGCCCGCGACGGCGAAGCCCTCGCCGTGCAGGCCGACAGATTCCACGTCTATCACAAAGAATGGGGAACAAGGCACTGCTGCCAATGCCGCCCCCGTTTTACGTTCGGTAGTTGTATTCATTTCGATTGTCCTTTCTGCGCGCCACGCTCGCTCCCGGCGGCATGGCAGAGTTTGTCGTTGGGCGTCCCTGCCGTGTCGTCATCGAGCTTGACGTCGTTTAGGCATCCCTCGGCGGTCGTGCCTGCCAGCGACATCATGCCGCTTCCGACCATCGCGTGCCCTTGAGTTTCGACCGTTCCCCACGGCCCGCCGCACTTGTGGCACGGCTTGTCGTGATTCACGGCGATGATTTTCACTCGGACGTTTTCGCCCTTCGTTTTCAGCCAACCAAGACGCCCAACTAGTCTTTCCGCGAGTGCCTTCTCCAGCAGCGCAATCATAGGCTCTGGGTCACCATAGTCACGCCAGCGACGGTACTCAACAAAGCAGTCAGTGCCGGAGGCTCCAAGCCGAGCTAACGGGCAGTTTGCGCAGGATTCTGGTTCGTCCTTGCTGTAGTCGCAATACTTTGCACAGAGAGAACAGCTTGCTCCGGTGATCGATAAGCTGTCGCCGCCATCGACACTGTCGCCACAATCGACGACATCACAATAGCTTCGCCGAAGTTCATGTGCGTCGAGCACAGCTTGGCGTAGGCCGCGCCACTTGGTCAGTGAGTGCTGAATGGCCTCGGCAGGTGACAGTTTAGCAGCCTCCTCGGCGGTGATGGGGCAGTACAGCTGTTGCCATGTTGAGAGTGACATAGGATTAGTTGGCTGCTCGGTGTTCTGTTACGGCGAATTGAATGGTGAAGCTCATGGCTTGATGGAGTCGAAGTAGTCACTCTTGATGCCGAGAAGGTCACCGCCGAGAATGGTGCTCATGCGGCGATAGGTCGCCAGCGTGGTGCGGGCTACAGCTCGCGCGCTGGATTCCATCTTGCGCAGGAAACTGGCCGACTCGGCAGGAGTAGCAGCGAGGAAAAAACCCTTGCGGTCAGACAACACTGGGATGTGGTGGATCATTCGCAGTTCGCGCACGATGTGCCTGACGCGGCGGATCGACGTCTCATACCCGTTTTTTACGATATCAGCTTCGTACTTCGGATGGCACCCGAGCCACGGGGCAGAGGCAGCGATCTCAAGTTGTGTGATTCGCCCACCCTGCACGAGCGTGCGTTCCTCCAGCAGCATGAGGACGGAGTTTTGCGCCTTGGTGAGCCTCCCGCCACGTCGCACTTCGGCAATGTGCGCGCGCGCCCTAGCTAGAATCGCATCGGCGATGGCGGTGTCAGTGGTATCGGTAGTGGTAGTGCTCATGTTGTTTGTGCTGTTTGTGCTGTTTGTGTTGTTTGTGCTGTTTGTGCTGTTTGTTCGAGTTGCGGGAATGGCATGTCCACCAAGGCTGGCATAGGGTCGCCGAGCTGCGCCAGCAGGCTGTCCGCTGCCGTCATCACGCTGCGGAATATCTGTTCCGCTGTGGCATCCGGCGCGTAGGCGGCGTAGACCACCTTGTTCTGCAGCTTGCGGTAGGTGCCGATCACCATGATGACGGGACCGGCGACGTGGTTCTTGAGATGGTCTGTACGGCCAGTAGTAACCACGACACAGTTCGCGTGCGCAGGCCGGAACTCCAGCGCGTGGTCGTCACGCGTGAACGCCGAGTCTTCACCATAACTGAACCCTGCGCGCTGCATGGCGACTCCAAGAGCCGCCAGTGCAAGTTGCAGCGGCGTCCACTGCAGGTCGGCTGGTGTCTTGGCTGCAAGGCTGGTGTCGGGTATTTTGGCGAGTTCCATGGGCTACTATGCGCCTGCGTTGATTGACGTAAACGGTTTTTTCCGCCATGTTCTGTGGTCGGGGTTAGGTGCATCACGCAGCGGACCCGTAAACTCATCCCACCAGCAAATGCAATCCGGCGCATTGCTGAAGGGTGCTTTGCAGTCCGCGTTTTTGTAGTAGCCCGCGTGATTTGAAGGCGTGCGGCGTGTGCGGCTGTTGGCTTCATTCTCACGTATCACTCTGGCGCGTTCGAGAGCCTTGTGCGCAGCCCGCTCGAACTGCTCAGCAGTAGGCCACCCCGCGACAATACCTAGGGCGACGTGCTCACGTGCTGGGACTTCCTCCATGACGCGGCCATCGGACCGAATCAAACGGTAGGCGTTGTGAGGTATTAACTAAAAATCTTTTGCCAATCTTCTGGCATATCAGATAATTCAATTACCTTTGCTCTAATAGTAGTTAATTTATTATTGATAGCTTTTTGCAATCTATGATTACCATCTAAAATCCAATATCTTTTAAGCTGAGATTCATGTGGACGATATAAAATAATAATAGGGTAATCTAAATTAGCTTTTTCGATATTAGCTAATGTCTGTTCATCTTTTTTTATACTGTGAAGGGCATAAGGTTCTAAAATTTCGGTTTCTATCTCTTGGATGGGTTTATCCTTTATGAGATTCAACATATCTTTAATAGTAACAGTAATCTTTTTACCCCCTACAGTATCAGTCCAGCTAGTAGATTCCCAGTTATCTCCATGTATACTTTCGTTTAGCACTTGGTTTACTAAATTATCAAATTTCATAAAACTGTCCCACTCAGCATCCGATTGCATGGCATCCTCCGAGGATAGCTCGACCTCGTCTCTGGCGTGCGCTGCGACCTGATTTGCAGCCTTCGCAATGCTGTGCGCCTCTTGGCGGGTCACGAACCGGCCCGTGTTCGTCATGAACCCATCCTTCGCACGCTGCAAGCCCTGCGGCTTGGTTGGGTCGTAAATCCTACCCATCAGCCCTTCATAGCCTCCAGCCTCCTCGGCGATGTCGTCGTAGATGGCATTATGCCGCACGGCGGCACTGACGATCCGTTCAGACTCAAGAGGCTCCACAGCCTCAATGATGGTGTCCAGCATGCTTTCCAAGTTCACTCTAGGGTTGCGCAGGTAGTTCTCCCTGTGGTCCAACTGTATCTTCAACTGCCGGTTGAACTCGTCAGAGTCCATGTAAAATGGCTCAGCAAATGGGTCTTTACGCAGACGTATCCCTGTCCCGCCAGTCTCGCGCGCACACGCATCAGCCAGCTCGCTGATGAAGTCGTGCGGCGACACTGCGTCGCCGTCATCATTCGACCTGTGGCGCAGAATAGCGTTCATGTCACTGGTAACATCCTTGATGGAATTCCAGAACAGAACCCCGCCTTCTGCACGCGGGTCTTTCGTGTCCATCTCACCGACCACCGCCTCCAGTTCCTTCAAGTATGCTGCACGTATCGCGTCCGTCTGCGCGATCGCCATGGCTGTCCCAGCTGCCGTGCGCACCGCCGCATCCAGTTGGCGTGGAAGTTTGTCAAAATCCAAGCGCCCGTCCTCGTCAGGGCCGATGCCATAACCCATTATCCTCTTGTAGTTCTCCTCGCTGACGTCGTCCTCAACTTCGGCAGGCGTGATTTCGTAGTAGTCGTCGAGTTGTTGCTGGGTTACCGCTCGAACGAATAATTCCCTGTCGCTAATCCTTCCAATGTTGCTGCTGGTGAAAAACCTGCTCATGTCACGCAGGTCATCCACGCGGTATGCAATTCTGTCTGCTTCCTTGTCGAAGACCATGCAATCGCCGAACTGCCTGTTGAGCATCCGCTCTCCGATGACGCCGGACTCGAAACCTTTCAACACGGTCGGCATGGACAGCTTGTGCAGATACAAAGCTGCCGAGCTTTCCGATTTTGCCGCCAGCTTGGCATATTCGGAGAGCGCTTCTTCCGGAGCGATGAGGTCCAGAATTGCCGTCAGAACCGTCCCGCGACCACGCAGGTAACGCAGGATGGCTGCACCAACTTCAGGTGCGTTGCGGAAGAACGCGACGGCGTTGATCGGCTCGTCCTGCTCATCCATATACTGGCCGGACTCGAAATGGAACTGCCACCGCCGCTGGTCACCATGGTTGATGGCGATGATCAGCGGTCCTTCCCGCGAGTACATGTTGAAGTAGTCCGGCGCATCGTCGCTGGAACTTGCGGTGCACCACCGCGTGCCCTTCCCGTAGTAGCGGCTGGCGGCCACGGTGCGCGGCACCACTACCCGCCACTGCTCGGTGTCCATGAGGACGTCCGCTTCGGACGCACCGGCTTCCACCTCCTCACGCTTTTCTCCACGCGTCCGCTGGTCGGCGAGCGTGGCCACCACCCGCTCCAGATCGATGATGGTCTTGATGGCTGCGATGTTTCGCAATTCCACAGGCAGGCGGCCCTTGCGGCGGTCGTAGATGGCCAGCGCATCGGTGGCCTTATACAAGTCTTCGATGAATCGTGATTTCGCACCTAAGCTGGACTTTGCGTACTGGCCGAGGAGCCACTGACTGTAGATGCCGCACTTCTCAACCTCCCCGCTGGCCGATACCTTTGCAGTAGGGTCTCGCTTTACGATGGCGTCGAACACCTCTTCCGGCACGTAACTGGCCGGTGGGTATTTAGCGCTCCTAAGCACGCCGTTCTCTATGCTGACGTAGTCGTCTTTGAATAGCGTTACACCGTCCCATCCTCCAGATTGCAAGGTAACCTTTCCGTTACTCTCTTTATGAGCGCTGGCTCCGACCTTTCCGACCAGTGCCGCAATGGCATCGAAGTTTCTGCCATTGAACTGGATGGTGTTGGCGTTGTCGCCTACCTTGAACATCTCACGCAGCTTGGCGAGGCGCTCAGGCGTCTCCAGTAGCACCATGCCATCTTCGATTGCCACGCTGGCAGGTGCTCCGCCGAGCATGGACTCGATGTTACTACTGCGCGCTGCGGTGCGCAGTGACTTCAACGCGTCACCCTTACTCATGATGTCCAAACACCCAAAAGATGCACTGCTCCTCCTGCAGGTAACGCAGCACGATTTCCTTGTCCTCTGGCCGCACAAGCAGATTGAATTGCTTGCCACGGGTTATTGCCTTCACAGAGACCGCAGGCACCATGGAGCTTGATGCGTCCGAGATGTCCTCGTCCAGTTTGCCCCATGTGTGTCCGCACTCTGGGCAGGACCACTGCGGATCATCATGCGTGGGACCGGCTGGGTTGTCGCAGTCGCACTTCGGGCAGCAGGTCTTGAGACCTGTGCGCTTTTTGGGCTTGGACGTGTGCTCCTCGTCAAGCAGGCGGTCTACAGCAGCAGGAATGCTGCTGGTTGCGGCAGTCGTGATAGCGCGGCGTGATGGGTGCATGCGATAACTACGCGCCGCGCCGTTTGTATTTGTGGCTGCTGATGTGCCATGCGCCGCACTGCGCACAAAGGTAGGCTCGCAGGAACGACGTGTTTGCGCGTCCTTTACTCAACAGCGCCCGTGCGCCCTGCTTCGCGCTCGCCTCGGATTGGTAGCACGTCTTCCCGCACGGGCCTTTAGGTCGTGCAATTGGAGCCGTGTCGCGGGTGCGCATCGCCTGTTCATAGGGCACTGCCTCGGGCGGCAGCCCGAGTTCACGCAGGATGCGATCGACGTTGGTGTCGAGCGGCTTCTTGCTCATAGGTTCAGGTCGCAACTGGCACCTCGGTGTGCTTGATGAGAGTCCTCAGGACGAAGCTTTTGAGCTGGTCGAATTCGCAATGCGCCGCGTCGCGGCAGGTGATATTCAATTCGCGCAGTCTGGTTACGCGCTGCTCCCTGCTCATGGAGTTCCACTGAGTTCGGGCGTAGTCCCGTTTGGTAGTCACCGGCTTGGTCATGTTGGCTTAATTCGCTCTGCTGTCCGCAGCAGGGAAAACACGCACAAAGCAGCTGCGCTACCAAGCACGTAACTCCCTTTTGATAAGCACGCTACAGAGATGCAAATCAGCCCAAAGGCGCACAACCCGAGGACGTGCAATTCCACTATCGCCATGAGAATTCTCATCGCTTTCGGCGTTCTTCTCGGCTGCAATATAATGCGCATCAGTAACTTTTGGTTCTTGCGTCATGGGTCATTCCGACTCCATAGCCTCGGATATGTTGGGTTGCCTGCTCATGCGGTAACTACGTTCCCACAAGGGGGTGACGTTAAAACCAAATCTATAGTTCTTTTTTCTTTCTATTCTGCTCATACGGTTGCCGGTGTGTTGGCCTGCCCGATCAAGGCGTCCAACTCATTGAACAGTTCAGGGGCGGTGTTATGGAACGCCGATCCTCCGTTGATTTCAGCGGTCATGAAGTCAGAGCGGGAAATGCTGATGAAACCGTAGTTCGTCCGCTGGATCAGGTAGGTCTTCCCATCATCGCCATCGACGATGGCAGCCTCGCGACCATAGGTGGACACCTTGGGCTTGCCGGTGGTGACGCGGGTGAAGCGGTAGCCTTTCTTCGGGCTGTGCTCCACAGAGAATACGCACTTGCCACGCTTGTTACCGCCGAGCGGCCAGTCGGTGAATTCTGCATGCAACCTTGGGTTTGTGAGCTTGGTCATACTACACTATGCGCGCGTAATTCGATTTGTAAACGTCAGTGTTCGAGTCACGCCAACGCGGCCCGATCCACCAGCTTCCGGATTTCACGCATCGTCATCCCACTCTTCTTCATGTTGTGCACGAAGGCCATGAACTCCTTGCGCGTATGGTCCTGCACGCGCTTGTTTTCCCGCTCCGCCTCCGTGCGTCTGCACTCCTCCACTTCCTCCTTGGTGATAACCCTGTACGCGACCAGTCGCAAAAGCACCCGCCGCCCAAGCACGCGCTTCGAGTTTTCTTCGTAAAGGGATAGCGGTGTCGTAAAGCTCTGCGTGTTGTCAGCTAGGTGGCTTGAGTAAAGCTCACCCGTACACACCTCACCTGACACACGTACCACGTATACGCTCGTATCCCACCCACTCTTTTTAATCACCACGCCAGCCATGGAGCTGGTGGTGTTGAGTGAACGGACGGGGATTACCCTGTGGATGTCGACGTTGGTTTTCTGTTTCTGGTTCTTTTTCATATTGTTGAGTTTACGCTTTGTCGCGCTTGACCAGCCACGCAATCAGACAATACCGTTGCTTCGGGCTGAGTTCGTACGGCCACGCTCGGATGCTTTGCAGTTTGGAACTATGACAGTGCTGGGTTGCCTTGCGAAGTTCATCGTCCGTCATCTGGCGGTAGTCGCTAAGCTGTTTGGGCTTTTCGGTCGCAGTAGAGATCGCTGCAGCGACACGCTGCACGGTGGACACTCCCTTACCTGTCGCTTCCGCCGTCTTACGGATGCTCAATCCGTTGCCGACATGTTCCACGATGTCACTGTGCTTGTCCAGTAGGGCATCTGTATCGGTCTTACCCTTGGGTCGTCCGAGCCGCACCCCGTTCCGACGTGCTTCGGCAAGGCCGGAGATGATCCGTTCGGATGTGCTGGGTGCGCTGGGTATGCTGGGCGGTTCCTCCGCTGAAGACCTCAACTTACCAGTAAGTCGTAACACGCGAATGACCTGCCGCACATGCGCGCAGCTCTTGCCAACAACCTGCGCGATGTGCGCCACTGTATTGCGTTTTTCAGACGCCAGCTGCGCGATGCGTGCATGCCGAGCCGCATAAGCCTCAGGGTTTGTGTGTTCCAGTAGACCTTTAGGCCGCATTCCGACGGGCATACCCATGAGCAAGCACACGTGCTTGACCTGCTCAACAGTCTTATAGGACCAACTGGTGCGCGCGTGGATTGCGCGCATGTGGGTTCCAGCTACGAGCAGTGCAACGACATCGGCATACTGCTCCAGAATGCGTTTTGGGCAGTATGCCGACCCACCGTGCATCCTGCCAGCGACCTGCAGCGCCACCATGACGCGCCACACCAGCCAAGCTGGGTGACGCGTAGCACGTGACACTGTCACGATCGTACGGCCTTTCAGCAGCTGTTCGGCAATGTCGGCATGCTTGAGCAGGTATGCCTCTGCAGGTGTGGGTGCGGGTTTGGGTGCCTCTGCTGGTGTGGGTGCGGCCTCTGCTGGTGCAGGTGTGGATGCCTCTGATGGTGCTGGTTCCTCTGCCTCTGGCTTTACGTAGTCATGCAGATCGATAGTGAAGTTAATGGCCACACTATCGGGGCTGCCTGTTGGTGCAGGTGGCTCAATTACTGAATTGGTGGAAATTGGTAGTGAATCGGTAGCAGGCTGCTGCTGCTGCTGCTGCTGCTGAATGCGCCGCAGTGCCGCGCGCACTGCACGCACAGTGTTGCCGCACCGCCCAGTAGCCCGCGTAATCTCGGCATACGTCTTACCGTCCCGTAGCAGTTGCGTGACATCTGCGTATTTGGCCAATACCTCGTCATCCGTCAGTGGGGGCGGCCCCCACATGACGCCTCTGGACCTCGCCATCGCCATGCCGACCTTGACTTTGTCGCGCCACGCCATGGTACGCATGGCTGGCAGTGCCTGATGGTGCAGGCACGCAGCAACACGCTGTACCGTGCTAATGTTTACGTCCAGTGCCGCAGAGGTCTCACTCTGTGAGCGTCCTGCCTGCAGCATCTCCGCCACTTTGGCGTATTTTACCATCCACGCCTCAGAGCCCACCTTTGGTCGCCTAGACGGAGGGGTAGGTGATGGAGGTAGCGTGGCAGGTGTTGAGACAGCAGGAGCAGGA
>SXGQ01672728.1_pt1 | contig 19681 bp, 17 predicted proteins | sample 3178371 | NCBI WGS metagenome assembly SXGQ01 (sample SAMN11356859, study PRJNA531348) | freshwater metagenome | isolation source: freshwater sample F1-20 | place: China: Fuxian Lake, Yuxi | collected 2017-12-25 | reverse complement strand
GGATTCTACTCGGCCTTCATGGTCGCCAAGTCGGTGAAGGTGTACGCGCGCTCGTGGCGGAAGGACGAGCCGGGGCACGTGTGGTCGAGCGAAGGCGCGGGCAGCTACACCATCGAGCCGAGCGAGGGCGAGCGGCGCGGGGCCAAGATCGTCATCGAGCTGAAGGACGATTGCGGCGAGTTCGCGCAGGACTGGCGGATCAAGGAGATCCTTGAGCGGTACAGCGCGTTCGTGTCGTTCCCGATCAGCCTGAACGGCAAGCGCGTGAACACGGTCCAGGCCCTCTGGCTTCGCAACAAAGGCGAGATCAAGGAGGAGGAGTACACCGAGTTCTACAAGTTCCAGGCCCATGCGCACGACGAGCCGCGCCTGCGCCTGCATTTCAACGCCGACGCCCCGCTCACCATCAACGCGCTGCTGTTCACGCCGAAGGAGAACACGGAGAAGCTCGGGCTCTCCCGCCTGGAACCCGCCGTGGCGCTTTACTGCCGCAAGGTGCTGATCGACGCGAAACCGAAGGACCTGCTCCCGGAGTGGCTGCGGTTCCTCAAGGGCGTCGTCGACAGCGAGGACCTGCCGCTGAACATCTCGCGGGAGACGATGCAGGATAAATCGCTCGTCGAGAAATTGAACCGCGTCATCACGAAGCGCTTCCTCAAGTTCCTCGACGAGGAGGCGCGCAACCGGGCCGAGGGCTACGACGCGTTCTACCGGGAATTCGGGGTCTTCCTGAAGGAAGGCGCCGCACTCGATTTCACCCACAAGGAGCAGCTGACAAAACTTTTGCGCTTCGAGTCGTCGCTGACCGAAAAGGGCAAGACCACCTCGCTGGCGGACTACGTGTCTCGGATGAATTCCGAGCAAAAGGAGATCTATTACCTCGTGGGGCCCAGCCGCGCCGCGCTGGAGAGCGGCCCGTACCTCGAGGGCTTCAAGGCCCGCAACCTCGAGGTGCTGCTCTGCTACGAGGCGGTCGACGAGTACGTGATGAACAACGTGCGCGAGTTCGACGGGCGCAAGCTCACCGCCGCGGACCACGCCGACGTGAAACTCGCGGATCTCCCGAAGCCCGAGGGCGCCCTCGGCGAGGAGCAGATCAAGGACCTGGCCAAGTGGCTGAAGGACACGCTCGGCGAGCGCGTCGCCGAAGTGAAGTCGAGCGACCGCCTGGTCGAATCACCGGTGCTGGCGCTGAACGCCGACAAGTTCATGTCGCCCCACATGCGCCGGATGATGAAGGCGATGAACCGGGACGGCGCCGACACCCCGCTGCGGGTGAACTTGGAGTTCAACCCCCGCCACGCCGTGCTCAAGCGGCTCTTCGAGACCCACACGGCCAACCCGGACCGCGCGAGATTGGTGGCGGAGCAATTGCTGGATAACGCCCTGATCGCCGCCGGACTACTGGAGGATCCCACCTCCATGGTGACGCGATTGAACAAGCTGCTGGAGAGCGTTTAAAACGAGTAGTAAGTACGTAGGATGCTTCGGGGCAAATGTTAATAAAAAGTATGGTTAGTATGCCATACTTATTTATTGCGAGTATGGTTGTAATGCCATACCTTGAACCAACATGAAGATGACGATGCATATCGAGGAGGATGTCTTGGAACGTGTGATGACGATCACCGGCGCGCCCACCAAGACCGCCGCGGTGAAGATCGCGCTGCATGAAATGGCCCGGCGTCACCGTATGAAGGACCTCTTCGGCGCGGGACTGGGCATGAGCCCCGAGGCGTTGCGTGACGCGATCGACTCCGCGTCCTACCCGGCTCCCGGCGCGCCGGCCTCGATCATCGCCGAACCTCCTTCACCGACCAACGATGCCGCCCGTCATCCTGCCGGATAGCAGTGTCTTCATCCACGATCTGCAGGCCGGTCGCGATCCGTTCCAACGCTTCGCCCCCTACCCCGACGCGTGCGAGTTCGCGACCTGCGGCGCCGTCGTGAGCGCGGTGTGCCGCGGCGTGCGCGACCCCGTGCTGTTGCGCCGCGTGCGGCAACGTTTCGAACTGATGATCTACATCCCCGCCTCGAAAGTGGTCTGGGAGCGGGTGACCCAACTCGCCTGGGCGTTGGATCGCCGCGGAATTGTCCTGCCCGCGACCGATCTACTGATCGCCACCTGCGCCCTGCACGTGAGCGCGGCGGTTTACACCCGTAACGCGAACCTCAAAAGCATCCCCGGCCTTGAAGTGATCGGCTCGCTGGAGTGACGACGCAAAAAAGGCCGCCCGTCGGGGCGGCCTGCGCAGGCGTGCGAAAAGCCCGCCGGATCAGGGCAGGACGCGCACCTTGATGTTACGGTAGACCACGCGGCTCTCCGGGTCGTGTCCCTGGATGGCGAACGTGCCGCTGGAAAGCATGCGTCCCTTCATGTTGGGGGGCGGCGCCGGCGGCGTCGGCTCGGTGAAGTCGACGATCTGCTTTCCGTTCACGAATGTCTGGATGCGCTTGCCCTCGACGCGCACGACCATCGTGTACCACTCGCCGTCCTTGGCCGGCGCCTCCGCGTTGTCCTTGATGGCGTACAAGCCGGCGCCCTTCTTCACGTCCTTGTGGGTGTTGTTCACCTGGACCTCGTAGCCTTTGTCGGGCCAGCCGGTCTCCTGGTAGGCGGTATGGATGTAGACCCCGGAGTTCGCCTTGGGGAACGTCTTGATCTCGAGGCTGAGCTCGAAGTTGCGGAAATTGGCGCCGTTCACGGGACCGGTGTAGAAGAGATGGGAACGCTTGCCGAAGACGACGAGCTCGCCGTTCTGCACGGAAAACGTCCCCTGGTTCTCACTGGATTTCCAGTGGTTGAGGGATTTGCCGTCGAACAGCAGCTGCCAGCCGGCGGATTTCTCGGCGGACGATAGCGTGTTGTTTTCGGCGGCGGCGAGGCGCACGCCGAGAAGCAGGGCGAGGAGCGACAGGGACAGGATGGGTTTCATGGTGGGGGAAGGGAGCGGACGCTAGAACGCGCGGGGCGGAAAGGGCGAGTCCGGACCGGCCTTGGCGCGAAACCGGATCAGCGGGCGCGGACGGGACGTCGACGCCAGGTGCGGAAGAGCACGGCGTAGCCGATGACTCCACCGAGAACGCCGACGACCACGGACCCGACGTAGAGGGAAATGGCCGCGTCGCCGGAAAGAAGACTGCTGGTCTCCTCCGTCACGCCCTGCCACACGCGCGCGATGCCGCGCCCGCGCACCAACTCGCCGACGAAGTAACACACCGGCAGGTGTACGGGCGCGGTGAGCGGCGTCGAGAGGAACTGCATCGCGATGCAGAGCAGGAGATTCCCGCGGACCAGGAGAGCCGCGATGGTGGCGAACACCGACTGCAACGGCAGAAACGGCGTGACGGTGATCGGGAAGCCCACCAGCCAGGCGCGGGCGAGGGACTGGTGGGTCGGCAGCCAGAGATCCTTGGCGAGGACGCGGTCGCCGAACCACCGGTGCAGCCGGCTTCCGCGCATGTGGCGCCGCGACAACTTCTGACGATGAAGCCAGCGGAGGGTTTTCAGCGGAAGCCGCATCGGGTGAAAGGCTCCGCGACCGTAGGAAGCCCGGCGGGCAATGCAACGGAAGAGAACGCCGGCCGCGCGGCAGATTCGGGTTGCGGCGTCACCCCGCGAAATCACGATCCGCCTCGCCCCGTCTTCCCGCGGAAACCGCGCCCCGTGTTTTCCGTCATCAAGCGCTAATCCCCCTTATGTCCGCCCGCCTACTCCTCGCCTCCCTGCTCCTTTTCACCGCGGCCCGCGCCGCGCAGCCGCCCGCCGGCTTCACGCCGTTGTTCAACGGCAAGGACCTCGCCGGATGGCGCGGCGGCAGCACGTTCGACCACCGCAAGCTGCTCGCGATGCCCGCGGCGGAGCGCGAGGCGCAGATCGCGAAATGGTCCGCCAGCATGATCGCGCTCAAGGACGGCCAGCCCCACTGGCGCGCCGAGGCCGGCGTGCTGGTCAACGACGGCCAGGGCGACTACGCCACGACGGAAAAGGATTACGGTGACTTCGAGCTGCTGCTCGACTTCAAGCTCGCGGCCGGAGCCGACTCGGGCGTGTACCTCCGCGGTGTGCCGCAGGTGCAGATCTGGGACTTCACGATGCCCGATCCCAAGGGCCACGGTTACGCGCTCGGGTCCGGCGGACTCTGGAACAACACGAAGGGAACGCCGGGACGCGATCCGCTGGTGAAGGCCGACAAGCCGGTCGGCGAGTGGAATTCCCTGCGCGTCCTCATGGTGGGCAGCCGCGTGAGCGTGTGGCTCAACCAGAAGATGGTCGTCGACCATGCGGTCCTGGAGAACTTCTACGACAAAAACGACAAGAAGCTGAAGCCCGAGGAGCGCCGCCCGGTGCCGGCGCGCGGGCCGATCCAACTGCAGACGCACGGCGGAGCGACCCACTGGCGGAATCTCCACATCCGCGAGATCGGCGCCGACGAAGCCAACCGCCTCCTCGCCGGGCGCGGCGGGGAAGGCTTCAAGCCGATCTTCAACGGACGCGACTTCACCGGCTGGAAGATCGAGGAGAAGGGCGGCAACAAGGGCGCCGGCGACGTGATGGAGGTGAAGGACGGGGTGATCGTCTGGCGCGCCGGCAAGGGCGGCACGCCGTACTGGCACGAGGAACTCGCCGACTTCCAGACCCGCATGATGTTCCGCATTCCGCCCGGCGGCAACAACGGCCTCGCGATCCGCTATCCAGGCAAGGGCAACGCCGCCTACGATGGCGTGACCGAGCTGCAGATCATCGACGAGAACTACTACGCCGCGCGGAAGCAGCCCGAGAAGAAGCTCGATCCCCGGCAATACCACGGCTCCGCCTACGGGATGGTGCCCGCGGCGCGCGGCTACCTGAGACCGGCCGACCAGTGGAACTTCCAGGAGGTCACGGTGAAGGGCTCCCAGCTACGCGTGGAACTCAACGGTAGCGTCATCCTCGACACCGACGTTGCCAAGGTCGACCTCGCCACCGTGATGGGGAAGACAGCCCACCCCGGCAAGGATCGCCGGACCGGTTACTTGGGGCTCGCCGGCCACAATGATCCGGTCGAGTTCAAGGATCTTTCGATCAAACGCCTTTGATCATGCTGCGCCGCGAATTCGTCCGCTCCTCCGCCGCGCTCGCCGTCGTCGCTCCGCTGACCGCGGGCGCCGCCGAAAAGCCGAAGCGCCGGCTGAGCAAGGGGTACATGTTCGGCGGGCTCCGGCCCAACGCCAAGAACGGCGGCTCGCTCCTGGAGCGATTCAAGCTGCTGAAGGAGGCCGGTTTCGACGGCGTGGAGGTGAACAGCGCGATGGATCAGAAGGAGGTCCTCGCCGCGCGCGACGCCGCCGGCCTGCAGATCCCGAGCGTGGTCATCCACAACCACTGGACCCATCCGATCACCTCACCCAATCCGGGCGCGAGGGAGATCGGCCTCGAGGGCCTCCGGCAGGGGCTGCGCGACGCGAAGGCCTACGGCGCCAGCTCGGTGCTCTTCGTGCCGGGCGTGGTCAACCAGGACACGTCCTACGCCGACGCCTACCCGCGGGCCGTCGAGGGAATCCGCCGGGCGATCCCGCTCGCCGAGGACCTCGGCGTCGCGATCGCGATCGAGAACGTGTGGAACAAGTTCCTCCTCAGCCCGCTGGAGGCGGCCGCTTTCGTCGACCAGTTCAAGACGCCCGCGGTGAAGTGGCACTTCGACGTGGGCAACGTGGTCGACAGCGGCTGGCCCGAGCAGTGGATCCGCATCCTGGGCTCCCGCATCGTCAAAATTCACGTCAAGGAATACAGCCGGAAACTCCGCGACAAGGAGGGGCCCTACGCGGGCTTCCGCACCGAGTTGTTCACCGGCGACAGCAACTGGCCCGCCGTCGTGGCCGCCCTCGATGCGATCGGCTATTCCGGCTGGCTTATCTCCGAGCAATACCGCACCCCTGGACTTTCCGACGCCGAGTGGCTGAAGACCCTCGCCGGCCAGATGGACCGGATCGTCGCCCTTTGAGCATCATCCCCCGAAAAACATGAACACGAACAAACCCGCCGTCGCCCGCCGCCAATTCCTCCGGACCTCCACGGGCCTGGCCGCCGGCGCCGCGATCACCGCCGCCACCCCCCGTTTCCTCACCGCCGCGGAGCGCGCCCGCTCCATCGGCGCCAACTCCCGCATCCGCATCGCCCAGATCGGCTGCGGCAGCCGCGGGGTCGGCGCCCACATGTCCGGCATCCAGAAGCACGCAGCCGCGACGAATATCGAGGTGGTGGCCGTCGCCGACACTTGGAGCCAGGCTCGCGAGAAGGCGAAGGCGCGCGCCAAGGAGTGGTTCGGCAGCGACGCGAAGGCCTTCTCCTCCTACCGCGACGTGCTCGCGATGAAGGACGTCGACGCGGTGATGATCGCGTCCCCCGACCATCTGCACACGCTGCACCTCGAGGCGGCCGCCAACGCGGGGAAGCACATCTACGTGGAGAAGCCGCTGGCGACGGAGTTCGACAAGCTCCTGAAGGCCTACGACGCGGCCAAGGCCGCGCAGGGCCGCGGCAGCATCATCCAGGTCGGCACCCAGCTGCGCAGCCTGCCCGGCGTCGCCGGCGCCCGCGAACTGGTGAAGAGCGGCATCCTCGGCAAGATCACGCGCGTCGACGAGACCCGCAACGCCGAGAAGCCCTACTGGTACAGCTACCTCGGGCGCGAGGTAAAGGAGTCGGAGGTGGACTGGAAGGAGTTCCTCAACGACCGGAAGCCGCGGGCGTTCGACGCCCGCCAGTACGCCGCGTGGTACGGCTACTACGAGTTCTGCCAGGGTCCCGTGCCCCAATGGGGCGCGCACTTCCTCGACCTGATGCACTACGTCACCGACTGCGGCCTGCCCGAATCGTGCATGTGCATCGGCGGAGTGACCTACTGGAAGGACGAGAACAAGTTCACCACGCCCGACAACGTGATGGCCACGTGGATGTACCCCGACGGCATGGTGGTCACCAGCTCCAACAATTTCGGCAACAGCTCGGGCAATCTGCGGAAGTTCTTCGGCGACAAGGGTACCCTCGACGTCGGCAACTGGAACGTCCCGACCTATAGCGCCGAGGGCGGCCCCAAGCGCGACGGGAAGATCCGCGGCAAGCAGGAGGTCGTACCCGTCGAGCGGCCCGACCACTTCCTCAACTGGCTCCAGTGCATGCGCGACAACAAGACGCCGCACGCCTCGATCGACGCCGGCTACCAGCACGCCGTCGCGGTGCTGATGGCCGTCATCTCGTACGACACCGGAAAGAAGACGCTTTACGATCACGCCAAGCGGCGGATCACGACCGCCTGATCCGGACCAACTGGACCGGTTCCCGGCCCTCGTCGCCCCAAGGCGCGAGGGCCTTTTTTCGGGCTGACCGCGGGCTGCGTCCCGCAACCCCGGTCCGTGATCAGCGCTTTTTCTTGCCGCTCTTCTTGCCGGCCCCGGCCGGCGTGTCGGACGCGCTCGGCTCGGCCTGCTCCGCGCTCCATTTGTCCCAGAGCGCCTGCAGTTCGCGAACTTTGACCGGCTGGGCGGAAGCCAGGTCCTTGGTCTCGCCCATGTCCTTCGAGAGATCGTACAGTTCCGGCTTCCCGCTGCCGCCCTTCGAGACGACCAGCTTCAGGTCGCCGTGGCGTACGGCCCATTGCGGTCCGTAGCGCCAGTAGAGCGTCTGGTGCGGCCGCGCGGGGTTGGCTCCGGTCACGAACGGCGTGAGATCCACCCCGTCCAGACTCCGCGCGGACTCCGCCTTGCCCCCGGCGGCGGCAGCCACCGTCGGGAGGACATCGAGGTTGATCACGGGGAATTCGTAGACCTTGCCGGCGGGCCAGCGCCCCCTCCACTGCGCCACAAAAGGCACGCGCGGCCCGCCCTCGAAGGTCGTCATCTTGAAGCCCCGCAGCGGGCCATTGCCTGAAGTCGTGCTTTGGGTCGGCCCGCCGTTGTCGGCGATGAAGAACACGATCGTGTTCTCCTCCTGTCCGAGGGCCCGCACCTTGCCCATCACGCGGCCGACCGCGTCATCCATGGAGGAGAGCATCGCGGCGAAGATCCGGCGCTTCTCATCCGTGATGCCGGGAAAGCGATCGAGGTACTTCCTCGGCGCCTGGAGCGGGGCGTGCTGGGCGTTGAAGGGGAGATAGAGGAACCACGGCCGGTCCTTGCTCCGCTCGATCCAGTCCACCGCCCGCTCCGCGTAAGCATCCGTGGTGTAAAACGCGGGATCCGCGACGGGCCGGACGTCGTCGGAGATCCGCGAGTCGACGAAGTTCGTCGGATGGTAGAACGGGGTGTTGGCGAGCGTGCCGAGGAATTCGTCGAACCCTCGACGCGTGGGCCGGTATTCCATGCCGCCGCCGAGATGCCATTTGCCGACACAGGCGGTGGCGTAACCGAGGGCGCGAAGACGATCCGCGATCGTGACCTGATCGAGCCGCAGCCCCGAACGGCTGGCGACACTGTTGAACTCGTGACCGAATCGCGTCGGGTAACGGCCGGTGAGGAGCCCGGCGCGCGACGGGCTGCAATACGTGGCGGCGACATAGCCGTTGGTGAAGCGCACGCCGGCGCGGGCGATCGCGTCGATGTGGGGTGTCGGGATCTGCGGGTTGCCCTGGCAGCCGAGCTCCCCCCAGCCGAGGTCGTCGGCGAAGAAGATCACGACATTCGGCCGGGCGGCGAGGGAGGCGGACGGGGCGAGAAGGCCGAGGACGGCCACGAGGAACAGGAGGAAGCGGGAGCGGGGCATCATGGTTTTCGGGGACCGGGGCACGCTGCGGCGAAAACAACCAGGAGGCGAGACGTGAGCGGAGGGAAGGTTCCACGCGCCCCGCAACCCCGGTTGCCACCGGCGCGGGGTTCACCAAGCTCCCGCCATGTTCCGCCCCCGTCTTGCCCTGCCCTTCGGCGTCGCGCTGCTCGCCCTCCTCGCCCTCGGTCCGCGAACCGAGGCCGCGCCCCTGCACCAAAGCCGCATCCTCTTCGCGCCCGAGTCATGGCACAACCACGCCTCGTGCGTGGTGGAGCTGCCGAACGGTGACCTGCTCGCGTGCTGGTTTCACGGATCCGGCGAGCGCACCGCCGACGACGTGAAGGTGGAGGGTGCGCGCCTGCGCCGGGGCGCTAAGGAATGGGGCCCGCGCTTCACCCTCGCGGACACGCCCGGTTTCCCCGACTGCAACCCGGCGATGTTCCTCGATCCACGCGGCCGGCTCTGGCTCATCTGGATTACGATCCAGTCGAACCGCTGGGAATCCTCGCTGCTCAAGTTCCGGCGGTCGGACGATTTCCTGGGAGACGGCCCGCCCCGCTGGAACGAGAGCGGCGTGATCCATCTCAAGCCACCCGAGCAATTCGCCGCGGCTGTACTCGCGCACTATGACCGCGTTGAGCCGGTACGCCTCGCGGCGGCCTCCGATGAGACCGCGCGCGGCAAGGTGCGCGAGGAGTTCGCGACCTACCGTTCGCTTGCCCGGGACCGCCTCTCGCAACGCCTCGGGTGGATGCCCCGCGCGCATCCGTTCGTGCTCGAAGGCCGGCGGCTCATCCTGCCTCTTTACTCGGACGGCTTTGATCTCTCGCTGATGGCGCTGAGCGACGACGGCGGCGAGACCTGGCGCACCAGCACGCCGGTCATCGGCGAGGGCAACATCCAACCCAGCATCGTGCGGCGGCGCGACGGGAGCCTCTACACCGTGATGCGCGACAACGGGCCGCCGCCCAAGCGCCTTCTGCAGTCCGAGTCGCGCGACGGCGGCGAAACCTGGTCCGCTGCGACGGACAGCGCGGTGCCGAATCCGGGCTCCGGGGCCGAGATCATCGGCCTGCGCGACGGGCTTTGGGCATTGATCTCGAACGACACCGAGACGGGGCGCCACCGGCTGACGGTGAAGCTTTCGGACGACGAGGGCCGCACCTGGCGCTGGCAACGCGCGCTGGAGGAGGATCCCGCCGGACCGTCGGGTGGTCGCTACCACTACCCCAGCCTGATCGAGGCGGCCGATGGCACGCTGCATGCGACGTACAGCCAGCATGCTCCGTCCGCGGCGGAGACGAGCGGCGCCCAGCGCAAGACGATCAAGCACGCGCACTTCAACCGGGAGTGGGTCAAGGCGGGCGGCGCCTCCCCTCGCTGAGGGACGGCACGCTTGCCAAGCGGAAGGCCGCGCGCATCTTTCGCCTCCCATGCATTTCGACCACCTGCCGGCCTCCCTTTCCGCCCCGGTCCCGCGTCTCGACGACGAGGAGGACGAGCCGGAGGAAGGCGGCGCGAAGAAGGCGCCGGCGCCGGTCGCGATGATGATCGCGCGCAAGTTCCTTGAGCAGAGGAAGATCTTCCTTTGGGGCGCGGTGACCGACGAGACCGCGAAGGATATCACCGAGAAGTTGCTGTTCCTCGAGGGTGTGGCGCCGGGCAAGGACATCACCTTCTACATCAACACCCCGGGCGGCTCGATCACCGCAGGCATGGCCGTTTACGACACCATGCAGCTGATCACATCGCCGATCACGGTGGTGGTCACCGGCATGGCGGCGTCCATGGGTTCGATCCTGCTTTCGGGCGCGAAAAAGGGTCGCCGGCTGCTTTACCCGCACTCGCGCGTGCTGATCCACCAGCCGCTCATCTCGGGTCGGATGATCGGTCCGGCGAGCGACATCAACATCCAGGCGCGCGAGATGGAGAAGCTGCGCGCGGAGTTGAACCAGATCCTCGCCACCGCCTCCGGGCAGCCGCTGGAGCGGATCAACCGCGACACCGACCGCGACTTTTATCTCAACGCCACCGAGGCGATCGAGTACGGCCTCGCCGACCGGATCGTGGACAAGGTCTGAACACGGGACTCACCGCACGGGCGCCGTGACCGGCGTCAGCCGGAACAATTCCGACTGCCAAGCTTCCGCGTCGGAGACGAAGCCCGCGGCGCGCGCCGCTCCGGCCGCCTCGGGCAACCATTGTCGACGAAGGCCCGCGCCGAGCGCCGGCAAGGCGAGCAGCCGGCGCCACCACTCCAGCGCGGCGTCACCCTTCCCCGCTGCTTGCAGCGTCACCGCCGCCTCCCGCCAAAGGGCCCACTCCTCGACCGGGACCTGGGCGGACGGCCGTACCGTCGCGAGCGCGGCGGCAGCCGCGGGCGCGTCGCCCTGATCCAACAGCCGCCGAGCGACCGCGAGGCCGAGCACGAGCCCCGGCCCCCGCCCGTGCTCGACCCGCGCCAGATCGAGCGCCTCGTCGGCCCTGCCCTCGGTCTCCAGCCGCTTCATCCGCCGCAGGACGCTGTAATCGTCACCGGGCAAGCGAGCCGCGCCGGGCCCCGCCCCGGAAACGTGTCGTTCGCGCGCAAACGGCCGGTACAACGGATCGCCGATCGCCACCGCCTGCCAGCTGAGCGCCGGCAGCGCGAAGTAGACCGCCTCAACCCAGCTCGCTCCGCGCGCGAGCGCACGCAGCAGGAGATGCGGCGCGTGGGTGAACGACAGGTAGGGCTCGTGGACGTTGCCCACCGTGGCCGTGACTCCGCGGGCGACGAACGGCCCCGTCCAGCCCGAGTCCGCCGAGCGCAGCGTCGCCGCCGAGTAGCTGTGCAGGTGCAGCGCGATCGCACCCGGGGGGAACCGAAAGCCCGGCAGCGCGAAAGGGCCGTCCACCGACCCCGCGTACCACCCGAAGTAAAGCACCGGGGCGTCGAAGCGGGCGTGCGCGGGAAACGTCGCGGGATCCCGGTCGACCGTCGTGTCGAAGCCGAGTTCCGCCAGGTTCCGGGCCACCGACTCGAACCACGCGTCACCGGTCGCGTCGCGATTCGCGATATCCACGTAAGCCCTGCCCCGCAGCCCGTCACGTTCGGCCGCCAGGGCGCGCTCCACCAGCGCCGCGGCGTCGGCCGCCGTGGGCCCGTCAAGCCGCGCGACCCGCACCACCTGCCGGAGATCACCGGCGGCCGGCGAGGCGTTCTGGAAAAGCGGATTGGGGACGAACGCGTTGATCGGGTAATTCGGGCTCGCGATCAGGCTCAGCTCGGCGTCGACCGAACCGGCGTTGGTCCGGAATTCACCGCGACGCGTGAAAGGCGGCGCGTCGACGTACAACGAGGGATCGTGCTCGAGCTTGAGCGGGACGCCGCGGCAGACGACGAGCGCGGAGATGCGGTGGCCGTTGGGCGCGTGCTTGCGCCGGCCCGCGGCGTCACGCGTCGCCATCGGGATCGCGTCGATCCAGCGTTCCGCCACCAACCGCTCCAGCAGCGGGTTCCAGATCGTGTTCGCGAATTCCCGCCAGCCGATCGACTCGGCGGCCGGCATCTTCCAGGCGAGCACATTGGACTCCGGCACCGCCCGGGCGGCGGCGTACCGGCGCGCGAGGGCGAGCGAGTCCGCATCCGCCGCGTTCGCGAGCACGAGGACACTCGCGGGCTCGGGGGGGATCGCGGAGCTCCACTCCGCCGCCGGCGCCACGAGACCCAGCAGCCCCGGCAGGAGGAAGCGGAGCGGACGCGGAATCACCTTAGGAGGTCCTCAGGGCGCGGTCTTCGCCGCGGCGGCCTGCCGGCGGCCCAGCGCGGCCCGCAGATAGGTGTCGGGCACGGCGCCGCGCCACGCGGTGAGCCAGATCGCGGAAAGCATGCGGCCGCCCTCCAGCCAACGCTGTTCAACGAAGGCGCGCGCCTCGTCGTGCACCCTCGCGCCATCAGCCTGCCCGAGTTTGCCCTCCTTCTCCAGGAGGTAGAGCGGCTCGACCATGGTGTGCTGCCGGCGCAGGTAGTCGAAGACGGCGACGAACATCGGGTCGCGCCGATCCTCGCGCGGCGCGAGCGGGATCACGGTCGCGGGCGTGACGCGCGGCAGGAGCGGCTCCAGACGGAGACCGGCCTTGGCGGCGAGACCACCATCGATCCAGGCATGGATGCCATTCCACGTGCTGTAGCCCCGGGGATTTTCGCCGGCCCAGCCGTTGTAGTGCTTGGTGGTGTGGAGCGGCTGGGCGCAATCGCCCACGAAGTGACCCAGGACGCCCATCATGTAGACAACGTTGGCCCGGGCGTTCTCCACCTCCTCCGGCGTGCCCAGCTCCTCGTAGACCCGCAGGTAGGAGAATCCCGAGCGCAGGCGGCCGAAGTGTTCGGTGATGGCCCACGGCGCGAACCCCGGCCACTCCTGCGTGCGATCGGCGTTCCGCGCCGGATCGATCGGCTTGAAGTTGCGCGCATTCGCGGCGCGGCCGGCCGCGAACTGCACGACGAACTCGTACCGGAACGAGGACACAGTCTCGAGGTCGAGCCCGGCCTCCGGGATGTACTCCAGGTCGCAGAAATGATCGGTCCAGCTGCCGCCGGAATGCTTCACCGGCAGATCCGGCACGTTGCGCCAGCGGTCGGCCTCCCCGGAGAGGAAGGCGATCCGCTCGACATTGGCCGGCGCGCGCACGAACGCGGGGACCTCGGGCGGCAGCGCCGCGAGGGCGAGGTGGTGCACGATCCGGTGACCCTCATAGTCCCATGCGCGCGACACGGTGGCGGGTGACAGCGGCAGCAGGGTCGCGAGGGTAAGCAGGGCGGGTTTCATGGGAGCGGTGGAGTCAACGGCGGCGCGCGTCACTTGCCCCGCGCACGGGCCAGCACGGCGGCGTAATCGCGGATGCCGGCCGCGATGGCGACGGCCACCTGCTGGCGGTGGGCGGGAGTGGCGATCTTCCTCGCCTCCGCGTCGCTGCTGAGGAATCCACACTCGACCAGCACCCCGGGGCAATCCAGCGGGCGCAGCACAGCCAGGTGCATGAGCTTCTTGCCCCGGTCGTCGGACTTGAGGTCCTGGACGAACCGTCCGTGCAGCGCGTGCGCGAGCACCACGTTCCAGTGATCGTGCCGGTTGGCCGGCGAGGCGAATTCCTCCGTATCGTCACGCGCGCCCGGGCCCCAGGCGTTGGTGGAACGCTGGAACCGCGGGGCGAAGGTGTAGACCTCGACGCCGGAGGTGCGGTTGTCGCGCGGCACGGCGTTGAAATGAATGCTCACAAACACGTCCGCCTTGGCCGCGCGCGCCGCCGCCGCCCGCTGGGGCAGGGCGACGAAGGAGTCATCCTCCCGGGTGAGCACCACGCGGTGACCGTCGGCCTCGAGCAGGCGCTGCGCCCGCCGGGCGACGTCGAGCGTAAGCGTCTTTTCGCTGATGCCGAGACGCTCGTTGATCTTCCCGGGGTCGTTCCCGCCGTGGCCGGGATCGAGCACGATCACGCGGGGCGCCGGGCGCGGGGACTGGCCGTGACCAGGCCGCAGCAACGGGAGCAAACAACGCTCGTGATCAACGCGGCTCACGAAGGCCTCGCCGCCGCTCGCGACGACTGGGTCACCCAGGAACAGGCGCAGGCCGTTCACCGTGATTTCACGGCTGTCGGTCTCGATTTCCACGCGACCGCCCGTTCCCTTCAATTCGAGGCGGCGCCCGGCTTCCAGCCAGTTGAGCCGCGCGCCGAGCCGCGGCGCGGCGGCGGTGAGGGAAACGTAGTCGATCCGGCCGAAGCGTTTTCCGGGCAGCGCCTTTTCACCGGGAGCCGCGGCCGGAGCTGAAGCGGTGGGCGCGATGGAAGGGGCCGCGCCCGGCCGGGTCGGCGCGGATCGGACGGGGGCCTCGGCCGACCCGGCCGAATGGGCCGGAACGAGCGCGAGCAACAGCAGAGACGCCGCCCGGATCATGGCGGCGACAGCCTCAGGTCGGACCGGCGCCGGGAGCCTGGTTTTCCTCCTCGGGCTCCTCGTCCTCGGTGTCCTGCAGGAACTTGGGCTTCCGCTTGTTGGCGGGCAACGGGGTCAGCATCACGTGAATGTTGCGACCGATGAGCTTGGGGTCGGCGTCGGGATGGGCCATGCCGGCAAGCTCGGTGACCGCGCGCTTCATCACGTCGAAACCGATCTCGGTGTGCGCCATCTCGCGCCCGCGGAACTTGAGGCGCATCTTCACCTTGTTGCCATGGTCGAGAAACTCCTCGGCGTGGCGCAGCTTCGTCTCGAAGTCGTGCTGCGCGATACGCGCGGTGAACTCGATTTCCTTGATCTTGCTGGCCGTGGACTTCGCGTTGGAGGTCTTCTTCTGCTCCTCGTAGACGTACTTGCCGAAGTCCATGATGCGGCACACCGGCGGCGTGGCGTTGGGAGCCACCTCCACGAGGTCCAGGCCGTTCTCCAGCGCGAGATTGATGGCCTTGGTGGTGTCGATGATCCCCAGCTGTTTTCCCTCGGGGGAGATCAGCCGCACCTGCGGCACCTTGATCCGGTGGTTGCGGCGGATGGCCGCGAAGGGGTCGACGTTGCGACGCTGGTAGGAACCGGGGCGGCCGCCTGGGGCGGAGGGAGACGATAGGGCCATCAATAGTTGCGGGAGTGGGACGCGACGGGAGCTTGTCGCCCGAACCGTTCCTCTCGGCAAGGGTTATTTCCGGCTCACCCGCGCGCCGCGGCGGTCAAACGCTGAAGCTCTCGCCGCAGGAGCAGCTGGCCTTCGCGTTGGGGTTGGAGAACTTGAATCCTCCCGCCACCAGCGCGGGGGAGTAATCAACCTCCGTGCCCTTGAGGTAGAGCGCGCTGCGGCTGTCCACCACGACCGCCACGCCGGCCGTCCGGACCAGGATGTCACCCCGGCGCGGTTCCGGCACGAACTTCATCTTGTAGCTCAGGCCGTTGCAGCCACCGCCGGTGATCGCCACGCGTAGCCATTCGCCCTGGGCCTCCCGGACGATCAAAGCCCGGACCTTTTCCCCGGCCGCCGGCGTCAGCCGCACCAGGCTCTCCCCGCCTTCCCGGACACCGTCGGTCAGGCCGGGACCGTTCAACCCCGCGGCGGAGGAAACGGGAGAAGAGCGGACGGCGGAAAGCATCACCCCACAGGAAACCGCCGGTTCGAGGCGGCGCAACTTTGGAGTGAACGCGCCGGACCGGAAGATTTCGACTGACGCCCCGACGCGGAAATGCGCGGCTGGACCCGTGATGAAAGCCATCCAGCCGCCCGCCCGTTTCACCGCCGGCACCGCGATCGTCCTCGTGCTCGGGGTCATCGTCGCGGAGGCCGTGCTCGAGTCCCTGTTCGTGCGGGGACTGCGGGCCGCGGCGGCGTATGGACTGCTCGCTTCGCCGGCGGGATGGGGGGAGATCGAGGCGTCGCTCCTGATCGCCACCAAGCTGCTGGCGACCGCGCTCGTGGCGGGCTGGGCGTTGCGCCGCAACGACGAGACCTGGGGTCACGCCGGTCGCCCGGGTTTCCACCCCGGCCACCTCGCCGTGGCGTTCCTTCCCATCATAGCCGGCATCATGGTGGGCCTGTCGGAACTGGACAACCTGTTCCGCGCCGTGCTGCCGGGCGCCCTCCTCGAGCAGCTGGATTTCGCGCCCGACCTCGACGCGCTGGTGAACACGTCCTGGCAGGGCCCGGTGCTCGCCGTCGTGATCGCACCGCTCACCGAGGAGCTCGTTTTTCGCGGACTCATCCTGCGCGGCCTGCTGGGACGCTGGCGCCCGGCGGTGGCGATCACCGCGTCCGCGGCGCTGTTCGCGGCCACCCACCTCAACCCCGCGCAGGCGCCCGTGGCGATGCTGCTCGGCCTGATCCTCGGCTGGATCTACGTGCGCACACGCTCGCTCGGGCTCTGCGTGGTGGGCCACGCCCTGAACAACGCCTCGACCTACGTGGCCGACTTCCCCTTCGAGGTTCGCGGATTCAACTTTGTTCCGGAGGAAGCCGCGGTGGTCTTCCAGCCCTGGTGGTTCAATGCGGTCGGTGCGCTGCTGCTGATCGCCGGCCTGGGGTGGATCCACCGCCACGCCCCGCCGGCCGCGCCGTGGAATCGCCCCGTCGCCCCCGGCCCGCGAACGGCCGAGCCCCCGCTGCTCGCGCCGCCGCCGCTCCCAGTTGGGGGTTGTCAGACCACAACCGCCGCCGAGAGTGGGGCCCCCATGTCCGGCGATCTCGGCCAGCTCGTCACGTCCCTTGCGCGCCGCGCGCGCGCCGCCTCGTTCACGCTTGCGACGACACCGCGGGCGGCCAAGGACGCCGCCCTGCTGCGGCTGGCGGATCTGCTGCAGGAGTCGACCGCCGAGCTGCTTGCGGCGAACGCCAAGGATCTCGCCTCGCCCGAAGCCGCCGCCCTCACCCCGGCCGCGCGGGACCGGCTGGTGCTCAACGAGGAGCGCCTGCGGCACCTGGCCGAGTCGGTCCGGCAGGTCGCCGCCCTTCCCGACCCGGTGGGCACCGTGCTGGAGGAAACGAGGCCGGCCAACGGCCTGAGGCTGCGCAAAGTGCGCGTGCCGATCGGCGTGATCGGGATCATCTACGAATCGCGCCCGAACGTGACGATCGACTGCGCGGTGCTCTGCCTGAAGAGCGGCAACGCCGCCGTACTGCGGGGCGGCAAGGAATGCTTCCACACCAACCTCGCGCTCGCGGCGCTGGTGCAGCGCGCGCTCGCCGCCTCCGGCCTGCCCGCCGACGCCGTGCAACTCGTGCCCACGACCGACCGCGCGGCGCTCGCGACGCTGCTCAAGTTGCACGATCTCATCCACTGCATCATCCCCCGCGGCGGCGAGGGCCTGATCCGCCACGTCGCGGAAAACAGCACCATCCCCGTCATCAAGCACTACAAGGGCGTGTGCTTCGTCTATGTCGACGCCGCGGCCGACCTCGCGATGGCGGAGACGATCACGGTGAACGCGAAGGTTTCCCGGCCCAGCGCCTGCAACGCGGCGGAACAGCTCCTGGTGCATCGTTCGGTGGCGGAACGTTTCCTGCCGGCCGCCGGCCGCGCGCTCGCCGCGCGCGGGGTGGAGTTGCGCTGTGACCCGGCCGCCGCCGCCATCCTGGCCCGGGCGGGCATCGCCGCCGTGCCGGCGGGCCCCGCCGACTTCACCGCCGAGTTTCTCGGTCCGGTGCTGGCAGTGCGCGTGGTGGATTCGCTGGACGAGGCGGTGGCGACGATCAACCGCGACGGATCAGCGCACAGCGACGCGATCATCACGGCCGACGCGGCGGCGGCACGTCGCTTCCTCGCGGAGGTGGACAGCGCCGCGGTGTTCTGGAACGCAAGCACGCGCTTCAACGACGGCTTCGAGTTCGGATTCGGCGCGGAGATCGGCATCAGCACCGACCGTCTCCACGCGCGCGGTCCGATGGGCCTGCCCGAACTCTGCAGCTACAAGTACCTCGTCGAGGGCGACGGACAGATCCGCGCCTGAGCGCCGCGAACCTTCAGGCCGGGCTTTCCTTGAAGCCGCCCGCGAGCAGCGTCTCGAAGTGCGGCTCGACCGCCTCGCGGGCGACCATGGTGACCTCGACCTTGGCGAAACCCGCCTTCCGCAGGAACCCGTGGAGCGCGCTCTCCTTGAAGCCGAGCCAGCGGTCGGCGTAGAGCTCGCGCGCCTTGGCGAAGCCGTGTTCGTTCAGGTCGAGCAACAGCAGCTGGCCGCCCGGCCGCAGGATCCGCCAAGCCTCGTCGACCGCCTTCTGCGGGTGCCGCGCATGGTGGAGCGCCTGGCTCAGGATCGCGAGGTCGACGGAGGCGTCCGGCAACGGCACCTGCTCGATGTCGCCGAGCTTGTAGGCGAGATTCGCCAGCCCGTTCCGCCGGGCCAGCTCCGTGCCGACCTCGACCATGCGCGGTGAACTGTCGATGCACCACACCTGCCGCGCGCGGCGCGCCAGCAGCTGTGACACGAGTCCCTCACCCGCGCCGAGATCGGCGATGTCGATCGCCGGGGCCAGACGAAGCGCGAGGTGGCCGATCGCCTCCCAGGACCGGCCGGGACAATAGTTCCGACCCAGACGCCCGGCGATGAGGTTGAAGTACTGCTCCTGCGTGCGGCGGCGCTTCTGCAGGATGCGGTCGAGATTCTCCCGGTCCTCCGCCAGGACCGGAAGGTCCGAAACGGAATCGAGGGCCGCGCGCGTGAGCGCCTGCGTGCGAGCCGGCTGCCGCGCGCGGAGCGAGTAAAACGCGTTCTTTCCCTCCCGCCGGTCCGAGACGAGGTTGACGGTGCGCAGGAGGGCGAGCTGCGAGGAGATGCGCGACTGGCCCATCCCGAGGATCTCCTGCAGCTCCGCGACCGACAACTCCTCGCGCGAGAGCAGGGCGAGGAGGCGGAGCCGGGTGGGATCCGACAACGCCTTCAGGATGTCCCAGGATTCGTTCACGCGGCGCCGACCGTGGGCGGCGGTCCCGCCGAAGGCAATGGAGGAGAGGCGGCGCGGCCGCTCAACCCGCGGCGCCCTCCGTCGAGGCGGGGGCGGCCTCGCCCTTCAAGGCGTTGAGGGCCGCGTGCCAGCCGAGCGTGGCGCACTTGATGCGCGCCGGAAACGCGTGCACCCCGGCGAAAGCCGCCAGATCGCTGATGTCCTCGGGCGCCTCGCCGGTGGTGACGATCCGCTTGAACTCGTCGTACATCGAACGGGCCTCGTCGGCCGTGCGACCCTTGACGAGCGTGGTCATCAAGGAAGCGCTGGCCTGGGAGATGGCGCAGCCGGCCCCGTCGAAGGAGATTTCCGCCACCCGGTCGCCCTCGATCCGCAGGTACACGCTGCACTGGTCGCCGCAGGTCGGGTTTTCCCCGTGCGCCACGCGGTTCGCGGTCGGCAAGCGGCCGCGGTTACGCGGACGCTTGTTATGGTCGAGGATGACCTGCTGGTAGAGCTCGGAGAGGTCGCCGGACATGCGGTT
>SXGQ01680588.1_pt1 | contig 19682 bp, 19 predicted proteins | sample 3178371 | NCBI WGS metagenome assembly SXGQ01 (sample SAMN11356859, study PRJNA531348) | freshwater metagenome | isolation source: freshwater sample F1-20 | place: China: Fuxian Lake, Yuxi | collected 2017-12-25 | reverse complement strand
TGGCGTTGAAGATGGGCGCCACCAAGCGCGATTTCGACGATACGGTCGCGATCCATCCGACCAGCGCCGAAGAATTCGTCACCATGCGTTGATCACGGCGCTTCGTTCGTTCAGCCTTTATTTGGCTCGACCTCGCCGAGTAGCAGCCGACGCAGATACTCCGGCGCAATGAGATGACAGTAGCGCGTGCCGCGAAATTGCGGCGGCGCCTCGGCGTAGCGTGGATCGAGCCAGTCGTTGCGCATGCCCTTTGCCTGCAGCTGCAGACTGCCATCTGCGCCAAGCGTGGCGAGTGCATAGGGCTCGAGCCATACCGGGCCCTGGGTGGTCACGATGTCGGTCTCGAAGCGGATCCTGCGGCCACCATCAAAGCGCAATTGTCTGTGTTCCTGCGCCGTGAACGACGCAAGCACCTGACGCAGCGTAATTTCATTGATACCGCTGCAGCCGATGTCGGCACCCGCAGCGCCGGCGCCGTAGACATCGATCAAATGATCCGCCGTTTTCATCTTGCAGGAGATCATCATGGGGCCCGCTTGCGGATCACTGTTTTCGCGCCAGACGTATTGGGTGGTCAACAGCGGTTTGGCGACCGGTTTTGATTTGGTGAAGGCCGTAAAATCGTCATAAATTTCATTGCGTGCGACTGGCTGCGCCGCAACGATGGCGGTCTGGGCGGTGATACAAAACTCGGCGGTGGTACGCGCGAGCGCAGGACGGGCCGGCGTACCCGCGCAACCCGCGACGGTCACGACCACGAACAAGGCAAACGCGACGCGCGAGCGCCATGGGGTGAAGACAGCTGACGAACAAAGAACGGCACGATCGGACATGACTTTTGACTCCCTTGCGGGTGGGCAGTGACCGCAAGGTACACGCCTGCGAAATCGTCCGTTGACTTGACCGGTCGCAACGACCGAAATCCACCCCATGGCTGTCTTTCATTCTTCGATGCCTAGGCTGCGCGGGCGGCTCGTGGCCGTGTTGGTCGCCAGTCTGTTGCTCGCGGCATGCGACCGGGGGCCAGCGGCCCTGCCCGCGGAGAGCCTGCAGATCCGCATCAACCTGTTGTGCACCACTTGTGACGACTTTCTGCGCTGCGAGCGTCGCGTTGACGTCGAGGCTGACCTCGGGACTGACTCACCGCAGATCTATCGCATTTATCGACTGCGCGAAAAAACCTTCTGGGCGCAGATCGCGACGATCTGGGATTACCTTGTGCAATGGCTGCAGCGCAAAACGAGTGATGAGCGGCCTCTGACGGTCTATCTCAACGACGGCGACGCGCGCAGCATGCTCGACATCTCCGGGTCGGCGCGAGTCGACGCGGCCGTGGGTCTGATCAGCTTGCCGGATTCGAGCATCGACATGCGCAACGGTGAGTGGCGCGATCTGCGCGGCGAGTTGCAGGGTCGATGTACAACCCTGCCGCGGCGCGAAGGCTACGCCTGGGTACGAGCGCTGCTCGGTCGCGAGTTGCCGACGACGGCAACGCCGACGGTGAGCGGGGGTGACGCCGCGAGCGAGCCGGCCGGGAGCCCACGATGAACGGATCGTCACCGGCAGAACGTCGGCTCGGCGCCGGACGAATCGCCGCACTTGCGCTGCGCTATCTGCTCGCTGTGTTTTTCCTGGGTGCCGCCGTCAACAAGTGGCAGCAGAACTACCTGTTCAGCGATCGTCTGTCGCGTATCTTCACCGAGCGCCTCGAAGAAATCGATCCCGAATCCTTCGGTGCCTGGTTCATCGAAAACATTGGTCTGCCGTATTTTCAGCCGCTGGCCTGGATGGTCTGCTGGGGCGAGACCTTCATCGGTCTTGGGCTGTTGTTCGGCTGCATGACCCGCAGTTCGGCGGCCGGGGCGATGTTGATGATGTTTTCTTTTGCCATGGGCGGCTATTACGATGCGTCCTTGATCGTGCTCGGGTTGATGTTCCTGCCGTTTGTGATTTGGCCCACCGGGCAGTGGCACGGACTCGACGCCCGATTGCATGCGCGCTTTCCCCGCTCTTGGCTATTTCGCTGAGCCGTCGCCAGACCGTACCATCCCGCCACCCGTTCTCAGGGAGACCTTGAATGACCGAGTCTGTCACTGGCCAGAAGTTTGGCCCCGTACGCCTGATGCCGGGCGTAACCCGTGGCCATGTCGGGGCCTATCTTTGGGCGGCCTTTGTCAGCATCGGCATCTTCACTTATGCCACTGCGCTGCAGCCGTATCTCCTCGAGGTCAATATCGGTGTACCGGCGGAACAGCGCGGTGCCGTATCGGGTGACCTGCAATTCTGGCAGGAAATTGTCACGCTGCTCTGCGTGGGCCTCTTTGGCGCCTGGTCCGATCGGGTAGGCCGACGGCTGATCTACATGGTCGGTTTTTTGATTACCGGCTTGGCGTACGCGGCCTATCCCTTTGCCAACGATATTGGTCAGTTGCTCATTTATCGACTGATCTATGCGGTCGGCATCGCCGCACTCGGCGGTATGCTGGCGACGGTGCTCGCCGATTATCCGGTGGATGCCGATCGCGGCAAGCTCACCGGGATTTCCTTCTTCCTCAATGCCGTCGGTGCGCTGCTGTTCTTCGCCGTGCTGACGCGTTTGCCGCAGATGTATCAGGGTTTCGGTGCCACCGAGACCGAGGCGGGCCGCTTCGCCTATCTGACGATTGCCGCGATCTGCGTGATCAGCGCCTTGGTCATGCTCGGCCTGAAGCCCGGTCGTCCTGACCAGGTGACTAAGCGGCTTCCCTTGAGCACCCTGTTGGCGCAAGGAATCGCCGCGGCACGTCGACCCCGCATTGCGCTCGCCTACGCGGCATCGTTCGCCGCCAGAGCAGATCTCGTGATCGTCGCCTTGTTCCTCTCGCTGTGGGTGCAGACGGCGGCCATCGCTGATGGCGCAACCCCGGCCGAGGCGGCGGCGCGTCAGGGCGCACTGTTTGGCATCGTGCAGGGTTCGGCGATGCTGTGGGCGCCGATCTTCGGTTGGATGGCCGACAAGGTCGATCGAGTGACTCTGGTGATCATCGCCACCGTGTTGTCGGTGATCGGTTATGGCTGGATGGGTTTCACGCCCGATCCAGCGGTCGGTGCGGCGGCCTTCGCTGCCGCGGCGATGCTCGGCATCGGTCAGGCGAGCGGCATCCTCGCCTCGCAAGTGTTGATCGCTCAAGAAGCACCTAGTGCGATTCGCGGTGCGGTGATCGGTATGGTGGGTTTCTTTGGCGCTCTCGGTATCCTTGCCATTTCAAAGATTGGCGGCATCGCCTTCGATGAGTGGCGCTACGGCGCACCCTTTATCATCATGGCGGGTGCCAATATCGTGTTGCTGGTCTACGCAGCCTGGGTGCGCGCGCAGCCGCGCCCCCCCGGCGACGGAACAAGCGGTGTGAGTGCCGCATGAGAACCGTATTGCTCGCCGGTGCGCTGTGGGTCGCGCTACCCGCAACCGTGATGGCCGCCGGCAACGGCGCGACGCCACGAGTCATCAGCGGCGAGTATCGCAACGAAACCATCGCCGAGGGCGCACGCCGAGGTGGCGAGCGCTTCGAACTCGCCGTGCATGTCGATGGTTCGCGAACCTTGTCGATTTCTTCGGATCTCACCTCGCGCAACGCCTGGTTCACGGTGGTATTGCGCGGCGCGACAGATTTTCGCCCGCTTGAGGCGTATGCCGATTACTGGAACGGCGGGGTGCACAAGGGCAGTGGACTGTTTCGTGTCGAGGGTGAGCGGGTGTTTGCTGAATCACGCGGCAAGGCGAGTGGTGTGCAGCGCAGCGAAACCGTGGTGCCGACGCGTTTTTCCATCGGCGCGCATCCGGTCTCGGCAGACGGCTGGCACACCGCGAGTCACGATGCGGCAAAACCCGGCAAGCAGCAGATCGCGCTCTACAGCGTGGAGGCGGGTGCGGATCCCGCCAAGCCCGTGCTCGGCACACTACTCTCGCTCGATATCGAATATCTCGGTGAAGAGACCATCGAGGTACCGGCGGGTCGATTCGAGACGCGCCGCTATCGTCTCGCTGGCATGAACGATCTTTGGGTACACGGACCCGAGCGCATCGTCGTCAAGTCGGAGTTGCCGGCGCGCGGTTTGCGCTACGTGCTCACTTCCCTGCAGACGCGCTAGCGCGCAAGCGCGAAAACACCAGCGCACCCGCGAGCAGCGACACGGCTGCGGCGAGGAAAGGCGCGCCGGGCAGGTTCATGGAGCCCGTGGTCGCTGCGCTGAAAAGATGCGTCATGGTGAAGGGTGTCACGATCGCCGTGAAACTGACGATGCCGGCGATGGCGCCTTGCAGTTCGCCTTGGGCATTCGCCGGGACTTGACGCGAGAGGATCGCGCGAATCGAGGGCATGGTCAGACCGATCAGGCAGGCGAGCGGCACGCTCGCAAAAAGCATCGTGGGCGTGGTGGCAAGTCCGTAGCCGATGAAACCGACGCCACCCAGTGTGAGGCCGATCAGCGCCGTGCGCCGCTCGCCGAGACGCTTGGTGAGGAGGCCGACGAGCCCACCCTGCACGACAGCCGTACCGAGACCGAGCACAGCCAAAGAAATACCGATATCGCGTTCGGCCCAGTCGAACTTCGCCATGGTCATCCACGCCCAGGTCGAGGGCAGCGTGTCGTGGCCGATCTGGTACATGAAGAGCACGAACAGCAGCAACAGCGCCCCCGGGATCGCCTTCATGGAGCGCAGCGCACCGATGACATTGGCGCGACGTGCCGAGAACTCGCGACGGTCGGCCTCGGGCAGGGTCTCGCGCAACACCGCGAGCGCGATCAGGAAGTTGAGGGCGGTGAACGCGGCGGCGGTAAAGAATGGCACGCGTGGTCCGTAGCCACCGAGCAATCCGCCGATCACGGGTCCCACGATGAAGCCCATGCCCCAGGCGGCACCGTTCAGACCGAAATATTTGGCCCGTTGATCGGGCGGGATGATATCGGCCACCACCGCGTTCGCGGTTGCGAAGGTGGCCCCGGCGATGCCCGCGATAAGACGGCCGACGAACAACCAGAAGAGGGTGGGAGCAAAGCCCATCAGCACATAGTCGATGGAGAGCGCAGCGAGCGAGGCGAGCAGAATCGGCTTGCGACCGAGACGATCGCTCAGGTTGCCGAGGATCGGCGAGAAAATGAACTGCATCGACGCATAGGCGAGGGTCAGCCAGCCGGCGATCGGTGCGGCATCAGCGAGTGTTAAACCGGATAACTCCATCACCAGTTTTGGTGCGACCGGGATGATGATGCCGATGCCCAGCGAGTCGATGAACAGCGCCATGGCGACGATCGGCAGCATACGCCGCCGTGGATCGGCAGTACTCAACCGAAACCCGCTCCCTTGGATTGTCGATAGCGCTGCACCAGCTCGAGCGCGGAGTATGGGGCGGGCGGCAAATCGATATCACTGATCGCGAGCGGTGTAGTCCGTTCGCCAAAGCGCAGCAAGTGTGCGCAGAAGGTCAGTCCGCCACCAAAGGCCGGCATCAGCAGCAACGCACCGGGGCGGATGCGTCCCTCTTCGAGCGCTTCGCACAACGCGACCGGCACGGTGGCCGCCGACATGTTGCCGTAGCGATCGACGCTGACGTACACGCGCTCCATCGGCACACCAGCGCGTTTGGCGACGTATTCGATGATGCGCAGGTTAGACTGAAGCGGCACCACGAGATCGATATCGTCCGCGGTCTTGCCGGCGCGGCGCAGGACATCTTCGCTCGCGCTGCCCATGCCGTTGACGGCTTTTTTGAAGATCTCCTGACCTTCGAACTGCCATTCGGTGGCGCCGAGCATGCGGCCCTGGTGCACATAGGCGCCGCCGATACCATGAATACGCAGGATCTCGCGCGAGTCGCCGTAGCAACCGAGTTTCTCGAGCAGCAAGCCCTCATCGCGATCGGTGGCCTGCAGCACGACGGCGGCAGCACCATCGCCGAACAGCACTGCCACGTTGCGATCGTCCCAGTTCATGTAGGGCGAGATGAGTTCGCCGCCGACGACGAGTGCGGTACGGACCACGCCGCTTTTGATCATCGCCGCGGCGGTCGACAGACCGTAGAGGAAGCTTGTGCAGGCGGTATTGACGTCCATCGCAGCACAGCCGTCGGCGCCGAGTTTTTGCTGCAGACCGGAAGCCATGTTCGGACATTGATCGTCATGGGTCGTGGTGCCGAAGACGATCAAGTCAAGGTCGCGACCGCTGAGCCCCGCACAGGCCAAGGCGCGCGCCGCCGCCACGTGAGCCATGTCACCGAGCGAGACGTGCGATACGCGACGCGTCGAGATTCCCGTGCGACTCGTGATCCACTCATCGGACGTGTCGAGAAAGGTCGCGATATCGGCATTCGTGAGAACGCCGGGCGGCAGGCATTTGCCCCAGCCCGTGATGGTTGCATTCGGCATGTGATCCCCCGAGGCAGCGAGGATAACCTTGACCGACCTCCGTAGCCATCGACTGCAGGGGTTTGTCTTCGAGCTCGCGCCTGCGGTAGCCTGCCGGGAAACAACTATTTCCGGGGGGAAACAACATGTGGATGCCGCCGCTCGAGGACGCTTGGCAGGGCAAGGTCCAATTCTACGAACTCATCTTCGGTACCTGGACCGTCTATGTGTTCCTGGTTTGGCTCTGGGAGAAGGCTCTCAAGGAACCGCTCGATGAATGGCGCTACGTGTTGCTGACCTTCTTCGGAGCGGGCGCGTTCTGGATCAACCACTACTGGCTGAAGGCGCCTTTTCCGGTGTGGCTGATCCTCATCAATGCCTACACCGTGTTTTATCTTGTGGCGTGGTGGATGATCGGCGTGCGTGGTCGCCCGCGTTCACTCGCCTGGAAAGCCGGCGCACTCGGCGGTGCCGTGGCATACACCGTGGCGTTCATCGCTTTCGAGAACGTGGCACGCCTCGGCGTCGAGCGCTGGGGCATGCACGAGTTCTGCTGGATGTCGCTGTCGTTCTTCGGCTTCTGGTGGCTGATTCTTTGGCGTGCGCGTTCGACGGCTGTACCCCGTCAAATCGCCTGAAGCACCTCGAGCGAGACGCGCTCGGCGGATTCGAAAGCACCTTCCATGCCGCGACTGCCGACCGAGGTGTGCTCGCCGCAGAAGAAGAGTCGTTGATGCGGTTTGGCGATGGCCGCGCGCAGCTCGCGTACCTGACCGGGCTGAAAAATCGCCCAGTCGCCCGCGGCAAAAGGATCTGCCGCCCAGGAGTGCATGCCGGCCACGGTGAGCTGACCCTTTGAGGCCGGACGCAGTCTCGCGAACTCGGCAATGATCAGTTGTTTGGCTTCTTCGGCCGGTAGACGATCGACGAACTGTGCATTCAAGCCACGGGCCCATACGGTGAGGCTCGTGACTTCGTCGTCGGTCTTGCCAAACTTTTGTGCAAGCACGAGACCGAGCGGACCGTCGGTCCACATCGAGGGCGACATGCCGTCATCAAGCCAGAACGGCCGCTTCGAAACGAGATGGAACTGCGTGATCGGGATGTAGCCCAGCGTCTGGATTGCCTTGTGCTGCACCGGTTCGGGCAGTGGGTTGATGGCGACGTGGCGTAGCGTGGAGAACGGCATCGAGCACACCACGGCCTTGGCCTTGTAGACCTTGCCGTCGCTGCAGGTGACCTTGGCACTCGTGGCGTCGACGTCGATGGCGATTACGCGACGATCGAGCAGCAGATCACCCTTCAGCCGCCGCGCCATCGCCATGGGCAAATTTTGGTTGCCGCCCTTGAAGGCGCCGATCAGCAGCCCGGGTGGTGCAGACGTGGCTCCCGGGGCGGGACGTGCCGAGCCTGCCGCGGCCTGCGACCCGGCGGCTGGCGGATTATTCGCGGCGCCCGTGCGCGAAAAGGCCATCAAGGCGCCGCGATTCACGTTTTGCCAATGATCGGCAAAAGCCTGCTGCAGCAACGATACGTCGTGCGCCGTGGTGCCATAGGCGATGTTGGTGTCGAAGCCGAGTCGGATCATGGCGTCGTTGGCGCCGTGCGAGCTCAGGAATTCGTGGACCGAGATGTCGTATTTGGCGTGCGCAGCGTCGTGCCAGTTCTCGAGATCGCGGAACGGCATATGTTGCTTGAAGAGCGAATCCGCCCAAGCCCATGGGGCGAGTTTTCTTTGTTCGCCGACGAACGGATTGCGCAGGTGAGTGGGCCAATCCTTGAGTGGGATGTGTTCGCCGCCGAGGAACATCTCCTGACCCGCTCGATTGGCGAACAGCCGCGGCGCCAGATTCACGATTTCGATGTTGTTGCGTGCCGCCGCGTCGATGCAGCGCCCATAGGCATTGGCGATGGTATTGCCGCCCACCTCCGGGTTTCCCGGCACGTCGAACAGGGTATAGACGCGACCGCCGACGCGATTGCGGCCTTCGAGCGTCAAGGTTTTCAGGCCGTTTTCTTCGAGGGTGAGCGCGGTTTCGAGACCGGACAAGCCGGCGCCGATGACGATCACATCGGGATCACCCGTGCCCGCAGCATAGGCCGCCGAGGACCAACCGGCGACAGCAGCCGAGACGGCGGAGGCAACGACAAACTCGCGACGATTGATACCCATGGAGAACACCCCTCTTGTTGCCTCAGTTTTACCGCGAGCCGCGTACGGCTTCAAATTTTTCTGGCCGCCTCGCGGGCGACCCTCATAAACCCGCATCGTCCCGTCAACGCAATCGGCAGATGCGCAATTCAGGTTCGGTGATCGAGCCGATATAGAGCCGTCCGTCGAACACGGCACCGACGCTGCCCGCCGAGATGTTCGAGCCGTCCTCGACATACACCGGCCGAACCGCGTCGTTTGCGTAGGTCACGACGGTCGTCGGCGCGTGATGTTGCGGATCACCGAAGTGGCGGATGAGGTCAAGCAGCCGCGCATGTACGGCGATCCACAGCGTGCCATCGACGTCGACGTTCACGTTGTCCGGTGAGCCATCGAGTTCGATGTGACGCGTGAACGTCAGGTTACCGGTCAGCGGGTCACGCGAATATTCGGCGAGACGCTTGCCCAAGGTCTCGGCCGCATGCAAGCGCAGCCCATCCGGCGAGATTCCGAGGCCGACCGCACTCTTCAGGCCACCGGCGACGATGCGGCTCGTCGTACCGTCATGAAACACCAGTGTCGAGAGACCGGCACGCAGCACCGATTCGCGGAGGCGTTGCCAGACATTGCTCGCGCCCTTGTCGTTGGCAACGTAGAACTGACGGGGCCCGACGGCGACGATGGCATTGGGCGATACCAGCAGTGGATCGTGCACCGTCTCCACATGGACGAATCGTCCGGCGGGCGACTGCTCAAAGATTTCGACGGTGTGCGGCTGCTCGGGTGGATGACTGATCACGAACAGACGCAGCTTGCCGTCTCCCATGCGATACAGCGCCATGCCATGCGGCCTGAAAAATGGCGGCGCCGACTCCAGCGCCTTGTCGAGTCGCAAGGGATCAGCGGCGAGATCGATCTGCAGTACGTCGCCGAGGACCTCGGCGCCGGTAACGAGCGCGCGTCGATCGAGCGAGGAGAGATAGGCGATGCTGCGGTTGCGATCGATCGGGATATCTTCGGCGCTCGCCGGCAGTGGCAGCGTCGTGCATTCGCCCGGCGTTTGCGGCTGCAGCTCGCGGAACTGGCCGCCGAAGGACAGAAATTCGAGTGAGAACGTGGCGAGCAGCGCCAACAGAATGCCTGCAGCGATCAGACTGCGCCTGAGCCAACTCTTCAAGGAAACGCTACCCCGTATTCGTTTCGCGCGATGACCCGCGACGAACATTGTAGCGTGGTACCCGCCGGTTGCCGCAGTCGCTCAATCGATCGCCGCGGCGGCGCGCAGACCCTCGATCATGGCGGTGCGCAAGAGGTACTGCCGAGTTCGCTGCGGATCCGCCGCGATCGCCCGCATATCGGCCTGGCGGGCGGCGCGCTTGGTTGGATCGGTTTCTTCCAGCGTCTGTTTGTTGGCAATGGTTTGGGTCTGCAGATATTGCTCGGCGACGGCCCGCCGTTGTCGGTCGTAGCGATCGAGCAGCGCAGGATCGGCGCCGCGCCAGACCTCGGCCAGCTTGCCGGCGAGATTGTGTGCATCATGCAGTCCGAAAGTGAGGCCCATGCCGCCGAGCGGAGTGTTGACATGGGCGGCATCGCCGGCGAGCAACACGCGACCTCGACGGTAGGTCGCGGCGACGCGTTGGTGGACCGCATAAAGATTGGTGTGGATCACCTGACCGCGTCGGCTCTCGGGCACGAAGGCGGCGAGGCGTTCGGTGGCACGATCGAAGTCGAGCAAGTCGCGCTCGTCGTCTTCGGGGTTGGTCGGAAAGACACTGCGCCAGATACCGCGCTCGTCCTCGCCCGGTATCTTGAAGGTGGCCGTCCATTCGACCGGATCCATCGTGTACGAACTGTACGCGAAGCCCAGCGGCGCGAAGTCGAAGGTGGTGGTGATTACGAGAAAGCGTTCGGGCCAAGTGAAGCCGCGAAACTCGATATCCTGACTCTTGCGCACAACGCTGCGACCACCATCGGCACCGACCAGCCAGCTGCCGGCATGCCATCGTCGATTCCCCTGCTCGTCCTGCAGTTCGACCCGCACCCCCGCGTCATCTTGTGACACCGCCGTCACTTCGACGCCGTGAACGACCTTGGCGAGCGGCGAAGCGACGACGCGTTTTTCGAGCATCGCGACGAGCTTGTGCTGCTCGCACTGCAGTCGATACGGGTAGCGTGTCTCGCCGGCGAGCGCCTGCAGGTCGAACTCGGCGATCACGCCCTCGCGTCGGTCGCGATACTGCCAGGTGCGCGCAATGATGCCGCGTTGATGCAGTTCGTCCGTCACGCCGGAGGGTTCGAGCATCTCGAGTGACGGCGGATGATACGTGGCCGCACGCGGATCGGCATGCGGCGCGGCGCTGCGCTCGAAGAGCACGACGGGCACACCCTGCGCGGTGAGAAAGAGTGCGGTGGCCATGCCTGCGGGCCCGCCGCCCGCGATGAGTACCGGAACAGTCACGACTCAAAAAGTCTCGAGCGTGAGCCCGTATCCCGCAACGCGATCATCGATACCGGAGCGACGTAGCGCATCCCAATAAGTGATCGCATTGATGGCCAGCACCGGTTTGCCGAACCAGCGTTCGGCTTCGGCGCAGGTGTTGATGGCGGCCAGATTGGTGCCGACCTGTACGACGGCATCGACGTCGCTGCCATCGAGCGAGCGCAGCGCATCGATGACCTGTCGGCGCGTGGTGTGGGCGATCTGCACGGGCGAGGGGCACTTGAGGCCGATCAGCCGGGGAATCGTGAAGCCTGCTTCCTCGAAATAGCGTCGTACCTGCTCGTCACCGCGCGGTTGGTGTGGCGTCAGTACCGCGATCGATTTGGCGCCGAGTCGACGCAACGCCGTCACGGTGGCGGTCGAGCCCATCGACACACCGACGCCGGCACGTTCGACGAGTTCGCGCTGCAGTTCGTCCGCCGCGGCCACGCCGCCCCAGAACGCCTCCAGCGCCACACCCATGATCACGTGTGTCGGCTGGCAGGTCATTACCTGATCGATCGCGGTACGCATGCCATCGCGCATCGCCTGCACGTGTTCCATGAAGGCCTGTTCGGTGGTGAGCGGGCGCTCCTTGATGCTGATGCGGGCAAGGTGATTGGTGACACCGCGCGGCCGCAGCATTTCGCATTCCGGCTGACAGCTGGTGTTGGTCGAGGGGACGACGATGGCGATTCGGCCGCGATATCCAAGTTGGTCGGTCATGGTGATTTGGTACTTCCGCCGTCGATGGTGAGAGAGGTGCCGGTCAGATGCGCCGCTACCGGTGAAGCGAGGAAGGTGACGTGCTGGGCGATTTCTTCGGCGCTCGCGAGGCGGCGCAGTGCCGTCTTTTGCAGAAAGCGCGCTTCGGCCTCTGCGGTAGTGATGCCCTCGCGACTCGCTGCGCTCTGCATCAAGGTATCCCAACGCGAGGAGCGCACCGGACCCGGATTGACCGCATTGATGGCGACACCGTGAGGTCCGAGTTCTTCGGCGAGTCCGCGCACGATGGCCAGCAGCGCCGCGTTGGCCGCAGCGCCCGGCAGCATGCGTGGTTCGGGTTGACGCGCCGAGTTGCCGACCACCAGCACGATACGCCCGCCGCGACGGGCGATCATCCGCGGCGCCACGGCGCGTAGCACGCGGATAGTGCCGAATAGTTTGACCTCGAGATTGCTGCGCCAGGCCGCATCGTCGATTTCCCAGAACACGCCGCCCTGCGCAGCGCCCGCTGCCGAGACGAACACATCGATGCCGCCCAAAGATTTTTCCGCCTGATCGATGGCGGCGTCGACCGACTCGGCATTCGACAAATCGCAGCCGATCGCTCGATGCGTCGTGGTCTCAGGGGCGAGCGAAGCCGCAAGGGCTTGCAAGGTCTGCAGATCACGGCCGAGCAACGCGAGCGTCGCGCCTTCGGCTGCGAGACTCGTGGCGATCGACCTGCCGAGTACACCCGCCGCCCCGCACAGCACCACCCGTTTCCCGTTCAACTGCAGATCCATGCGGTTTTCTTCCCTTACAGATGCGCTTGAATGCGCTGACGCGCGATTGCCGCTCCCGCGCCGAGTGCGTGCAGTTTGCCGCGCGCGAGCTCCGCAGACAGCGGCGCCATGCCGCAGTTGGTACAGGGCAGCAGGCGGGATTTTTCGACGTGACGGGTCGCCTCGAGGATGTTGTGGGCGACCTCTTCGGCACTTTCGAGTTTGCCCGGCAATACTTCGATGGCGCCGACCAGCAATTCTTTGTCGGGCAACAGCCGCAGTACCTCGTGCGGTACGCGCGATCCGGCGAACTCCAGCGAGACCTGACGCACGCTGCTGGCATTGATCCACGGAAAGATCTGTTCGTACTGACGCCATTGATCGCCGAGCGATTCTTTCCAGCGGATGTTGGCTTCAATGCCATAGCCGTAGCAGATGTGCACCACGGTAGTCGCCCGCAGACCCTGCATGGCACGCTCGAGCGCCGGCAAGCCCCAGTCACGCACCTCGTCAAGGAAAACATTGAATGCCGGTTCGTCGAACTGGATGACATCCGCACCCGCGGCCTCGATTTCACGAGCCTCCTCGTTGAGCAGTTCCGCAAAACGCATCGCCATATCGGCGCGACGGCCGTAATGACCATCGGCCAGCGTGTCGCAGATCGTCATCGGACCGGGCAGGGTGATCTTGAGCGCTCGATCCGTATTCGCACGCATGAAGGCGGCATCGCTGACATGCACGGCCTGCGGGCGCGACAGCGGGCCTGTGACCGTGGGTACGTCAGCTTCGTATCGGTTGTTGCGGATGCCCATCCGCGTCTTGCGATTCCAGTCGATTCCGTCGATGCGCTCGAGGAATCCGTGCACGAAGTGCATGCGGAACTGTTCGCCATCACCGACGATGTCGAGCCCTGCGTTTTCCTGTTCGCGCAGCCACTCGAGTGCCGCACGCTCCTTGCCGCGTTGCAGCGGATCGCCCTCGAGGCGCCAGGCTGCCCAAAGCTTTTCGGGTTCGGCGAGCCAATCGGGTTTCGGCAGACTGCCGACGGTAGTGGTCTTGAACACCGCCGCATCTTAACGATGCGCGCCGGAAGGCCCGTCAGGGCGCGGCGGCTTGCTCACCTAGTGGAATGGGCTCAGCCAGTGGGATGCGGCCGCGCTAAAGATACGGGGCCCAAAAATGTCCGGGGCGGAGTGGACCTTGCGATCCACTCCGCCCGGCGCATCCCTGGACGGGGGTGTTTCCTTACATCCGGACTTCCGTGTCCGGTACGGCGCCCATGATCCGGGTGCCGTGTCCTTCAAATCGATCAGTTCGGCAGCAACACGCTGTCGACGGCAACGACCACGCCGTTGTCGGCGTTGTAGTCACCCGTGACGCGGGCGCCATCAACGCGCAGGCGACCACGGACGAGCTCGAACTTCACTTCTTCACCGGCCACCGTCTTGGCGCTGCGGGTGCGCTTCATGTCCTCGCTCTCGAGGGCCTTTCCCGGCACCACGTGGTTGGTGAGGATCTTGACCAGCTGGTACTTGTTCTCGGGACGCAGCAGCGCCTCGAGCTGGGCGGGCGGCAGCTTGGCGAAGGCTTCGTCGGTCGGCGCGAAGATCGTCACCGGACCGTTGGCGGTCAGTGCGTCCTGCAGGCCGGCGACCTCGATGGCCTTGGCGAGCGTGTTGAAGTTGCCCTTCTGCTTGGCAACATCGAGCACAGTCGAGTTACCGGCGGCTTGGGCGGCCAGCGAGGCGACGCCCAAAAGGGCGGCGGCGATCGAGGCTTTGGCATTGATGCGAATCATGGCAGTACTCCGTTTTTTCGAGGGGGCGTACCGCTGTCCGGCGTACGCTTTGGGTGTCAACTGAAATGAAGGATGACAGGGCGCGGCGTTTTTGTCAATATGTTGTACAGGTAAAGGTTGTACAGAAGCTGAACAAGACATGACACAGTACGCAACGGTGACCGTTTCGGGTCAATTCACGATCAAGGCAGTCGCCCAGGCCACGGGGCTGTCGGTCGAGACCCTGCGCGCCTGGGAGCGCCGCTACGAGGTCGTTCGGCCGTCCCGCGATTCCTCAGGGCGCCGCACCTATTCGGCCGCAGACGTTGCCCGCCTGCGCCTGTTGCGTACGGCCACCGAGCTTGGGCACACGATCAGTCGCTTGGCGGGCCTTGGCGAGGAAGATCTCGCCAAGCTGGTCGCCGATTCTGGCGGGCAGGCGCGTCCCGGTCCTGCCCGTGGGCAGTCCTACGTTGAACGGGCGCTGGACGCCGCTGAACACTCGGATCCTGCAGGGGTCGAAGAGGTGTTGACCTCGGCGCTCGCCTTGCTGCCCCCGAACGAGGTGGTCAACACCGTACTGGTGCCGCTGGTACGCGAAGTCGGCGAACGCTGGCATCGCGGCGAGGTGTCGATCGCCCAAGAGCATATGGTCACCGACATCGTGCGGCGACTCATCATCAGCGTCTCGCGTGGCTACCTGCGCTCTGAAGGCGGCCCCTGCCTCGTGCTCGCGACGCTGTCGGGCGAGCGCCATGAGCTTGGCATCCTGATGTGCAGCTGGCTGGCCGCCACGCGCCGGTTCCGCACCCACTACCTCGGGGTCGATGTGCCGCCGCGCGAAATCGCCCGGTTCGCTCTCGAAGTGGATGCGCGCGCGGTGCTCGTCTCGTTGGTCATGCCCGAAAACGAAGTACCCGCGCTTGCCCAGTTGCGCGAATTGACTGACGAGTTGCGGGGACGTTGCGAGGTGTGGGTCGGTGGCGTTGCCGCGCGCATGTTGACGGCCGATGAAATTCCGGACGGGTGTCTGCTATTGCCGACCGGCGGCGACTTCGAACAGCGGCTCGACTTGCTGGCCGCGCAACATTATTCCTGACCCTAGCTGCTGACCAAACTTTGCACGGGAGGTGGTTCCTCCGGCGCACTGCTTCGCGATAAGCTCGGCGGCATGCACTCTCTGCGCGAGTTTCTGACTGCCACACGGCGATTTTTACTGCTGTCCATGATGGCCGTGCTGAGCGCCTGTGGCGGCGGCGGTGGGGGTGGCTCAGGGACCACGAGCCCCACAACTTCGTCTGCACCGTCGGCACCCCCGATCAGCAAGGTCGAGGCCTTCCGCTTTCTCAATCAAACGACCTTCGGTGCGACCGAAGCGGAGGCCGCGAGGCTGATTGCGCTCGGTGATTCCAACACCGCCTACACGCGCTGGCTCGATGCGCAGATCGGTCTCGAAGCCTCGCTGCTCTTGCCCACGGTCGAAGAGGCATATCCGAATCCGGTACCGGCGAATTTCAACATCGGTTCGCTCAACGCCGTGCGCCTGGAGCGATGGTTTGCAAATGCCCTGACCGGTCAGGACCAGTTGCGCCAACGCGTCGCCTTTGCGCTTTCCGAAATCTTTGTGGTGTCGCAGGTGGGCGCGCTGCAGAACCTGCCGAACGCCACGGCCGATTTTCACGACATGCTGGCGCGCAATGCTTTCGGCAATTTCCGCAAACTGCTTGAGGACGTGACGCTGCATCCGGCGATGGGCGTTTATCTCTCGATGCTCGGCAATCAGCGTGCTGTGGCCAACACCAATCTGCGACCCGACGAGAACTATGCGCGCGAGATGATGCAGCTCTTCAGCATCGGTCTCGTGCAGCTCAACCTGGACGGTTCGGTCAAGCTCGATGCGTCGGGTCAGCCATTGTCTACCTATGACCAGAACGTCATCGAGGGTTTTGCGCGCGTCTTCACCGGCTGGAGGTGGGACTGCCCCTCGACGTTGCCGACCTGCACTTTTGCCAACACTCGCCCGCAACTTGCGCCGGGTCCGGGCTATAACCAGGTGAGGCCGATGCGCCTTTATCCCGAGCAGCACGAGCCCGGCACCAAGGTGGTGGTTGCCTATTCGGGCGTTGCCCTGCCGAACGCTACTATCCCGGCGGGCCAGGGTGGCGACAAAGATTTGCAGGATGCGCTCGACAACGTATTCAACCACCCCAATGTCGGTCCGTTCATCGGCAAGCAACTGATCCAGAAACTGGTGACGAGCAATCCCTCGGCGGCCTACGTGCAGCGTGTAGCGGAGAAGTTCAACAACGATGGCGCCGGTCGACGCGGCAACCTCGAGGCGGTGATCAAGGCCGTGCTGCTCGATTCGGAAGCGCGCAATCCGCCCGCCGGTGCCACTGTGTCGGTCGCGGGAAAATTGAAGGAACCGCTGCTGCGACTCACGCAGTTCTGGCGCGCCTACGACGCCAAGGCCGATTCCGGTCGCTTCGGCGCTGCCGTCAATTTTACCGGCGGCATCAATGCGGTGTTCGGGCAGGCGCAGGGCAGTTCGCCCTCGGTGTTCAATTTTTTCAGTCCGTTCTATGCACCGCCCGGCGAGATTGCCGATGCGGGGCGGGTCGCGCCCGAGATGCAACTCGCGACCGAATATCTCAACACGCAGATTGCCAACTTCTTCTGGACTCAGGTGCAGGCGCGTACTCAAGCGGCGGGTACCCGAGGCGCCGATCTGATGTACATCAACACGGCCGATGACATGATGACCGCCAACGACAGCGAGGCGTTGATCAACCGGGTGGCCGAGCGTCTGCTTGGCAGTGCGACGCTGCTGTCGCCGACGCTTAAGGCGCAGGCCAAAGCGCAAATCGAACGGACCGTTGTGCCGACTACCACCAGCCCGACCACGGCATTGGGCACACGCACGGCGGACGCCATTTTCTTTGTCGTGACCTCGCCAGAGTTCGCGCTGCAGCGCTGAAACGGAGCACCCATGAATCGCCTGCGACGCAAATTCCTCAAGGCCGCTGCTGCGGGCGGCGCTGCCTACGCTTTCGGTCGCACGGCGGATACGGTGCATGCGCAGATGAGCGGCACGGGGGGCTTCGCCGACTACAAGGCGTTGGTCTGTCTGTTCCTGTTTGGCGGCAACGACTCGTGGAATATGGTGGTGCCGACGAGCACCGCCGAATACAACGCTTATGCGCGTTCGCGCGGTGGCGGCACGGCATCGAGCCTCGCCATCGATCGCACGGCACTGCTTCCGGTCACGCTGCAGGGCCAGAGCGCTGGAGATCCGACTTTCGGCTTCCACCCGAGCATGAGCGGTACGCGCGAGCTATTCAGTGCCGGCCGCCTCGCCGTCATGGCGAATGTCGGGCCGCTGATCCGACCCACCACCAAGACTCAGTACCAAAGCGCAGCCACGCTCGGCCATGCATTGCCGCCGCAGCTGTTTTCGCACAACGATCAACAGGACCAATGGCACAGCCTGCGCGGGCGTGTGACGCTGAAGTCGGGTTGGGCGGGTCGAGTCGCCGATGTGCTGAACGCGCAGGCCGGCAATCAGGCGCTGTCGATGAACGTCTCGCTCGCCGGACAGACCTATTTTCACGCCGGTGAAATCGCCAAGCCCTACGTCATGGGCGCCAATGGCCCGACATCCTTTACCGCCTTTCCGACGACCGGCGTCGGTCCATCAAGGCGCGCGGCGTTCGAGTCGGTGTTGACCGGCGCGCTGTCCTCGACGTCCAACACGGTCTACGAGAGGGCCTACGCCGGCGTGCAAAAGCGAGCGTTGCAATTCGCCGATCGACTGAGCACAGCGATCGCTGGCAGCTATTCGTTCAATGCGCTGCCGAACACCGGGAACCTCTCGGCGCTGCAGCAACAGTTGCGCACCGTTGCCAAGACCATATCGATGCGCCAGAACCTCGGGCTCTCGCGACAGATATTCTTCGTGTCGGCGGGTGGCTTCGATCAGCATGACGATCTGGTCGCTGATCAACCCGGCTTGCTCGCCAATATCAGCACCTCGATCAGAGCGTTCCATGATGCGCTCAATGAAATCGGCATGGGTCAGAACGTCACGCTGTTCACGCATTCCGACTTCGGCAGAACGCTCACCTCGAACGGCGATGGCTCTGATCACGCCTGGGGTGGCATCCAGTTGGTCGCCGGTGGCGCGGTGCGTGGCGGTCGTTTCTATGGAACATATCCCGTGCTCGAGACGGGCGGTCCGTGGGATGTCGGCGGCGGGCGAATCATTCCGACGACCTCGGCAGATCAATATGCCGCCACGCTCGCCAGTTGGTTCGGCGTGCCGGATCAGGATCTCGCCAAAGTCGCGCCCAGCATCAACAATTTTTCGGCACGCAATCTCGGCTTCATGGTTTGAGGGGAGCCGGGAGCAGCCCGCGGGCGACGAAGCGGGCGACGCCCGCGCCGTCCGGCCACGGCGATCGATCTCGGTCGACGACGGTCGTACCGCTGACGATGCCGCAATGGTGTCGTGCGCGTCCTGCGTCGATCCAAAGTTCATCCCCTTCGGCGAGTACCGTGCCCCACTCGCGATCGACGAGTCGGAAGCGCTCCATCGTCACCTCGAACCAAAGATTTTTATGATGTGTGACGCGCCGCACCTCAAGTGCCAGTGTGCTCGTCGACGCCTCCGCATCGTCCGGGTCGATAATCAGGCGGGGTAAGCCATCCCGGCCGAAGTGCCGAGCCCACGGGGGTCCGGCAATCGCCGCGACCACCGCTTGCTCGTTCTGCGGGGATTTTGCATCAAGCAAAACCGCCTCGGCATCGATCCGTCCGCTCGCGCGATACTCGGGCGTCGCATAGGCCTGACAGAGCGGCTCGAGATGTGCCGCGCCCGCGGCGCCCCAGGCGGCAATGCCGAGCAGTACGCTGGCCGGAACGGCGAGCGCCCCAAGGCAGAATCTTATCCAGCGTCGGCGTGCGCCTTCACCTTCGAGTCGGATGACGTCGGCGAGTACGAGCAGCAGCAGCGAGGCGGGTACCGCCAGAAAAACGACAACGACGATACCCAGTGCGAGATCGTTCAAAGAATGAACCGACTGAGATCTTCATCCTGCGAGAGCTTGCCGAGGCTGGCATCGACATAAGCGGCATCGATGCGAATCAGACTGCCGGCGCGTTCGTTGGCATCGTACGAGAGCTCCTCCAGCAGACGTTCCATCACGGTGTGCAGTCGACGCGCTCCGATATTTTCGGTGCGTTCGTTGACGTGAAAGGCAATCTCGGCGAGCCGACGCACGCCCGCGGCGGAGAAATCGATCTCTACGCCCTCGGTACGCAACAAGGCGGCGTACTGCGTGGTCAGCGAGGCGTCCGGTTCGGTGAGGATGCGCACGAAGTCCTCGACCTTGAGCGGCTCGAGTT
>SXGQ01490575.1_pt1 | contig 19689 bp, 13 predicted proteins | sample 3178371 | NCBI WGS metagenome assembly SXGQ01 (sample SAMN11356859, study PRJNA531348) | freshwater metagenome | isolation source: freshwater sample F1-20 | place: China: Fuxian Lake, Yuxi | collected 2017-12-25 | reverse complement strand
GCCGCCGGTCCGCCGATGCTGCCGAGGTAAAAGCCACCGTGCTTTTTGCACGCTGCGGTCACCTGCGGTCCGCGGTTTCCCTTCGCGATCATCACCATGCTTCCGCCGTTTGCCTGGAAAATCTCCACGTAGCTGTCCATGCGTCCCGCAGTCGTGGGGCCGAAGCTGCCGCTCGGCATCCCCTTCGGCGTTTTCGCCGGACCCGCGTAGTAAACGGGATGCGCCTTGAAGTATTCCGGCAGCCCCTGCCCCGCGTCGAGACGCTCCTTCAGCTTCACGTGCGCGATGTCGCGGGCGACGATGATGGGACCGTTGAGCAGCAGCCGCGTCGTGACAGGATACCGTGAAAGCTCGGCGCGGATGTCGGCCATCGGGCGGTTGAGGTCGATGCGCACGGCTGTCTCGTCCTTGCGATGACGCAGAGCCTCCGGGATGTATTGCAGCGGATTGCGCTCAAGCACTTCGATAAACACGCCATCCTTCGTGATCTTCCCCTTCGCCTGACGGTCCGCGCTGCACGAAACGCCGATGCCCACCGGCAGACTCGCACCATGCCGCGGCAGACGCACCACGCGCACATCGAGCGCAAAATACTTCCCGCCAAACTGCGCACCGATACCCGTCTTGCGCGCGGCTTCGAGCAATTGCGCCTCCAGTTCCACATCACGAAATGCGCGGCCATGGACGTTACCGGTCGTCGGCAGGCCATCGAGGAACTTCGTCGAGGCGACCTTCACCGTCTTCATACAGGCCTCGGCGCTCGTGCCGCCGATGACAAAAACGAGGTGATACGGCGGGCACGCAGCCGTCCCGAGCGTCTTCATTTTCTGCGTGAGAAAATCGACAAGCGTCTTCGGATTCAGCACCGCCCGCGTCTCCTGATACAGGAACGACTTGTTCGCCGAGCCGCCGCCCTTCGCCACGAAGAGGAACTTGTACGCATCGCCATCCACTGCGCGCAAATCCAGCTCCGCCGGGAGATTCGTCCCCGTGTTCTTCTCGTCAAACATCGTCAGCGGCGCATTCTGCGAGTAGCGCAGATTGTTCTCCGTGTAGGCGCGATACACGCCCTTCGAAAGCGCCTCCTCATCCCCGCTCGAAATCACCAGATGCCCCTTTTTCCCCATCACGATCGACGTGCCCGTGTCCTGGCAAAACGGCAGCAGCCCCGCACTCGCCACGTCTGCATTCTTCAACATCGTGAGCGCCACCATGCGGTCATTCTCTGAAGCCTCAGCGTCATCGAGAATCGCCGCGACCTGCTTCAAATGCGCGGGCCGCAGGAAGAAATTGATGTCGTGAAACGCCTGGTCCGCCAGCAGCGTCAGCGCCTCCGGCTCCACCACCAGCACCTCGCGGTCGCCGCATTTTTCCACGCGCACATGCTCCTTCGTAAGCAGACGGTATTCAGTCGTATCAGCGCCGGTTTGGAAAAGTTCCTCGTAGTGAAATTCGGGTGTAGCCATGTCGCGTAGAGAAAAGGGATTTGGCAGAAAGGGCAAGACGCCGCAACGTCGGCGAGATTTTCAATCTCGCATCAGTGGTGTGATTTTTCGGCAAGGGAACGCTTCGCGCCGGAATCACACGCAACCAGCGAGATTAAAAATCTCGCCTACGTTGAACACTCGCAAGCCGACAACCATTCCCGAAACGCCGCGAACGCGCGCGCCCGGTGGCTCAGGCGGTTCTTCACCTCGCCGGGCAGTTCGGCAAACGTCGCGCTCTCGCCATTCGGGATAAACAGCGGGTCGTATCCAAAGCCCCCGCTGCCGCGTTCCTGCGGCACAATCACGCCCTCCACCGCGCCACTCCAAGTCCCCAAAACACGGTCGCCCTCGGCCACGCTCAACACGCAGCGGAATCGCGCGGAAAACGAATCTCCCTCCAGCTTGCGCAGTTCGTCGATGAGCCGTTCGCGGTTGGAGGCGTCGGTCGCCCCCTCGCCGGAATACCGCGCGGAAATCACCCCCGGCGCACCGCCGAGCGCGTCCACCTCCAGCCCCGAATCATCCGCCAGCACCCACCCGGGAAACCGCGCCGCCGCATGCAGCGCCTTGATCGCCGAGTTCTCCTCAAACGTCGCGCCCGTCTCCTCTGCCGCCGGCAATTCGGGAAAAGCCGTGAGGTCCACGACTTCATATCCGCTCCCGAGCATGGCGCGAAACTCCCCGGTTTTGTGGGCGTTCTTTGTGGCGATGATGATGCGTTGCATATGCGCAGCCTGCCGCCGCGCAAATGGACGTGCAAGCAGTCCGTCGCTGTCTAGGGAATCTCTATGGACCGCTCGCTGGTTCCGTCGGATACCCACGCGTAAAATCCGCCATCAAATTCGACAGTCCACGATGGCTTATACAGCCTTCGCGCTTGTGGACCGTTCTGCTCGTCGGATGAAAAGAACCGAAGCCGGAAGGGTTCAATGAGTCGAGAACTCCGATTTACATGAAACCACTGGACCACTTTCGGAAGCTCACTTGGTTCCACGTCCACGATGACGAGGTTTCGTTTAGTTTTTACGATCTCAACTCCCATGTCTTCGATGATGCGGGAAGGTTGCTTAATCAACAGTCCGCCACTCCGAACGGCTTTACGAAAGTCCTCCTTCAGTCTCGGCCAAAGTGATTCAGGTGGCGGCTGGTAGAGCGGATCATCTTCGTACGCAGATGACCACCGGTCATCTGCGGCGCCTGATCCGTGACTCGGTGCGTTCACTCGAAAATGGAACACCAGGCCGACCGCGACCGCCGCGACGCAAAGAAGAACCGTTAAGTAGATCCTCATAACGAAACCCTCTGATGCGCCTCCATGGAGAAGTCAACTTTCGAGGAAACATCGCCGGACGCCATGCGAAGCCGGCAGATTCCCGGATGAACCGACCTACTCAGCCTCACTTCTTCCCCTCAGCCCTCGTCGGCCCGATGCCGGCGAGCAGTATCTTTAGTGCTTCGTCCTTCGTGAATCCCTCGGCAACAAGCGCGTCGTAGAGCGCCTTCTTCTCCCGAGCCATCGCGCGGTTGGCGTCGATTTGCTCCTGGTTCTTCAGCACCACGTAGGTGACTCCCTTTCTGTCGTAAGACTTGTAGCCGTTTGCCTCCACGATGATGTCGAAAACTTCCCGCGGAGTCTTGTCTGTCACTCGCAGTGTCACATGCCCTTTCACTCCTTCACCAACGACGAGGTTCATGTTCATTTGCCGGGCTAGCGTGCGGAGGATCAGGTCGAGCTCGTCTCCCGAATACTCCCTCACCGTTCGTGCGCTGGAAACCGGGCGCGGCGCTTTCCCCGGGGCCGCTGGAGGCTCGATTGGGTCAACAGCGCGGCTTACGGACAACCCAACCATCAGCAGGAGCAGCAACGTTTTCATGCTCATTCTGAAACAAGTCGCGCGCCAAACCGGGGCGAAACTCGACCACGTGTTGAGCGAGAGGTTCCAATCAAGCACTTGAACTCCGCGCCCTTCCCCGCGCTCGACACCGCGAGAACTTCCGCCGAAGGTGCGCGGCATTGCATGATAGCCTGCGACGGACTCACTAAACTTTACGGCGACTTTACCGCCGTGAACGACCTCAGCTTTGTGGTTCACCCCGGAGAAGTCCTCGGCCTCGTGGGGCCCAATGGCGCGGGCAAGACGACCACCCTGCGCTGCCTCGCGGGAATCATCCCCGCCACAAAAGGCAGAGTGAGCATCGACGGCCACAACATCGCCGAGGACCCGCTCGCCGCGAAGCAGGCGCTCTCGTTCTTCGCCGATGAGCCGCGGCTCTTTGACTACCTCACCGTGCGCCAGCATCTCGAATTCACGGCCCGCCTCTACCAAGTCGCCGACGCAAAAGAGCGAGGCATGAAGTTGCTCGAAGACCTCGACATGGCCGACAAGGCGGACCTTTTAACCACCGAACTCTCCCGCGGCATGAAACAGAAGGTCGCCCTCGCCTGCGGATTCCTTCACCAGCCGCGCGTGATGTTCTTCGACGAACCGCTCACCGGCCTCGACCCACTCGCCATCCGCCGGACAAAGGATCTTCTCGTCGCGCAGGCCCGCGAGCGCGGCGTTGCAATTATCATCAGCTCCCACCTTCTTCATCTGCTCGAAGAAGTGTGCTCGCATGTGCTCATCGTCAAACGTGGCGCGAAAGTCGCGCACGGCACGCTGGCGGAAATCCGCAATGCGCATAACGGCGCGGCGCTGGAGGAGATCTTCGTACGCCTCGTCGGGGAGGACGCGGGCAAGTGAGCGCGCTGTTCTACCTTTTCACGCGCTCGCTCGCCAATTCGCTCATCCACCGGCTCAAGCGTCTGCGGCAGCCGAAGTATCTGCTCGGGCTCATTCTGGCGGGAACCTACATCTACTTCTACTTCTACCGGTTCCTCTTCGCGGAGTTCCGCGGTTCAAAGCTCATCATCTCGCCCGAGGAGCAGGAACTGTGGCGCAACATAGGCGCGGGATTGCTCCTCGCCGCGACCCTTGCGCTGTCGTGGATTCTTCCGTCCTCCCGCGCGACCATCAATTTCTCCGAGGCTGAAATCGCGTTGCTCTTCCCGGCCCCCATCACGCGACGACGGCTCGTCATTTTCAAGATCCTCCGCTCGCAGGTCGCGCTGCTGATCATCTCCGCATTCTTCACGTTTGTGAGCGGACGCTGGCGCACCGGCATCGATGCGTGGACGCGCACAGGAAGTTGGTGGATCATCCTCAACACCCTGTCGCTCCACCGCATCGGCGCGTCATTCGCACTCTCGCGCTTGCATCAACGCGGACTCTCAGACTGGAAGCGACGACTCGCATTCCTCGCCGCCGTCGCCGCGCTCTGCGCCGTGGTTTACTACACTTGGCGTGAAATGCCCGGGCTGCGTCCATCGAAGCTTCCGAAGGGAGCCGACCCGCTGACGCCATACCTCAACCAGTTCCTCACGGCCGGCCCGATGCCGTGGCTGCTCGCGCCGTTCAAACTCGTAGTGGCCCCGTTTTTCGCGCACGGTGCCATGCCGTTTTTCGCTGCGCTGCCCGCTGCCCTCGGCATCCTCGGCCTGCACTTCCTGTGGGTCGTGCGCGCGGATGCGTCGTTTGAGGATGCGGCGATCGAGTCCGCGCAAAAGCGTTCCGCTCTGCTTGCCGCCGCGCGAAAGGGCGAGGTCCGCGTCACGCCCGAAACTGGCAAGGCGAGAATCCCGCTGTTCACCCTTCGTCCACTCGGTCCGCAGGCGACGGCGTTTTTGTGGAAATCGTTCATTCGCGCGGGCGGACGGCGCACGCTCGGACGCTGGGCGGCGTTTTTCATGGCCCTCGCCGCGGGGTCGTTCTGGCTGTCGCATCAGAATGCAGAATCTCCCACGCCCGCAGTCGTCACGCTGTCCGTCATCATCGGAACCGGATGCTATTTCGCGCTGCTTCTGAGCTTCGTCCTCGTCGGACAACAGGCCGCAGGCCAGCTCCGGCAGGGCATCGCGGGGATGGATTTGCTGAAAACATACCCGCTCCCCGGCTGGCAGTTCGCGCTGGGGGAATTGCTCGGCCCAGTGCTGATGGGCACCGCCATCCAATGGATCGCGCTCTCCATCGGCACGACGCTCGCAATCACGCTCGCATCCGCCCACGCCGCCGATGCCGCGCAGCCTATCCTGCTCGGCGCAGGCGGACTGGCGCTATTCCTGCCGCTATCCAATCTCGGCAGCGCCATTCTTCCCGCCGCCGCAGCACTGGCCTTCCCCGGATGGATGAAACCGGGCGAAGCCGGCAATGCCGCGCAGGGCGGTCTGGAAGTGATGGGGCTCAGGCTGCTGCTCGGCATCTCACAACTGCTGCTCATCGCGCTGGCATTTCTGCCCGTCGCGTTCTTTGGCGCCGCGGCGTGGTTTGCTTCGGGGATGTTCACGGACGTGTTTGCATGGAAGGTGGCAAGCGTCGTCGCGAGCGCGGGATTCATTGTACTGCTCGAAGCCGCCGCCGGAATTGCGTGGCTCGGCTGGCTGTTTGAGCGCTTCGATCTTTCCGGTGAATAACGTGCGTCCCCTGCTCCACGAGTTCTGCGTCTTCGTGCTCAAGGAAGCACGGGCCTGCATTTTCGCCGGCAGCTTTCTGGCCGTGCTGATGATCTCGAAATCCATCCCGCTCGGCGGACTCGCGCGCTACGATTTCATCCTCATCGCCGCAATCGTGATCCAGCTCGCGCTCATCGCCACACGCGTGGAGACCATCGCCGAGGCCGGCGTTTTGTGCGTGTTTCACGTGCTCGGTCTCGGGCTGGAGTTATTCAAAGTGCAGCCGCACATCGGCTCATGGAGCTATCCGGAGGCAGGCTGGTCGAAGCTCTGGGGCGTACCGCTTTACAGCGGCTTCATGTATGCTGCGGTGGCCAGCTACATGTGTCAGGCATGGCGCATCATGAAGCTCCGCCTGACCGGCTACCCGCCGCACGCGCTTTCCATCGCGCTCAGCGTGCTTATCTACGCAAACTTCTTCACGCATCACTACCTGCCCGACATCCGCTGGTTGCTCATTGCCGCCGTATGCGTGGTCTTCGCCCGGACGCGGGTGCACTTCGTCATTGTGGAAAAGGAACGCCGGCTTCCGCTGGTAGGAAGCTTCGTGCTCATCGGATTCTTTGTGTGGGTCGCAGAAAATCTGGCGACCTATTTCGGCGCGTGGGTTTATCCGAATCAAAAGACCGCGTGGGCGCTTGTATCGACCGGGAAGATCACATCGTGGGCACTGCTGGTGATCGTGACATTCATCATCGTCGCCGACTTGAAGCACGTTCGCGAAGGCAGCGGCACCGTGGATCGCACACGGTAGCCCGCCGTGTTTCATAACGGGAATTTCGCTTGGCTAACCGCGGCTTCCCGAAGAAGGAACAACGCATGATTCGCCCGCTCCTGCTCTCCGTGCTCGCCGTTCAGGCTGCTGCGATGCAGCCATTCGTCGTGGACCGATGGGAACTGGTTCCCGACCATGTGGGAAACGGAACCGTGCAAAGCGCAAACCGCCGCTGGAGCGCAAAGCTCGAAGGAACTGCCGCATTTTCCAAAAAGCCGGATGCGCTCTCATTCGATGGAAAGACCAACGCCATCGTCATCGACGCAAAAGAAGCCGACCTTCCGGCCGCGGAGTTTTCCGCCGAGGTATGGGCGGCTCCGCGTTCCGGCGGCGCGTGGGGCGGCGTGATGGGCTGCCTGCAGGACAACGGCGACTTCGAACGCGGATGGATGCTCGGATACAAGGACTCCAAATGGTGTTTCGCCGTCTGCTCCGGGAAGAAGCTCACGTATCTCACTGCGCTCGACACGATGCGATTCAATCACTGGGCGCATGTCGTTGGCACCTACGACGGCACAACGATGCGGCTTTTTGTGAACGGAAAGGAAGTCGCCAATAGCGTCTCACAAAAGGGTCCGGTCGTTTACGCGCCGGCGCCGTTTGTCATCGGGGCTTATCGGGACAAGGACGAGAGCTACCCGTTCTCCGGCCTCATCGCCGAAGCCACGCTATGGTCGCGCGCACTCCCGATGGATGACATCGAGGCCCGATTTGCTTCACGCGAGAAGATGATGAATCCCGCAGTAAACATCCTCCCGCAACCACTCGTCGGCCCATGGGTGAAATTCACCGCTCACGACACGGCGACCGTTTATTGGGAATCCGAAGAGAACGAGAAAGGCGCTGTCGTATTCGGCGAAACCACGGCGTTCGGCTCGCGAGCGGTGGAGAAGGAGCCCTCGATGAATCATGCGGTGGAACTCCGCGGGCTGAAGCCGAAGACGAAATACTTTTACCAACTCCGCTTTCTGACCGCAGACGGCGGCGACATCGGCGGCGAGACGTATTCGCTGGAGACGGATTTCAATTTCATCCGCCCGCCGCAACCGGACGTGAAGCCGTTCCCCGGCGAGGATGATACGGCACGGAAGATTGCCGAGTGGTGGGCAGGCCATGCCCAGAGCGCAGTCGGCGAGGCGCGTGGCTACATCCTCGACTACGGCTGCGGCGACGGCCGGCTCGTCTGGGAGCTCGCGAAGACAATGCCGGGAGTGAGCGTCGTCGGCGTGAGCGAAGACGCAGCGGCGATTGCAAAGGCCCGCGCGCAACTCGACGCCGTGGGCGTTTATGGAAATCGAGTCACGTTGATGCAGTGTGATTTGAAAAAACTCCCATTTCACGCCGACACGTTCGACTGGGTGATTTCCTCCGACCTGCTCCGCAAAGGAAAGGTCCCCGGGCCAGTTGAAGAGGCGCTGCGCGTCACAAAGCCTCGTTCGGCTTTTCCCATGGAACCACCTTGGGGCAGCATCAAGCGGCCTGAACCGAGTCCTTACGACGAACTTGGCCTGAAGCATTGGCAGAAGTGGTGGAGCGTCTTTGACGACCGGGTCGAGAGCTACGGGGAAGAGAACGCAAATGATGTCCTGAACATGCTCCACGGCATTCGCTCATGGGAAGGCTACTCGTATTGGAAAATCGCCCCCAAAGGAGCAGGCGCTTGGTCGCACGCTTACGGAGACGCTGCAAATACCGCGAACAGCGGCGACTCCGTCGTGGCGGATGGCGAGGTCGGTCTGCGCTGGTTCGGCGAACCCGGCGCTCGCGGAATGATGGACCGCCAGCCACGGAACGCACCGCCGCTTTGCGTAAACGGCACATTCTACATTCAGGGAAACAACCGTCTCTTTGCACTCGACGCCTACAACGGCGCAGTCCGCTGGAGCGTGGAAGTCCCGGATCTCCGCCGCGTAAACGTGCCGCGCGATAGCTCGAACATGTGCGCCGCGACCTACGGGCTCTTCGTCGCTGTGAAGGACCGCGTGTGGCATCTCTCGGACAATTCCGGACGACTCGATCACACATTGAAAGTCCCCGCCGAAGACCGCGATTGGGGCTGGCTCGCTTGCTACCAAGACACCGCACGTTCTTACGCCACCGTCTTCGGCAGCACCATCAAGCCCGGCTCCACCTACACCGAATTTGAAGGCGGCGAGGCGTTTTGGTACGACACCCACACCGCCGCCAGCACGGCCAAAGTGCTCAGCGATTCCGTTTTTGCCCACGACCTTTGGACCGACAAATCCGCCGGAGTCATCATCAACTCCACGCTCTGCCTCGGCGCCGGCCGCATCTACTTCGTGGAAAATCCCACATTCCCCTTCTCCACAGGACGCGCCGAGGCGCTGGACCTCTACAAAGGCGCGCAGCTTGTCGCGCTCGACGCAAAGACCGGCAAACGGCTTTGGACAAAGCCCCTCGCACTCGGCGACCTCGGCATCGCAGAAGCGCTCTATCTTTCATACTCCGATGAAAAGCTCGTGCTGCTCGACTCGGCAAATAAGGCCTACCACACGTTAGCTTTCTCGGCAAAAGACGGGAAGGCGCTTTGGAATCGCACCCATCCGTGGAAGCGCGACCACCACGGCGGACACCTTTACCACCCCGTCATCGTGCGCGGCATGGTCATCGTCGAGCCCTTCGGCTACGACCTCGCGAGCGGCGAAATCCGCCTCAGCGAAATGCCCGAGCGAGGCGGATGCTCCACGCTCTCCGCGGCGAAGGATGCGCTGCATTTCATCAACTGGGATTACGACAAAGGCTCGCTCTACACGTGGGACCTCACCACCGGCTCGCAGCGGAAATTCAGCGGCTCGCGGGGGAACTGCTTCCTCTCCTTCATCTCCGGCAGCGGCATGATGCTCCTGCCCACAGCCAGCGGCGGATGCTCCTGCCGCTACCCGAATCAAGTCAGCCTCGGCTTCGGCTCCAAATGAAAGCGCTCGCACTCATCCTCATCGCATCCCCACTCATCGCCGCCGACTGGCCGACCTTTCTGCACGATGCGCAACGGACGTCCGCGACCACGGAAACCATCAAGCCGCCGCTGAAACTCGCGTGGAAATCCGGTCCACCCGAAGGCGGCACGCAGGCCTGGCCGGATGAAGCCAAGCGCGACGAATATCGCGCGGGAAAGGCGCTCGTTCCGCGATTCAGCTTCGACCGGGCGAACCACGTCGCCGTCGTGGGCGAACACATCTTCTTCGGCTCCGCGCAATCGCACTGGATGCGATGCGCCGACGCCGCAACCGGCGCGGTGAAGTGGACGTTCTTCACCGACGGCCCGGTGCGGATTGCGCCGTCCGTCTTTGACGGGAAGGTCTACTTCGGAAGCGATGACGGCTCGGCTTACTGCGTCGATGCGGCAAAAGGCGCGCTCGTCTGGAAGCACACGCCGGCCGGGAGCGGAAACAATCTGCTGCCAAACGATGGACGGTTTGTTTCCCCGTGGGCCATTCGCACGGGCGTGATTGTGGACAAGGATACCGCCTACTTCGGCGCGGGGCTCTTTCCGCACGAAGGCGTTTTCCTCTGTGCAGTGGACGCGAAAACCGGCGGGAAAACCTCTCCAGCGCATTGGGAGCATCGCGTGGAAAATGAGTTCACTCCACAGGGCGCGATCGTGCTCTCGAATGATCACGTTTTCCTTCCCGCAGGGCGCAGCACACCGTGGATGCTCGACCGCGCGACCGGAAAAGTCGCCGGGCAATTCAAGGACAAGAAGAGCGGCATGGGAAGTTTCGCAATGCTCCTCGGCGACACGCTTCTTTACGGTCCGGCAGACCGCGGCGGGTCCGTGCTGACGCAGGCCGGACTCGATTTCAAGGCGGTCGGGCTGATGACCGGAGCGAGCGCCGCTGCGGTAACGACGGGGATGCTATTTATCGTGGGAGAGAAAGGCCTCGCCGCCGTGAATCGCGAGAGCAAGGGAGTCGAGTGGAGCGCGAAGATTCCGCAGCCCGCATGCGTCATCGTGGCTGGCGAAACGGTATTCACCGGCGCCGACGGCGAGATTCGTGCGTTCGAAGCAAAGAGCGGACGCGAACTCGCGCTCATGAAATGCGACGGGCGGATTCTCGGGCTCGCAGCCGCGAACGGACGGCTCTTCGCAAGCAACGATCGCGGTCAGGTCTTCGTGTTCGCTGCCGAGTAACCGCTATCCGGGCGGCATCTTGCCGAGGCACTCGATGAGATATGGCAGCAATTGCTTCTTGCGGGACACGACTCCATCCAACTGCCAGATGCGGGGCGCGACTTCGGGATAGTCGATTTGAGCAATGAAGGATTCCTCGCCGCAAACAAGCAGCAACGACGTCTGCGTGGTGATGTCGGTGACGAGGAGCGCGGCGAAAAGAAATCCCTCCGACTGACGGCGGTCTTCCAAGGCTTCGAGCAGCGCATCCTGCTTTTCTGGGAAATGCGCGAACGTGAGCTCCTCGATTTGCGCGACGACGAAACGGTGCCCGTGTTCCGTGTACGGCTTCGAATCCGCGGTAACCGCCTGCTCGGGCGTGAGCGTCAAAAGCGGGCTGCCGACTGAGAAGAGTTCCTTCGCAAAGTCATCGGGGCTCACTTTTGCGATCGCACCGAGTTCCTTCAAGATGGAGGAATCCACAGCCGTCGTGGTGGGCGATGTGAGATTCAGTGTGTCGCTGATCAATCCCGCCATCAAAACACCGGCGATTTGTTGCGGAATCGCGATCCCCGCCTGCCGGTAGCACAGCGCAACAATCGTGGAAGTGCTGCCGACTGGATTATTCCAAAACAGAACCGGCGTCGGACTCGTGAATCCACCAAGGCGGTGATGATCGAGAATCTCCACGATGGGAACATGATCGGCACCACGCACGGCCTGATCGAGTTCGTTGTGATCCACTAGGATCAGCTGCCGCGGGATATCCTTAATGAAGTCGGACTTTGAAAGAATGCCGCACATCGTCCCGTGGTCATCCACCACCGGAAAGAGAAACGCCCCAACGGCCGCAGTCTTATGCCGGGCGTCGGAGAGCCGCGTGTCCTTGTGAAAACTTAGCGACGCCTCCTCCAGCATTCGTCCGGCACGGATACTTCCACGGGACATCAGCACCGTGGTAGCCGTATCGGTCGCGGCGGAGAGGAGCGTCACACCTGCTGCGCGGGCTGCGATCTCGACATCGGGATCGATTGCATATCCGCCGGTCACAATCACCGCCCGGGCCCCGTGCTCGATCGCAAGCATCTGAATGTGCGGACGGTCGCCTACGAAAACGAGCACCTTGCGCCCCTCGCCGCGGTAATTCGCAAGTCGCGGCCCAAAGCTGTCCTGCCGCATCGCCCCAACGAGCAGAAAGAACTCCTCCTCGTCCGTCGTCAGGCTGCCGCAGATCAATTGCGCTCCCACGGTCCGAGCCACATCAGCAAGCGAAGCGACGACAGTTCGAGTCGCATGCGATTCCTCACGCGGCGGAAAAAGGTGGTGCGTGATTTTGAATGCGTTCAGCAATCCGACGCATCGACGCCGATCATCCACGACGGGTAAACCGCGGAGTCTGCGGCGGTCGATGAGCTGAATCGCATCATACACCGGAGTATCAGCATGAACCGAGACGACGCTCTTCTGCATCACGTCGCTCACCCGTGGCGAAACATCCGTCATCAAGACCGGAGACTCCACGCCGAAACGATGGAGCACGTAGTCAATTCGGGCATTGGTCGCGCCTGCACGCGCCGCGATCACCTGCTCCATTCCGCCAAGCCTTTTCAGTTCGGCGTAGCCGATGGCAGCGCAGATGGAATCCATGTCCGGATTTTTATGACCGATGACGATTGTTTGCACGCGCGCTGGATACGCACGCGGACGACCGGAGGCAAACGAAAGCGATTCGAACGGGCCGCGGAACTCCCAATCGGGGCATTTTTCAAAAATAGAGGTTGCGCAATGCCCCCGTAATTCTGCCCTCTGTTCCCAGAACGAAAATGAGCATTCATCCAACCGCGATAATTTCTCCAAAAGCCGAGATTGGTGCCGGCTGCGAAATCGGACCCTACTGCGTCGTGGGAGACGGCGTAATTCTCGGTGATGGATGCTGGCTCCAGCACCACGTCTCGCTGAACGGCCCCAGCATCATCGGAAAGGCAAACCAGTTCTTCTCTTTCGCGAGCATCGGCCAGCGCTCGCAGGACCTGAAATACAACGGCGAGCCGACCCACCTGGAAGTCGGCGACGGAAACACATTTCGCGAATTCGTCACGGTCAATCGCGGCACCGCTCCGCATTCGAAAACGGTCATCGGCAGCAGCAACCACTTCCTCGCCTATTGCCACATCGCGCACGATTGCTGTGTCGGGAACCATGTCATCTTTTCAAACAATGGGACGCTGGCCGGTCATGTAACCGTCGAAGACCACGTTGTGCTCGGTGGTCTCACGGCCGTGCATCAGTTTTGCCGGATCGGAAAATTCGCCATGACTGGAGGTTGCTCAAAGATCGTTCAGGATGTGCCTCCCTATATGATCGCGGACGGAAATCCGGCGCGCATCCGGGGAATCAACAAGGTCGGTCTTGAACGCCACGGATTCACGCCCGAAACGCTCCGGCACTTGAAGGAATCGTACCGCCTGCTCTACCGGAGCGACCTGAACGTCGGGCAGGCCGTGGAGCAGATTCGCGCGGAACTCCCCGACAACCCGGATTTGGAGCATCTCGTGGAATTCGTCAGCCGCAGCGCACGGGGAATCATTAAGTAGTCCGTCGGTTCCCCGCGTTTCTTTTGTTTCAACCGGCCGGTTCACTTGCCATCCTTCGGTAGATGGAATTGCCGGAGAATACCGAAAGGAAACTATCCAGACGCCAGCGAATAGGCCGCGTATGGGCTACGATTTGGCGCGCCGGAGTCAAATACACCGAGACTGACGGCGAACAGCGCGCAGCCGCTTTTGCGTACTACGCTCTATTCGCGCTGCTTCCGCTCACCGTTCTTTTGATAACAATCGGCACCCGCTTCCTCGGAGACCAGGCAATAGCTACGAGAGTCGTGTTTCAACTGATGGCCGATTATCTCACCATCGACCCATCGACACAGGCTTCAGTGCAGGCAACCGTCGAGAGCTTCATGCGTTCCCGCCTCGGTTCCGGATTGATTTCATTTGCGGTCGTTATCTGGTGCGCGCTCCGGTTTTTCCAGTCGCTTGTGACCGGCGTAAACAAAGCCTGGGGCACGAAGGAATACGACTGGTGGAGGCTGCCGCTGAAGAACCTTCTGATGGTCACCGTGCTCGCGAGCGCGTTGCTGATAGGCATCGTGACACCGGCCATTATCAATGCCGTCGAACAGTATTACCGGGAACACAGGAGCCTGTTCGATTTTGACCAAGGGCTTGGAAACCAGGTGCTGAACCTCGCGCGGTGGTTATTGCCTCCACTGCTCCTCTTCTACGCGCTCGTCTTGTTTTACAAATTCGCACCGCGAAGGAAGACGACTGTTCGGGAGGTCTGGATCGAATCACTCGCCGTCACTCTACTGCTCGGCGGATTGCAAAAGCTGTTTCTCTATTACGCAGGTCAGATCGCGCAGTTTAACCTCGTTTATGGGACGTTCAGCAGCGTCGTCGCTTTGCTGATGTGGATTTATCTGACGGGCGCCACGATCATTCTCGGGGGATGTTTCTGTGCGGCGCGATCGGAAATCACAGGAGGCCTTGCAGACCAGGCGATTCCGGAGCACGCAAAGTAACTGATAGTGAATTGTTTTCGACTCCGGGAAATGATTCGCGCTAGTCACAATCAGGAAGCCGCGCCCATTCGAAACAATGACAGTCCATCCCATTAAAGTTCTCATCGTCGAGGACATGCCGGAGCATGCAAACCTCCTCCTGCACATCTTAAATGAGAGCGCATATCCGGAATATCAGGCTGTCGCTGTGCCAACACTCGCCGATTGCCTCACACGGTTGTCTGCCGGCGGGATCGATGTCGTGCTACTCGACCTCACCCTCCCCGACAGCGGTCCGGAGAAAACGTTCCACGCCGTAAACAAGGCCGCTCCGGATATTGCAGTGGTTGTGATCAGCGGAGTGGCCGATGTATCGACAGCGCTCGAAATCGTCCAAGCCGGCGCGCAGGATTATTTGATCAAGGGCGAGGTGGATCACAAAGTCGTCATCCGCTCCCTTCAATACGCATACGAGCGCAAGCGCTCCCAGGTCGCCCTCCGACACGCGCACGATCAACTCGAACAACGCGTGCAGGAACGAACCTCCGCTCTTGTCGCCAGCAACCAGCAACTTCAGACCGAGATTGCAGAGCGCAAAAAGGCGGAGGAAGCCGCCGTTTTAAGCAACGGAAAGCTCAAACAGGCCCTCGCCGATCTTCACGCCACCCAGCAGGAATTGGTCGTTCGCGAAAGGCGCGCCGCATTCGGCGAAATGGCGCACGGAATTGCTCACGAACTCAACAATGTCCTCACTCCCATTCTGGCGTGGACCGAGCACCTGCTCCAAAAGCCCGAGGAACTCGGGAATTCCGAACAGGTCCGCGAGACCATTCAGAAAATTAACTCAGCAGCAAGCGTCGGTGCCGCAGCCGTCGGGCGTGTCATGAATTTTGCCCTCGATGGTGAGCCCGCTTACACGCGCATCGATCTCGCCGAAGTCGCAGAGGAGTCCGCGGCTGCCGCAGAACACGCTTGGAGAACGGAAGCAGGCGGGTCGGGTGCTTACATTGAAATCCGGCGTCTTCTCTCGCCTGTTCCGGAGGTCGTCGGCGAACGCGCAGAGCTGCGCCAGCTCGTTTCGCAACTGATCAGCAATGCAGCGCACGCTATCTCCGGTCGAGGAACCATAACCATTACCACGGCCATCAACGCGGAAAGCGTGGTCATCGCAGTGCGAGACGATGGCTCGGGCATGGACGCATCGACGCGGGAACGCTGCCTCGATCGGGACCTTGGCTCACGGCACCCGGATGGTCGCTCGTCCGGCTATGGGACGATTCACGGAATCCTGCAACGGCACAACGGCCGGCTCACAATCGATTCGGTCATCGGTCGCGGAACAAAGGCATCCATCTTCCTGCCGTTCGTTGCTAGCGATGCACCCGAGCCCGCCTCCGAGCCGGCACCGAATCAAACCGCGGAGACTACCGAGTCTTCGACAAACGCCGGAAAGCAGCGTCGTATCCTCCTTGCCGAGGATGACATGATGGTCAGCGAAGTGATGGTCGTGTACCTCTCCGAGGATGGATTTGATATCACCGTGACCAGCAACGGTCGCGAGTGCGTCGAAGCATTCACGCGCGCAAACGGAGCATTCGATCTCGTCATCACGGATCGCGCGATGCCGGAGATGGGCGGCGACGAGGTCGCGCTCGCAGTGAAACGCATCAACCCAAAGGTTCCCGTTTTGTTGCTCACGGGGTTCGGCGAACTGATGAACAGCGAAGGCGAGAAACCTGAGGGTGTGGACCTCGTGGTGGGAAAACCCTTCACGATGACCAGCCTGCGCGCAGCTCTCGAAACCGTGGGGTTCTAGACCCGTCGCGTTACCCGCGGAAACCGAACTTCTCCCCAATCGCGAGGCACTCGGCCAGCGGACGAAGACCGCCTGTGCAGGTCTCGTCGCTCAGATTCGCCGCCGCCGCGCAGACGCCGTAGCGGAGTTGCTCGGAAACCGGCCGACCCTCATGCCATCCAAGCAGAACGCCCGCCGCAAACGCGTCGCCCGCACCCGCTGCGCCTTTGATGTAGCCGCTCTCCGGGAGATTAACGGAGCCGTGCTCGTCCCACTTCCCGTCGCGCCCGAGCGCCACGCCGCCTTCCGGAAAATGAACAACCACACGCTCGCGGACGCCGGCATCGAGCAGCGCCTGCATCGCCGCGCGCAACTCGGTGCGGTCGAGCTTTCCATCGTTATGCACCTTTCGTCCCGTGCAACGTCCCGCCTCGAATTCGTTCATGATGCAGTAGTCCACATACTTCAACGACGGCATGACGATCTTTGCAAAGCGGTCGCTGTCCTCGCTCACACAGTCGATCGACGTTTTCAGCCCTGCTGCGCTTGCGGCGGCCAGAACCTCCGCTGCAACCGTGCCGTGCGTCGCGCTCGGACCATCGAGCCGATCGAGCAAAAGCAGATAGCCGAGATGGAAAATCCGCGCTGTCGAACCCGCAAAATCGAAATGCTCCGGCCCGAGCTGCGCATTTGCACCGCGGGCGTGGAAAAACGTCCGCCGGCCGGTTGCCTTCACCGTCATCACATCCGTGAAACTCGTCGCTGCATCCTTTGAGCGAAGCAGCGCGCCGGTATCGATGCCGTGCGATTTGCATACGTCGGTGATCCAGTTTCCGTGCTCGTCGTTGCCCACGAGCCCGGCGGCGGCCATCGGGAACGATGCTCCCATCAGCGCGATATCCACGAGGATATTGAACGGCGAACCACCGGTGCCCTTTGATGTGGAGAAGATATTCGCAAGTGTGTCCTGCTGGGGCCAGACGTCGATGATCTTGACCGCGTCCACGATCCAGTTTCCGCCTGCGAGTATGCCGTTTCGATTGCTCATAAGAATGGTTTGAAGAGCGCTGAGAGCGTACGAAGAAACGCCCGCTGTCCAGCGCGCTTTCACATCGAGGCGGACCGCAGCCAGGCTTCTTGGGAAACGCTCCCGGCCTTACGGCAGCGTCGCCTTAATCCGCATGTACTGCTGGCCGGGCGTTCCAAATGGAGTCGGGAAACGGAAAACCAAGGTCTCGGTGAAATCCAGATTTGTCGTGCGGCTCACCAGCACTCCGTTTGGCGTGAAACCGGCCGCGAGGTCGGAAGACGTCTCGCAGACCACTGCAACATCGCCATTCGATGTTCCTCGTGTGAACGTGAGCGTGAGATAATCCGCGGCCGGGTTCGTTCCCACGACGAGGCTCTGCCTTGCGCCAATCGGGAGATTGCCAGACGGCACATTGGGATTCGTCCCGAGCACGTATTCATGCAAGTCACGCACGCCGTCGCCGTCGGAATCACCGAGCCCGTTCAAGCTCGCGCTGTTCGTCGCCGCCCAGGCCGCGTAACCGGTGATGTCGGGCCCGCCGGGGTTGCCGTGCAGCAGACCATGCGCGAACCAGTTCGATCCGTCGCTCTTGTTCGCCGTGGTCGGATTCGAGGTCGTAAAGACAAGCGTGGAGCCGTTGCCATCGGGGCCCTTGGTCCAGAGCAATCCGTCGTCATCGTACGTGAAATCGAAAATATCGGCACCGGCTATCGTGTTTCGGAGAACGATCTGCTCGCCGCCGTTATCGAGACTGTTGATATACGTGCCCGCGATTTTCGCGCTGAGGCCCGGATAACTCGAATCCGGATAGCGCTGCTGGAACGCCGCGAGATTTCGCACGAGCACAATGCGCCCGCCGGGCGCGATCGAGCTGATGCTCGACTGCGCGGTGAAATCGAACTCGATTCCAACCGTAAACTTCACACCATCGAGCTGCACCTGATTCGCTGTCGGATTCCAAAGTTCGATAAACTCGTAGTCGTCGCGATCCACCGCCGGCGCAATAATCGGCCCTTTCGGGTTATAGTTCAGCTCGCTCACCACGAGATTTGCACTCGAAGCCGGAACGCCGACCACGAAGAGCGCCTCGGTCAGTGCGGACCACTCGTTCTTTGTGCTGTTGAAAATGCGCGCCTTCACGAGACCGGAAGTCGTTAATGTAGCCGGTCCGCCGGTGAGATTGCCCGCGCGAACGCCCCCGCCGATTTCACGCGGGTCCTGCTCGTCGAGACGGTAGTAGATCGTGCGCGTATCGCCCGAGGTACTCGGATTCGTTCCATTCGGGTCCGTGATGCTCAGCGAGTAGTTCACCGGAACAATTCCGCCAAACTGCCCGAACACAGGCGCGTCCGTAATTGGATACAGCGGCATCGATACGAGCGTCGGGTCCGCCGCTCCGGTACTCACTCCGCTGACGTTGTCTTTGTACGCGCGGAGTTGGGCGATGATCGTCGCTGCCCGGCCCGGACCGCTGTTTGCGTTCAGCGTCGCGATGGTGCCGGTGTTGACCCAGTTGGTCAGGCGGGTCTTCGCATTCAACCAGTCATTCTTCGTAAAGAACGTGGCACCGCCGGTCTTCGAATCGCCCCAGCGTGCGGACTCGGCGATGATGAGCGGGTCGAGAACAGCCGCCCGTGCGTTCACGCGGGCGATGACTCCCGCATTTGAAAGCGGCCCGTTGTTGAAGAAGTTCTTGTGAACACGGTCCGCGAACTTCATCCGGTATTCTTGACTGAACGCAAGGTTCTCGTGGAGGTAGGCCGGATTGGATTTCGCGTAGTTGGTGAGGTTGTTGTGCATGGCCTGCCCGAATGCATTGGTGCCCGAGCCCGCCCATGGTCCTACGCGATTATCCGAGCGACCGTCCTGATCCGTTCCCATGCCGTGCTCGTGGTCATGAGCGATGAAAACGAAACCGTTGTTGAGCGTGCGCTCTTTCAGGCCGAACCAGTTGTTTGAAGCTCCAATAAATGTCGAAAGCGGCGCGTCAAAGCTGCCGGTCTGGAAGCTGTTCAGCATGTAATCCGCGAGGTTGTCGGGATTCAGCATTTTCGGGTTCGCCGGGTCGGGCGTGATGCCGTTGCTCTGCAATCCCTGCATCGCAAAGTACCGCGCCGTGCGGCTGGCCTCGGAGGTCGTGTCCTCGCGCAGTTCCTTTGCGCGCCACCAAAAGCGCGCCCAGGTAGAGCCCGGCGCCACACTTGTGCCTTGCAGCATGGTTCCATCGGTCGCTTCCGTGTTGTAGCCACCGCTCCCGCCGGCGGACTTGATCACGTCATAATTGTCCTCGTTTCCGCCGAGATAATTCTGACCGAAGTTCGCCTCCGGGCGTTCCTGCGTCATGTAGAGTCCCCAGTATTTG